>Ga0074045_10000287_pt1 | contig 48772 bp, 39 predicted proteins | sample BogForMeECP23OM2_FD_94442 | JGI IMG/M metagenome (GOLD analysis project Ga0074045, IMG submission 94442) | Bog forest soil microbial communities from Calvert Island, British Columbia, Canada - Bog Forest MetaG ECP23OM2 | ecosystem: Environmental > Terrestrial > Soil > Wetlands ... | reverse complement strand
GAGGTCACGGGCCAGCAGTCGATTCTGTCCGAGGTGTACACCCGGCTGAGTTCATCTGGCGCAGCGGCTGCCAGCTTATTAGTCATAGCGGATGTGCCAATCTCTGTTGATGAGGCGGTATCAGTGGTAGAGGTTGGACTCGGTATTCCGAAGGATCAAACATACGGCGTCATTCGAGAGCTTACATCCTGGGGAGTCGTGCAATCGCTTCGAGATCAGCGTTTAACACTGCATGATTCATTCAGAACGACAGCACGGGAAGGCCAACGGAGGCTCGCCGAGCTGCAATTGACTGCCGCAAAAAAGCAACTAGTCGAGCTGTTAAAGACGAACCTCTCGCCTGCTCATACCGCTAGACTGCGCTTGCTCTCCAGGCTACTACCAGAAATTGGGGAAACGAAAGCACTGATCGATTTATCAAGTAGCTTAAGTGAATATTTTCACGAGTATGGGTTCGCTGAAGAGTTCAGAGCCATTCTCGCAGACACAGTGAAATCCGAGAGCCTCGGCCCTGAGGAGCGCTTTTGGGCTGCGGATACTCTCGTGTTTTGGTCGCTGCAGGCCCATGACTTGAACGGAATTGACCGTTGGCTTGATGTGATGGAAACCTGCCTTCCTCTGATCGACGATAATGCGACCGAACAATTTGCATTGCTGATGAAGAAAATGCTGGTTGCTGCAGCAAGAGGTCGCCCCATCCAAGTGGGCCAGTATTACTCACAGGCAAAATCTACGCCAGGCCTCACACCAGAGAAACTCAGAATCTTGAACTACAACTATGCGAATTGCCTATTCCAGCTTGAGGACTTCGAAGGAGCAGAAACACACCTGTTTAATTTGATTGAAGAGTACTACGGCGTTCTCGGAATAGAGATCGATGACGTGCTGTTCAAGAAAGCAATTGACGTCGTTTCCAAATTGTCTGCTGATAGCTCTGTCGATGACGCCAAACACCTCGCGGACACGCTTGATCTCACTGCTCAGGTGCTCAACGCACAAGGCAAATCCTCACATTTGTGTAGGATTCACGCGTGCAAGTTCTACGCGATTGCTGACGCTATCAGTTCTGCGGTAAGAGTAGGGCAAGATTTTGTGGACGAAAGCCTATCTCGAAATGACATCGTGAGTGCAAGAGAAATGTTTGAGACCATGCTTCTGCCGCTTATTCGCGAGCGAAAGATGCTGGGCCGATGGGTTGACGTGCATTCGCAATACGCTGTCGTTCTCGCATACGATGGAGAGGTGCAGCAGGCACAAAAGTTGATGAAGAGCCTGGAGCCGATGATTGGGGACGACAAGAGTCTGCAAGAGCAGTTTGCTCGACAGAGTGAGATCATCGAGGGTGTAGCGATGAGTAATACTGCTTTTGGATCTGCGGAAGAAGACGAAGCGGGGCAGTTTCTTGACGCTCCTAGCATCCAGGGCCGTGGGAAGATCGGGCGAAATGACCGTTGCCCATGTGGCTCGGGGCTGAAATATAAGAAGTGTTGTGGAAAATGAGATCGGGTTAGATCCATGCATTTCCAGACCAGTACTGGTTTTTCAGAATAGCGAGATTTCGCATGGCTGAGCTCAAACACTTAGCAGTTTTGGAGCGCGGCGTTCCGACTTGGAATGCCTGGCGTCGTCAGAATCCCAAACTAGTACCGGACCTCCTGGAGGGGAATTTTGGCGATGCGACGCTTGAGCAGGTGGACTTCAGCGGCGCCGACTTAAGGGGTGCTCATCTAGCTAATGCCAAATTGATCGGAGCCAATCTCAATAAGGCCGACTGCTACAAAGCTAGTATGTGGCGGGCTAATCTCACGAACGCTGATCTCCGCGAAGCCGATCTAAGCAGCGCGAACCTTAACGGCGCGATTTTGGCAGGAGCCAATCTCAGTGGATGCATTCTCAGATTTGCTCGTCTTGCGGCCGTGAACGTCGAAGACGCAACCCTATCTGGTTGTTTCGTCTATGCCTGCTCGATTTGGAACATGAAAGGTGTTCCTAAAGAACAGGTGAACATCGCAATTAATCCCAAGAGCGAACCCCTCATCACAGTGGACAATATTGAGATTGCTCAATTCATCTACCTGCTGGTGAAGAATGCCAAAATTCGGGAAGTCATAGACTCCATCACTTCAAAGGTCGTGCTAATCCTCGGACGCTTTACACCGGAGCGAAAGCGCGCTCTAGATGCGATACGCGATCAGCTGAGACGCTCAAACTATCTTCCAGTACTATTTGACTTCGAGAAACCAGCCAGCCGAGATTTGACAGAAACGGTTTCTACGCTAGCCCACATGGCCAGGTTCATAATCGTGGACATCACGGACGCGAAGAGCGTGCCACAGGAGCTGCAGAGTATCGTGCCTAACCTTCCGTCTGTCCCGGTCAAGCCGGTCTTGCTTGCCTCAGGAAGAGAATACGGCATGTTTGAACACTTCAAGCGATACCCGTGGGTTCTGCCCGCTTTCGTCTATGAAGATGAGAATACCCTTGTGTCAGGTCTGTCCGACGGGGTGATCAAGCCGGCTGAACGGGCGGTATCGGAGATTCGTGGGCGCGCCCAACCTTTCAGGTGAGTGGGAAGCTTCAACGGGTCAATCCCGAGGATCCCCATATACGCAATCAGCGATTAAGGGATGGATGCAATCTCAATATGGAAGAATCTAGAAAGTTACACAGCTGCTTTCACACTCTCACTATTATGGACATTCATGCTAACGCCGAACGCTATCCACAGGTTTGTCTTTGTTCCTCGCGGAAGAGGTTTAAGTTACTACGTCACGTTCGTTTCGGACCAATCCGGCGAACGTGAGTGCGCGATGTGGGAGCAGTCGGTGTTCTCTGTTCAGATGGCCGGCAAAGGTCGAAAGAATTCGGCGCGGACGAACTCGAAGCTCGGCCGAGCCACTTCCTCGTGCCCAAGGGATTTGCAGCAGCGAAATTGGCTGAAATTTGTACAGTTTGCCTGCACAGTTCCTACACAGCCAAAACTCGCAACATTATCTGCAATTGAAACAATCAGATACAAAAGTTTTATCACCCGCTCAGGATGACAGGAGGAAAGGTCATGGATCGGGCATGCGGTTTTCAGTCTATCCGTCATAACGATCTCAAGAAGTCCAAGATGCTTTGCTGCTCCGTACTCGATAGACGGTGAAAGTTCCGCATTACTTGATTCGCTTCCGATCCTTCCGAGGCATGTTGGTTAATGGCATCCAGCAAGTCGGAGGTTCTTCCGTCATGCAGGAAAAACAACCTCTGACCGATGCCCCATAACGGAGCAGTTCTGAATTCGTCTCCCATGGCCATTCCCTGATTGATCCCGTCCGCCAGGTTGCTGCCCATGTGATGCAAGGCAAAATCGGAGAACGGATGATATTGGACATAACTCATACCTGTGAAGGACGATTGGGAGGTAGTCAAGGTCTGAGAATGACACAAGACGCAGCCGATCCGGTCAAATGATTTATGTCCTGCCTCAATCTCAGCAGTTGATGCGGCTGGAGTGGCTGGGGCAGAGAGGCGAATGGCATCTACAAATGCATCCACATCCGATCCGCCGGCCTGGGAATGCGAATCTTCGGGAGTGGGATTGAAGACGCATCCCTTAACTGCATTCCTCTCGTTAGGCATGACGTCGTTACTGATGCCCATCTCGACGTTGTAGGCTTCGCCGGCAAAGATGGTCAGAGATTTGTTCTGGGCCTTCCAGCCGAACTTCATGATGGTTCCGTCGTTGCCGCTGAGGTTAAACCTTCCTCCGATTCCTAACTGTCGCCTGTTGTCAGCAGTGCTGGCTAGGTTTGACTTCAACGCAACATCGGGAGTGTTTTCTACCAGCCCCAAGCCAAACAGCGGTGTCGGAATCCGGAAGATCACATTATTGGCAGCCAACTCAGCCGCGAAGTCTGGCTGCTGCAGGTTACAGCCCGGAGCATCGGTCCGCCCTGCGATGGTAAACAGATTGTGGACTCCACCATCGGGCGTTCCATCGCGATGCAGGATGAATCTGGCTTCCCGTACCGGACCATTGGGTGTAATGAACGATGGAATCGCATTCGTGGCTCCCATTTCCGACGCAGCCGCGATTTGCGGATTTAGCTGAGGAACCTGAGGACTTGCGGGACTGGGACTGGTGCCTAGAGTGGCTGGCTGGGAATGGCATGAGCCGCAACTGGTGCTATTGAATCCCGGCCCCAGGCCTCCGTTGCCTTGCGGAATATCAGACACTGGCTCATCTTCGACGAACTGAGAAATGCCGTTGGCGAATGCGGCTTGTTCCGTTGCATTCAGAGTTGGATAAAAGCCAGTGGTTCCACCGGCTGCAGGCGAACCTGATCTGACGCCTGGATCTTTTGGTCCCTGGCTGGCAAAACTAACTGTAATCAACGGTAACGCTAGGGCAAATGTGCTCCACCGTGGCATGGCCTGACTCCTTCGATCGGATTTGACGAGTGTCGCTCGTTCCGCTTTGCCTGGCTTCTGTGCCGCGCCACCCGAGGCACACGTCAGGCGTTGGAGGAGGTGCTGTTGTTACGCGGGCGCAGGTCTTTGATCTCAGCTTGCGCAGGTCTTCGATCTCAGCTTGCTCGGTCAATCCTGAGACCCAGACGAAGAGTGTCTTTCTGCGCGGCCGGTGCTCATCGGAGCAAGTCCGGAGCCGATGCCGCTTTTTCTATCCGCAGTCCGGGAGAGTCGGAAAACTCTTAGGGAGAACTTAGATTGCGTCTGGGACTTCGTCAAGAGCCGGAGGTACTACCCTCACTTTTCTTACGGGCGATAAACCGGCTTCTGGCGGCCTGTTCAGGGGATGGCCGGTAGTACAGGGGAGGACTAGGGAAGGGCAATTGGCGACTCCGGACTTGTCATTCGAGCCTCGGGCGCTGCCGGAGCAAATGGGGATCCCTTTCAGATCCACATAATGTAGGGATCCTTCGACTACGCAACTGATTCTCTTCGAGAATCAGCTGCTTCGCTCAGGATGACAGGACTGAGCTCGTTTCTCGGAGAGATCAGAAGGTGAAACGACCACCGAGTACCGGAGCACAGTTGTTGTTGTAGTTATAGGGGACGCCGGGTTTATGAGGAATGGCGATGGCCAGACCGCCGCTCACCCAGGAATATGCAATTCCGGCAAAACCGTCGAAACGCTTGGTGAAGTGATAATCCACATAGAGCGAGCCCTCGTTGAGGGTGCCCGCGCAGGAGCTGCGGAAACCGGCTGAAGGCGAGCAGGCCGGCGGACTACGGAAGTCATTCTGCCGCTGTTGGTACCAGGAGAAAGTAAAGTCGGTTTTGCTACGGTAGGTGTACTTCGCGCCGGTCCACCAGATATTGACCAACTTCTCAGAATCAAGATTGTTGTCTTCAACCCCGCTCATGAAATAACCGCCCTGGTCCGAGGCGCCGACGCCCAATGGGTTCTTCGGGTTGTTCTGCCAGATGTATTCATACCCGGCAAAAAACTTGAAGGGGTCCCACGCATACTTGGCAGCGACCATAATTGCGTAGTTGTCGGTCACGATGCCATAGACGGTGTCGTTCGGGTCGATCAGATTGACCCCGCCGGTGATGGGGTTGGTATTGATACTGTCCGTGGTCGACTGATATGGCGCCGACAGACTTTGGGGCCCCAGTAAGGGGTTCAACACGCTGATCGCCTGGTTGTAATGTTGGGGAACGATGTCAGCGGAGAACTTGCCGTAGTTTGCGCCGAGGTCGAATCCATAGGCGTTGTTATGCGCTGATTCCGGCGTACAGGTAGTCGCAGTCCAGGTTGCGGAGGCCGAGTAGCAGCCGGCAGAACCATCGGCGAATTTATACATCGCGCCGAAATGGAACGGGCCATAGGCGAGGCGATACTTCAGGGCGTCATCCCAACGGCTGTTTTCGGTGTCGCCGCCGCCGGCCATCGTGCCGTTGTATCCGATGTAGGAAAAGGCATAGCTGCCGCCGGCCGGATCGTAAAGCAGCATCACGTCGGTGCCGAGAGAGCGCTGACGACCTAAGGTCAGCGTGCCGAAATGCGTGGACGCTACGCCGCCATAGAATTCGTCATTGAAGGGTTGGCCCGCGCGCGCGCCGTCGATGGCGTACGAATAGCTGCTCCTGGGAAGGCCGTTGTTGATGATGTCGGTCTTTGATGCGTTAGCGAGCAGGCCGGACTGCGGATTGATTCCAGTGGAAGCGTTGAACACAACCGACCAGCCATGCGCAAACTCTTCCTTGCCCCTGATGCCCAGACCCGTCTGCTGCAGGTTGTTGGGCGCGACGAGGAATCGATGTTGAAAGCCGTTCCGGTTCACCAGAGATGCGCCTTCATAGTTGTAGCCGTTCTCCGGTAAGCCGTGGCTCACCCAGCCGACGCCGATGTCATAGGCACCGTACACCGTGATGCCGTGCCAGGTCAGCGTGCAATCGGTGGTGGCGAACTCGTGGCCGCTCGCGCAGGCGTCGGGGGTGGTCCGCTGCATCGTAATGTCGATCGCGGCGTCCTGGCCACCCGCCAAGCTGATTCCTGTGCGCGTTTCATTGGCGAACCCTGATTTTGCCGCTCGAATCTCGAAGCGCCCCGGAGGCAGGCCAGACTCCCGATAGTGCCCCCCGCCGTCGGTTGCGCTCGTGCGCGATGCACCTGTGTCGGCGTTCCTGATGGTCACCGCGACATCGCGAAGGGCTGCGCCGGTTGGGTCCGTCACCATGCCGGAAAGGTTGGCTCCCGTTTGGGCCCACGCCGAGAATGACGAAAGCCAAAAACCAACCGCGGTCATAAACAGGTAAGCGTTGCGCATTTCGACCTCGAAAAATCGGTGGTTTGAGACAGAAGGCGAAAGTGTATATGAAATACGATTCCACTGTCCAACAGTGTACGATATAGTCTATTTTTCAAAGCGGCCACAGGCATAAGTTATGCGGATGCGAAGGAGTTGACCGGGAATTTCGTTGTCGTTACGATTGCTTCCCGATGCAGAAGACCGGCAAATCCGAAGTGAATATTGAGGAGTTGCTGAAGCTCCGGGATGCGGCTCTGCAACTTGGAATCAGCTTCCCCACCATCAAGCAGTGGATTTACAAGAAGAAAATCCGCAGCCTTAAGACGGCGGGAGGGCACCATCGCATCCCGCAGGGTGAACTGGACCGGCTGCTTTTCAGAACGCGGGGCAGAACCGAGAAGGAGCGCCAGGGAGTCATCCGCAGGGTCAGTGGACGGAATCAGCTGGTCGGACGCATTGATACGGTTCGGATCAGCGGACTGATGGCGGAAGTGAGGATTTCGATTGGCGGGCAGCAGATTACGTCGATCATTACGGCGCGTTCCGCGCGAGAAATGCAGCTGAAGCCTGGGCAGACGGCCGCTGCCCTGATCAAAGCTACCGAGGTGATGATCCTGCGTGTGTGAGATGAGAAGGCATTTCGTGCTTTTCATGCTGCTTGCGGCGGTGGTTCTGCATGCGGGATGGGCGTGCTCCCAGCAGCTGACGGTTCAAAATGAAAGTGGGAAGCAAACCGTATTGACGCGTGCCGACATTGAGGCCTTGCCGCATATCAAAGTTTCGGGCGGTTCCGGCGGCACGACTGCGTTTGAGGGCGTAGCGCTCCGGGCCGTGCTGGAAAAAGGTGGAGTGGAGTTTGGGCAAAGCATGAAGGGAAGGCGGATGGCTTCGTGTCTGTTAGTCGAAGCGGCGGATGGGTATCGTGTGGTGATTGCCCTGCCTGAACTCGACCCGGCGTTCACGGATAAGCAGATTGTCCTGGCATTCCTGAAAGACGGAAAACCGCTGGACGATAAAGAAGGGCCATATCGGATTGTAATTCCGGACGAGAAGCGAATGGCTCGCTGGGTGCGGCAAGTCACCCGGTTGAAAATTGTCGAAGTACAGTGAGGTTCCCGCCAAGAATTCTGAGTCATCTCTATCTGTTTGCGATTGATCCTCCGCTTTGAGTGCGTGCTAAACTTTCGCCTCGATCGGTCGTTTTAATCGACCGTCTCAATCGACCCAGGGGGACCCATGTTTCGATTCATGCTGGTGTGGATGTGTTTGCTTGCGCTGTCCGCGAGTGCGGTTGCACAGAGTCCTGACATCCCCCAGCCAGATACTCCAGAGCCCGGTTCGGTTGATGCGATTGCGGCGGCTACGACCGATCCGCATTTTGTTTCGCCGTGGGTCGCATACATTCCGCAATCGGATACCGTTCCGTCGCCGGAAAAATTTCTAGGGCGAATTATGGGTGCGCCTGGAGAGTTGCTGGGGACGGAGAAGGCATACGCGTATGCGCGCGCATTGGCGGCAGCCAGCCCGCGGGTTCGCGTGTTCACCATGGGACAGAGCGAAGAGGGGCGCGAGATCCTCATGCTGGCTGTCGCGGACGAGGCTGGCATCCGCGATCTTGATCGGCTGAAAGAGGCGACTGCGGCATTGGCGGATCCGCGGCGAACGGACCCGGCGGCGGCGGAAAAATTGATCGCAACTGTGCGTCCGATTTACTACTTCAACGCAGCGCTGCATTCGGACGAGACTGGGTCGACCGAGGCGATGCTCGAACTGGCCTACCGGCTGGCGGTTTCGGAGCAGCCGATGATCCAGCGAATTCGGGAGCGCGAGGTGGTGCTGATCAATCCGATTTCGAATCCGGATGGCCGCGACAAGATTGTGGATTGGTTCTATCGCTATCTCAAGGGCAAAACAGACCGGAACACGTTACCGCGGCAATCGCCGCCGTACTGGTCGAAGTACACGTTTGTCGACATCAACCGCGATACGCACCAGCAAACGCATGAGACTACGAAGGCGGTGCACCGGATGTTTCATGAGTGGCATCCGACGGTGGTGCACGATCTGCATGAGGGGTCGCCGCTGATGATGACGTGGAACGGAACGGGGCCTTATAACCCGAATATTGATCCCATTACTTATACGGAGTTTCTGGAACTCAGCTTTCATGAAGTCGAAGCGATGACCGCGATGGGCATGCCGGGGGTTTCGACGTGGAATTTTGGCGAGGCGTTCGCGCATCTGTATCTCGATTCCGTGGCCATGAATCACAACAGCATTGGGCGCGGCTATGAGACTTTCGGGAATGGAAGCGCGGAGACGGAGAAGCGGGCGGTTTCAGCGTCTGCGGCAAAGATGGAGTGGTACCGTCCAATGCCTGCGCCGCGGGAGGTGACCTGGTCGGCGCGGGACAATCTCAACTATCAGGAGACCGGCGCGCTGGCGGCGCTCGATGACACGGCGAGCCGGTCCAAGGAGATGCTGAGCAATTTTTACAAGAAGGGATGGGACTCGTGGCAGAAAGGGCGGACGCAGCCGCCTTATGCGTTTTTGATTCCAGCGGATCAGGGAGATCCGGAGCGAGTGACGCAAATGGTCGAGCGGTTGATGAGGCAGCACATTGAGGTCGCGCGGGCGCTGAATTCGATTCAGCTCAAGGATGGAAATTTTCCGGCGGGGACCTACGTGGTTCGGCTGGATCAGCCGTATCGCAACTACGCCGTGGATTTGCTGACGCCGCAGCATTATCCGAAGGATGGAGAGGCGCCGTACGATGACGTGTCGTGGGAGTTGCCGGCGCACTATCATCTGGAGGCAATCCCGACCGCGGATCCGGCGATTCGCGACGTTGCGTTGACGCGGCTGACCGAAGCCCCGCATGTTGACGGGCATCTGAGCGGTACGGGGCCGGTCTATTTGGTGAGGGACACGGGACAGGAATCGCTCTTGGCGGCGCGCTATCGTCTGGCGAGCTTTGAGATTCAAATTGCGGAGCGCGAGTTCGAGGCTGGCGGCACCAAGTTTCCTGCAGGGTCGTGGATTCTGGCGGATCAGCGTGGACTACACGACGAGGTTGTGTCCGTCGCTCAAGAGTTGGGGCTCGACTTCACCCAGGTTTCCGCGCAGCCGGACGTGCCGCGTCACAAAGCGAAAGCTCCACGGATTGGAGTGTGGGTGCCGTGGGCCGATACCGATTCGATCGGATGGATTCGCTACTCTCTCGATCAGCGCAAAGTTCCTTATACGTATCTGCGCGATGAGGATATTCGCGCGGGGAATTTGCGGTCACGCATCGACGTACTGCTGTATGGACATGTCGATCTGGAGTTGGCGGAGCAGATTCAAGGTCTTCCGAAGACCTGGTCTCCGATGCCCTTCAAGAAGACGGCACAGACGCCGAGCTTTGGAACCCCGGCGGAGTCGGACGACATCACGGGAGGGATCGGCTACGAGGGGCAGGGGCAGATTCAACATTTCATCGAAGATGGCGGGCTGATGGTTACACTGGGCAGCGGGACCATGCTGGCGCTGGAGGGTGGGCTGGTGCGCTTTGTGCGGCGTTCTTCGGGAGGCGTGCCGCGGAGCACGGCGGGCGGCGGTGGAGCGTCGTCGGCTGCGTCGCAACATGCGGCGACACGAACGCCGGGGGCGCATGTGACGGTTACGTTTGACCGGGCGGATCATCCGATCGCGTATGGATATTCCGCGCATACGTATGTGTTCCGGCAAAATTTTCCTTTATATGACGTACCGCGACGCTGGATGCGGATGGCTTATTGCACTACCTGTTTGGACGGCCCCGAAGATCGCAGCGGCGTGGTGATGGAGTGGGGCGACAGCGATGGGAAGCCGTTCGTGGTGAGCGGGCAGGCCTGGGGAGAAGAGAATCTGATTGGGCGGCCGGCGATTTTGGACATGCCTGTGGGGAAGGGACATGTTGTGTCGTTCAATTTCAATCCCATGCATCGGGATTTGAACCGTGGAGACCAGCGGCTGTTGTGGAATGCGATTTTGAACTGGCAGGCGATTGTTGCGGGGCAGCCGAAGAGCGCTGCGGTGGAATCGGGGCCGGCGCCTGAGCCGGATGAATAGATGAGGTGCCGCGCGCGGCCCAATGCGGCTGGGCTGGACAGCCACTCTCGCACGGTTCCACAGGGATTGTGGTGATCCTCTTTGCTCCACAAGGCTCCCGTAGCTGAAAAGGGATCCCCTTCGACTTCGCTCAGGGCAGGCTTTCGACTGCGCGGCCGATTCTCTTCGAGAATCGGCCTCTTCGCTCAGGATGACAATTCACGCAAATCAGGGGGCGTTGAGTTTCTGAAGCATCTTTACGGCGCCGCCGTTCCTCGGATTAAGCTGGAGGGACTTTTGATAGTTGGCGATGGCCAGCGGTTTGTTGCCATCGTCGGCGTAAGCCTCTCCCAGACTGTCGTAGACGTTGCTGGATTGCGGGTAGGCTTCGACGTTGAGTTGGAGAATGCGGATCGCTTCCTTGAACTGGTTGGCGCGAATGAGTTGATATCCTAAAGCGTTGAGTTCGCCTTCGTCGAAGTTGTAGGTAGCAGGGGCGGAAGCTTTCAGATCATGGTATCGCCTGGTGGCCGCATCGATGCCGCTGGAGGCGATGGTAGCGGAGAGAGTCTGGGAGATGGATCTGCGAGGGTCGAAGCCCGCTTTGACGTCAGGTACCCACACGGCCATGGTGACGCCAAAAAGTCCTGCGCCCATAACGAGGGTGAGTATAAAAAGCATGCCGGCCGCAGCCAGACGGCGAAGCGCGCCCGGGCGGTTCTGCGCACGGAGGTAAAGTTCAAGAACCGCGAGCGGGAACAGGTATTGCGCGAAACCCATGAACGTGAGGAACGGACCCTCAAAGGTTTGGGGATCGAAACCGAAGGGGCCCTTAAAGATGAGAAGCGACAGGAATAGTCCGATGCGGTAAAACCACGATGCGCTTACGACAATGAACAAACGCAACGCCCAGCGGCGATGAGTCTTGAAATTACGCCCCAGGGCGTAACGCAGCGCCATGGCGGCGAAGCCCCAGATCAGCACGGCGTTCAGAGTGGAACCGAGGTGCGCAGAAAGATCGCCGACGCTTCCGCGTATCCAGGTCATGTAAAGACCAGCCGTGCTGAGGGCGACAGCGGCCAGCATGTAGACGCGCCCATTCCAGCGATGAAAGACGGGAAAGCGGCTGCGGACCTGTGGGATCAACTGCAGCGCTCCGGCGAGCATGATGACGACTGCCGAGACCAGGTGCATGACGACCGCCCAGTTGCCCCTGGTCACACCGGGCACAAAACCATTCGTAAACTTCCAGGCGTGGTAATCGCCGCGCAACGCCGTCAGGGTATAGAAAACGGCTACTGCAAAGGCAAAGACCAGTTGGCCGATGACAGCTACTCCAAACCAGAACCGGGCCGCGGCTTTCAAGGCGGTCTCGGCGACGGAGTTCATTTCCAGGCGGTTGGTCATTACGGCTGTGCTCATACTCGCTTCTCCTCATCTGATTGCTTTCAACGCGCGGCCAGTGCGGGTTCTGGGGCACGTTCTGGGGCACGTACCACCGGATCCGTTTTCTTGTATGCATTTGCGAAGCGCACTCGGAGCAGCCAGAAAATCATCAGTAACAGGGGCAGAAAACTCAGCAGAAAAAGTGCGCCTGTCTGGCGCAGAAACACGGGGAATATTTGTTGCCGCGCCAGAAAGATGGACGCAGCCGCGATGAACAGCGCGAAGCACATGCGCCAAAGATGGCGCGCGAGACGTTGTGTGCCGGAAATGCCGCGGCGCACGAGCAGGCGAACGTCACCCACGGTAGCAAGCAGGGCGACGGAACCGAGGAAGAAGTAAGGCCCTGGGGGATAGTCATACTTCAACCCTGTCGGGCTGATTGCCGCTTCCGATCCTAATGTCAACTCGACAGCGGTCAGGCCCAGGACAACCAGAAGCGCTCCGCAATCGAAGATGCCCGCCGCCCCGTCCCTGCGCCTAGCGGTCATCCATGCCGTTGCCACCAGATAGAAAGTGAGCGTGCCTCCCAGAATATTGCCCGGTTGGGATTTCATGACTGCAAGGTACACGCCGCTGGCCGACAGGCAAAGCATGGCGATGACAAATACGCTTCCAGCGATGCCATGCCGGCGGGAACCTTTGCGGAGAAACACCGCGACGAATCCAGACAGCATTCCAAAGGTGCCCGCGATAATGTGGAGTAGTAATAGCGGCGATCGCATTCTTCGACTCCTTTAACTAACCGCTCGCGGACGGCGGTGGCCGGCTCCGGTTGTGGTTGAACGCAGAAGACTGAAGAACGCCGCGAGCAAGGGGAGGCTTCGGTTCACAGGCTTGGACAGGTCATAGAAGAGAGCCGTTACAACGATGTAGCACGCGGTGGCGACAAGGTCGACGAGCAACGCCGACCTGCCGTGGACGAAGAGGACGAGTCCTCCCATCAGGATGGTGAGTAAATAAAAGGCAGCGGTAATTCGGGCCCTGAAGCGCGGTGACGCCTCTGCGATTCGTTTCATGGTTACGGTTGCGCTCATGACCTTTCCTCCTTAGGGATGGTTGAATCATGCGAATTAAATCGGTCCCTGATAACGGCGCATTCGCATCGCTGCCGCGAGCAGTGCCGCGGCGACGATCAACCCCAGCCACAGCCCCGGGTTGCTGAAGAATCTTCCGGGAGCGAGTTGGGCGAGCGGAATGAAATGCGGGTCGATCGGGACGCCATTCTTATCTTTCAGATCGAAAGCGGCCTCAGTGAATCCAAAAACCCGATCGTGCATGAGCCGGCCAAAATGCGAAGTGTCGAGGGCAATCTTTTCGAAAACGCCAATCGCGATCGGGGGCAAGACGGCCCATAGAAAGGGCGCACGGCGTGCGTAGCCCGAGACGAGAATCAGCCACGCATAGATGGGAGCGTGCCAGAGCGCCAGGACGATCAGGCTATACAGAAGAACCAATTGCATCTCGAACAGGGGTAACTGTCTCCAGATGGCTGCGACGCTTCCGCCGCCGAGCAGCGCGCCGGCCATGCTCAGCAAGCGCATGACGATTTGCAGCGCGACCGTGAGGACGAAGACGATGATCGGCAGAACTACAAAGGGGACGACGGCCTTGGAGAGGACGGTTGTACGATCGGACACCGGAAGCGACTTCCACAAAAGGATGGTGCGGTCGCGACGTTCACCGTAGAGCGCGTCGAGGGAATAGAAGATCCCGACGATGAACGCGATCACGGTGATGAGCATACCGGCGTGGGCGTAAGGCATGGCCAGAATGACGATCTGTGGTGTCGAGTCATGGGCCGCCGCCAGCGCCCGCATGCTGTGCGGCACCCAAATCAGGCTGATCAAGTAGCCCAGCAGGTAAACGGCCGTTGCGATGAGAGGGGCGATATAGATGGAACGGTTCTCCCACAACTCGCGGCGTACTGACCAGTAAAAGGGGCGAGTGGTCGATAAGGCCATTGATGCGCTTCCCTGCCCGTCAAAGGACTGTGCGTTCGATTGAGTGTTCATAGAGCCACTCCTTGTGCCGCGCCGGCAGGATTGCCCGGCCTGTTTCCTGGCTTATCTCCCCGTTTGTCTCCCAACAGGGCAACGAACAGATCGGCAATGCTGGGGGTGCGCGTGTCTCCGAGCGCGGCCAGTTGCCGGCGATCAGGGCGAATGGTCTTCAGATCAAACAGCAGGATGCTACGGCCAAGCACCTGGCGCTCGTGAATCGGCATGAGCTCGCGTGCCGCGGCCAGTTGCTCCGGACGCACGGTCACTTCCGCAAACCGCGACTCGAATTCCTCCATTGTGCAATCGAGCACGATGCGACCGCGGTTGATGAACATGAGGTCGGTGAGGATGTGCTGGACATCTTCGACTTGATGAGTGGTGACGACGATGGTGCGGCTACGATCGAAGTAGTCATTCAGCAGCGAATCGTAGAACTGTTTGCGATAGAGGATGTCGAGGCCGAGCGTGGGCTCGTCGAGCACCAGCAGTTTCGCGTCGATGGCCATGACGAGGGCGAGGTGCAGCTGGGTCACCATGCCCTTGGATAGTTCTCTGATCTTGCTAGCGTGCCGAATGTCGGTCTTGGCGAGAAAACCTTCCGCCTTGGCGCGATCGAAGCGCGGATGCACGCCGGCGACGTAGTCGAGCGCCTGCGAAACCCGCATCCAGCGCGGCAGGACGGCGACATCGGCGATGAAGCAGACGTCGCGCATGAGTTGATCGCGCTCGGTCCAGGGATCGCGCCCGAGCACTCGCAGTTCTCCCTGATACGGCGTGAGGCCGAGAATGGCGTTCAGCGCGGTGGTCTTGCCTGCGCCGTTGGGACCGATGAGCCCGAGGATACGGCCTTCTTCTACGCGCAGGTTCACGTTGTCCAGCGCGACGGTTGAGCCGAAGGCCTTGCGGAGGCCGCGAGCTTCTATGACTGTCATGGCTTCTTGTCCTCTTTTGCAGCATTCGAAGGCGAATGAGTTGGGGCTGCGCCATTTTTCAACAATTCTTCCGGTGTGAGGCCAAGCCGCTGAATGGTGGCGGAGATTCTAGGCCATTCTTCCGCGAGAAACTTCTGGCGTTCGCCCTGCAGCAGCAAATTGCGCGCCCCCGCATTAATGAACATGCCGAGACCTCGCCTGCTCTCCACCAACTGCTCGTCGACCAACTGTTGGTAGCCCTTCAGAACCGTGAGCGGATTGACCCGATATTCGGCTGCGACCGTGCGCACCGACGGAAGCGGGTCGCCTTCTTTGAGCACGCCGTCGAGGATCATGGCGACGACGCGGTCGCGAAGCTGGCGATAAATCGGCTGACTGTCGTTCCACTCACGGTCCATGATGGGTTCCAGATACGCTTACCAAAGATACTTGTAGCCCTGAGATCCTTCGTCGAGCTAAAAGCTCTCCTCAGGATGACGCCCTTCGACAAGCTCAGGGCAGGCTCTCCGGGCTCAGACGCCCGTAAACCGGCGTCACTTCGTGCGCTGTAAGTCCATGCGCGCGTGGATCGGCTTGTCGCCAGGCATCAGGTACGTCCATTCTTCGGTGTGATGGTTGGAGTCGATGATAGTGAACACTGCATGTTGCATGTGTCCGTACTCGGTGCTACCGGAAACGTCGAGAAAATCGAATTCCACCGTTTTCCCGTCCGGCGAGGTCCGAGCCGTCATGCGGGGCCGATTGCCGGCGTCGCAATAGTGCGTCAGGAGCAGGCGATCGCTGTCGAGGTAGAACATGGTGACGGGATGGTCGTAGCGAGTGGGATCATCCGCCGTTCCAGCTTCTTTCATCTCATGCATGATCGCGTTCCCCCTGGAGGTCACGCGCAGCGAGACCTGCGTGAACGCCCCGTTTCCCATGTCGGATAGCGGCGGGGTGGTCGTCACCGGGCCTTGCCATGTGCCGGAAAGAGTTTTCAGTTGGTCAAAGGATTTTTGTGCGTCCGACTTCGGGACGTCCGACTTTTGCGCAGCGGTTTGGCCTAAAGCCAGGGTAGAGATCGACAGCAGAACAATGGGCAACACAGAACGAAGGGATTTCATTTCCATTCTCCTTGGAGAGCTCATTTCCTTTTGCCCTCGGGCCAGCATTTTTCGCCGGTCGTGCTCAGTTCTGAGATAATCAGAACCAAGTTAAATAGTGTTATAGTTAACTATAACACTAGATGTCAAGCTTTTTCTTTGCCTTGTTTCCATTTCTTCCTATTGCGCACAAAATAAATGCTTTATTGGTCCAGTGCTTGGAAAGACTTGATGAGAGGGCTTGGGGCAGGTTACTGCATCAGTCGCTTGAGGGCGGTATGGGCTTCGCCGACTTGGGAGAGGCGAGGTTGCGAACTCGGAAAATAAGAAAGGAATTCCTGGTATTCGTTAACTGCTTGGTCGTGCTTGCCGGTACGTTCGTAGAGTTGTCCGAGATAGTAATGCGCCATTATTTCAGTCAGGGGGAATCGCTGGGTCAAGGCACCGAAATTCGCCATGTCATGCTCGACCCGCACTACGGCGCGAAACTCGGCCTCGGCCGGTGAATAGTCATTGATCAGGAGATGGCTGCGGGCCTTGAGGAAGACCAGGTAGGGATCCTGAAAATCGGGGATGGTAGCGGCACGAGTCAAGGCTGCTTGCCCGTCACCCCGCTGCACTGCGGCGGTAACGTCAGCGTAGGCCTGGTCGATCTCAAGTGCCCGAGGCGCGATCCAGGGGTGGCTAGCGGCGAGGCGCTGCAAACTTTGCTGCGCGGCGGAAGAGTTTCCCGCCAAGGTTTGCAGGAACGCGACGGTTTGCAGTTGTTCGTCATCGAGCTTCTGTTGTTGAGCAAACGAGAGCGCGGAGGAACCCTCGCCTAACATGACAGAGAGGGCAGCGAACTGAAGGAGGAAGGTTTCGGCAGCCTGGTTTTGTTTTGCGCGCCCGAGTTGCGCCACGACCTCGCGATAACTGCCGAGTGCGCCTTCGAGGTCGCCTTTGCTCTGCTTGAACTGGGCCTCAAAGCCTGGAACGTAAAGGCGCGTGAGCGGAGACCCGCGCTGCGCATATTGCTGGAAGGCCGCGTTGGCCATGTCGGGCTTCCTCTGGTCGGTGTAAACGATGGCCAGTTTGAGGTAATCGCCGTAGCCGCTGAAATCCGGTTTCAGTTCGAGCACTTTGCGGTAGGCGGCGACGGCTTCGTCATCGCGGCCTGCGATGAAGAGAACGTCGCCACGGGTGTCGAGGGGATTGGGATCGCCGGGACGAACCGCGATGTAGGCGTCATTGGCTGCCAATGCGCCATTGAAATCGCCTCCGAGCGCCAGTGTGTAGCATTGAAAGTTGAGCAGATCTTCGTTCTTCGGATCCAGGGCCAGTCCCTGTTGCAGCAGTTGAAGCGATTGCTCTTTCTTGCCAAGGAAGGACAGGATGGCAGCCTGGATGCCGCGGTCGATGGTGGCGCGGGGGAATTCGGAGACCAGTTGCTGACGCGCGGCGACGTCGGCCTCCGCGTCGCGGGAGCGCGCAGCTTTGAGCACCTGCAACGATAATTGCTCGTAGCGGGGCAGCCGCGACTGCATTTGATCGACTTTGGCCCATAACTCGTCGCTGCGGCGCAAATCGCCCAGCTGGCGATACTCATCGCTGAGGCGCAAGTAGGCCAAGGCAAACTGCGGGTCCAAACGGACCGCCTCTTCGAATTCGCGGATTGCATCGCTCGACAGATAGCGACGTGCGAAGTCCACGCCCAACTGGTAATGGCGGTAGGCCTCCACGTTTGAGGTGGACGCCTGCTCAATCTCGGGCGCCTTTTGCGGCAGCTCCGAGGCGGGAAGAAAGCTGCTGGCCAGGCTCTCGGTCAAGCGGTCGACCATGCCGAAGATGCTTTGCACGTCCTGCCCTTCGAGCTTCTGGGAGAACAGAATCTGGCCGGTGGCAGTGTCCTGGGCGCGAACGTCGAGACGTAGTTGTGTGGGTCCGATCTTTAACAAGGCGCCGGTAATGTAGGCGTCAGCGCCGGCATCGCGGGCGACCTGCTGCGCCTGCGTAGGATCGAGCGACTTGCCGTCTTTGCTGGCACGCTGCACGGCGCCCATCACGCGCTCGGTGGAGAGCACGTCGAGACCCTTCACCTGGGCCAGATTGGTGGTCAGCATGTCGGTGAGACCGTTGTCGAGCCAGTTGAGAGACTGGTCCTGCGAGAGATTATTGAAGTAAAGAACGGCGACGGCCTTGTGCTGCAGATTGCCGGCGGTGTGAGCACTTCGACCGCGCAGGAACCAGAAACCTGCCCCTACTACGAGCAGGATTGCCACCGCGGCGAAGATCAATCCCACGCGCTTTGAGAGAAGCGGGGACGCTGACGCAGCCGGAGAGACTTGGGCTGCGGAAGAGATTTGCGCCGGAGCGGCAGCAGAGGAAGAGCCGCTCACACCTGATGTGGGTGGAACATGCGCTGCGAAGATTTCCTGCGCTGGGGGCTGGCCCTGGGAGGCAGAATGCGACTCTGGGGTGGTTGCCGGGCTTCGGCCCGATTCGGTATCGCGCTTCAAGCGCTGGAGGTCGGCGCGCAAGTCCGCGGCATGCTGGTAACGCAGATTGCGATCTTTCTCGAGCGCCTTGTTGATGATGTCTTCGAGCTTGGGCGGCACGCTGTGATTCAACCGCACCACCGGCACCGGGGCGCGGTTCATGATGGCTTCGCAAATGACGGCGGAGCTTTCTCCGTTAAAGGGCAGATCACCGGTCGCCATCTCGTAGAGGACTGCGCCAAAGGAGAAGAGGTCGGTGCGCGAATCCAGCTCTTTCGCCCGCACCTGCTCTGGCGACATGTAAGCCACGGTTCCCACCATGGTGCCCGGGCTGGTGAGGTGATCGACCGAACCCGTCTGCGTGTTCAGAGACGCAATATTGCTCGACGAACTGCCGGCAAGGCTGACCTTGGCCAGGCCGAAATCAAGAATCTTGGCGTGGCCGCGCTTGGTGATGAAGATGTTGGCGGGTTTGATGTCGCGGTGGACGATGCCCTCGGCGTGGGCCGCGTCGAGCGCGTCGGCGATCTCGATGGCCAGCGCCAGAATCAACTCGACTTCCATGGGCCGGCCGGCAATGCGATGCTTCAACGTCAACCCGTCCAGAAACTCCATGGCGATGAACGACTGCTCGCCATGTCTACCGATTTCGTAGATGGTGCAGATATTGGGATGATTGAGAGCGGACGCGGCACGGGCCTCGCGACGAAAACGCTCGAGGGCTTGCGGGTCCCGCGACAGTTCATCGGGAAGGAATTTGAGGGCGACGAAGCGGCCCAGTTCGGTGTCTTCCGCTTTGAAGACGACGCCCATGCCTCCACCGCCCAATCGTTCAAGGATGCGGTAGTGCGAAATGGTCTGGTCGATCACGGAGAGATGCCGGGCTTTGGCGTCGCTTCATATTACGGACGAGGCGCAGGCTAGTCAACGAATGCGGTAAGCATTCGATGAGGCTGGTTCGATCGTGTACAGGTAGCGCTAGAAAGCTGGCGGTCCGTCATTTACTATGGGCCACCAGTCCGGAAGTTACAGAGATGGGCGCAACCACACTAGGAAATCCGGAGAATGAACTCGGGTTCGCCGAGCGGGCGGCCGGGCCTTGCGTCTTCGTGCTGTTTGGCGCGGCTGGGGATTTGACCAAGCGCAAGCTGGCGCCGGCGCTCTTCAATTTGGGGAAGGCAAAGCTGTTGCCAGACAACTTTGCGATGATCGGCGTTTCCGTCGATGACCTGAGCCTGGAAGATTTTCGAACGCAGGTTACGAGTTTCTTGCCGGCCGGAGTTGATTCGGCGGAAGCCCGGGAGTGGTTCCGGAAGAGACTGTTCTACGAGCGCGGTGACTTTGCCGATCAGAACACTTTTGTCAGACTGCGGGAACGGCTCGCGGTAATCGATGCGGAGCAGCATACCGAAGGCAACTATCTTTTCTACCTGGCGACTGCGCCGAAGTTTTTTTCGCAGATTGTAGAGCAGTTGGGATCGGCCGCGCTTTCCACTCAGGAGAATGGACGCTGGCGGCGGGTGGTCATTGAAAAGCCTTTTGGGCAGGATCTGGACTCAGCGCGCGCGCTGAACCGTGCTGTCAAGAAAGTGCTGCAGGAAAATCAGATTTATCGCATCGATCATTATTTGGGCAAAGAGACGGTGCAGAACATCATGGTCTTCCGCTTCGACAACGCGATTTTCGAGCCCATCTGGAACCGGCGGTATATCGACCATGTGCAAATCACGAATTCCGAGACCGTGGGCGTGGAGCGGCGCGGCGGGTATTTTGACACGGCGGGAACATTGCGCGACATGGTTCCCAATCACGTCATGCAACTGCTCAGCCTGACCGCGATGGAATCTCCTGTGTCTTTTCAGGCAGACGCGGTGCGGAATGAACAAGCGAAAGTTCTGCACTCGATCCAACCACTGAGTTCGGACGAAGTGTTGCACCGCAGTGTGCGCGGGCAATATGGCGCGGGAGTGCTGGGTGAGGAAAAAGTGGCTGCCTACCGAGCGGAGCCGGGCGTCGCTCCGGAATCGCGCACCGAGACGTTCGTGGCTCTGAAACTGAACATCGACAATTGGCGCTGGGCGGGAGTTCCCTTCTATCTCCGGACGGGCAAGCGCATGGCGCTGCGCCACACGGAAATCGCCATACAGTTCAAACGCATGCCGTTCGCTCTGTTTCGCAACGCACCGCTTCACAAGCTGCACACCAACACGTTGATCATTCAGATCCAGCCCGCGGAAGGAATTTCGCTGAGCTTTGGAGCGAAGATTCCGGGGCCTCTGCTTCGGGTGGGATCGGTCAACATGAGTTTTGAATACTCCAAGTATTTTGGAGCGGACGCCTACACCGGCTACGAGGTTTTGCTGTATGACTGCATGATCGGAGATGCGACGCTGTTCCAGCGGGCCGACATGGTCGAGGCCGGCTGGAGCGTGGTGGATCCGGTATTGGATGTGTGGAAGGCGCTGCCGCCGCGCAAGTTTCCGAATTATGCATCGGGCAGCTGGGGTCCAGCGGAGTCCGATCAACTGCTGCAGCAGGACGGCCGCGAGTGGAGGAGGATCGAACCATGATTCCTTTTGAACAATGATTCTTGCCGGCGAGATTGGCGCAACCCGCACCCGGCTGGCCGCTTTCGAAACCGAAGGCAGCCGGCTGCAACTCGTGGTGGAGAAAGACTACGCCAGCCACCAACACGACGGATTATCGGGCATTCTGGCCGACTTCATTAAGACCGAAGGCATTCCCGTACACAGCGCATGCCTCGGCGTGGCAGGACCGGTGCGAGCGGGGAGAAGCAAAATCTCCAACCTGCCCTGGGTGATCGATGCGCGCGATGTGGCCAAACAACTCCGGCTGAATTCAGTGGGACTGCTGAACGATCTGGAAGCTTACGCCTATGGCATCGACGGCCTGGATTCGAAGGACTTCATTCCGTTGAGCGAGGGATCGGAAGAGGCGGAAGGCAACCGAGCCGTCATCTCGGCGAAAACCGGACTGGGAATGGCGGGGCTTTACTGGGATGGATTCCGGCATCATCCTTTTGCTTGCGAAGGCGGACACGCCGACTTCGCCCCCCGCAACGATCTGCAGATGGAATTGTTGGCGCACCTGCAGAAAAAATACGGACGGATTAGCTGCGAGCGCGTTCTTTCCGGACCCGGGATCAGGAACATTTACGACTTCTTACGCGATGCGCACAAGGCCGAGGAACCGGAGTGGCTGCGAACGGAGTTGAGCAGCGCGCCCGATCCTCCGGCGCTGATCTCGCGAACGGCGCTCGAGGGCAAGGCCGCGATCTGCGATCAGACGCTGTCGATTTTCGTCAGCGTCTTCGGCGCTCAGACCGGCAACTGCGCGCTGAATTTCATGTCCACAGGAGGGATTTTTATCGGGGGAAGTATAGCGGCTAAGATCGTGCCCAAGATGAAGGACCCTGTATTCATGGAAGCTTTTCTGGACAAAGGCCGCATGGAGACGATCCTGAAAGACATGCCGGTTAAGATCGTTGCCAATGATGACTGCGGCATGATCGGGGCGGCGCGTTGGACGCTGATACAAAAAGCGTTTCGCACAGCGAGCTGAGCCACCAACTCACAAGAGCGATCGAGCAAGCCAACTTATTGCAGCCAAAGGCTTTGCCCTCGTCCGCTCACTTCGCTGAAATCCAGCCGAATTCTCTTCCACTTTTTCTCTTGACAACTGGAACGGCGTGCAGTAACTTAACACTGTTAACTGAACGTTGTTAAGTAAAGAAACAACGTTACCCTAAATTATGACGGTCAAGGAAAGACGCGAAAGAGAGAAGTCGGAGACACGGGACAAGATCCTGGACGCGGCCCGAGAACTATTTGTGACCGAGGGCTACGAAGGTGTTTCGATGCGGCGGGTGGCGGAAAAAATCGAGTACTCGCCTACCGCGATCTATGTTTACTTCGCCGACAAACAGCAGCTCTTCCGCGAGCTGTGTCTACAGGACTACGCCAGGCTGGCTGAAGTCTTTCAGAGTTCCGAGATGTCGTCGGATCCGATTGAGCGGCTCAGGCAGATCGGAAGAACGTACACCGAGTTTGGCATGCACTATCCCAACCACTACCAATTCATGTTCATGACGCGGCATCCGCAGCAGGAGCCGGATGAAGAAGAGCGCGCGATCATGGGAAATCCGGAGGTAGACGCCTACGCCTTTTTGAAGTGGGCGGTGCAGCAGGCGATCGACGCGGGATGTTTTCGGGAAGAGCTTCAGGATGCGGAGCTGATTTCGCAGACGCTGTGGGCTTCGGTACACGGAGTGATTTCGTTGCACATCGCCAAGTGCCCGGATCCGTGGGTGGACTGGCGTCCGCTGCAGCAAAGGGCCGAGATGATGCTGGACGTTACGCTGCGTGGGTTGGTAAAGCCCCCACTTCTCGCAAAGAACGCGAGAAATGGGGCACCCAGACCTGACTTTGAGGTGAAATAACCATGCCTCCTCTGGCACAACGGAACCTGTTTCACGACAAGGTCCGGCTCGCGGTCACGCTAACCGGAATCGTGTTCGCCGTGGTCTTGATTGTGGTGGAGCTGGGATTGTTCGTTGGGTTCACGGTCACCACATCAGGGCTGATCGATCACTCTGGCGCCGATTTGTGGATCACCTCGAAGAACGTGCCATACGTGGAGCAGGGGGTGGCGTTCAGCGAGCGCAAACTGAACCAGGTTCGAGCCGTGCCCGGCGTCGCCGACGCGCAAAAAATCATTGCTCACTGGACGCAGTGGAAGCTGCATGACGGCGGCGAAGAATCGGTACAGATCGTCGGCTTCAACGTTGACGACCCGCTGGAACGGCCGTGGAACCTGGTTGAGGGACGAGTGGAAGATCTGAAGTCCCCGGATGCGATCATCCTCGACGAACTCTACAAGAAGAAACTCGGGGTCACCCGGGTGGGCGAGGTTTTTGAAATCAACGGCCATCGTGCGCGAGTGGTGGGGTTCACGCGCGGCATTCGCTCGTTCACGACTTCTCCTTATGTTTTTACAACTTTCAAGAACGCTCAAACCTACACGGGATTGAGTGAGAACCAAACTTATTTCGTGCTGGTGAAAGTGGCGCCGGGAGCTAATCTTGCGCAGGTGAGGCACGAGCTTCTGGATCGCGTGAAAGATGTCGAGGTGTTTACAACCGCCGAATTCAGCCGCATGACGCGCTTCTATTGGATGTTCACCACGGGCGCGGGCGTGGCCGTGCTGATTGCGGCGGCGCTGGGGCTGGTGGTCGGCTTCGTCGTCGTGGCACAGACCATCTACGCAACCACCATGGACCACATCCGCGAGTTCGGAACGTTGAAGGCGATGGGTGCGCCGAACAGTTACGTTTACAAAGTGATCATGAAGCAGGCAGCGATCAGTGCGGTGATCGGCTATGTGCTGGGGATGATCGTTAGCGTATTCGTGGTGCGCGCCAGTCAGGAAGGTGGCGCCGCGATTTTGATGCCGATGCCGATGGCGGTGGGAATGTTCTTTTTGACGCTCGCGATGTGCATCGGAGCGGCGCTGGTTTCAATCAATAAGGTAACGCGGATCGATCCGGCGATGGTGTTCAAGGGCTGATCTTCGGAAATTCAGCTTGTCGTGGCGAAGGAGGGACTATGACTCGTGAAGCCAGATTGATGTCGGGCATCATCCTCATTACGGTGCCCACGATCCAGTACGGTGGATATTTTCTCCTGACGTCGTTGATGAACAAGGGCAGCGGCTACATGGACAACCCGTTACGCCAGAACTTCTTTCGCGCCGGGCATGCACACGCCGGGGTGATCGTACTCCTTTCGCTGATTTGCCAGGTGCTGGCAGACGGAGCAGTGCTTCCGACGCCACTGATCTGGCTGGTTCGAATCGGAGTGCCGCTGGCCGCGATTCTGATCTCGGCGGGATTCTTTTTCTCGGTGCTCGAACCGGGCGCGACTCAAGTCAATGGCGCGGTCTCTCTGATTTACGCGGGTGCGGTCGTGCTCGCGGTTGGGGTGGTCACCCTGGGTGTTGGACTATTGCGCTCGCCACAAGTGAGTTAGGAGCACCAATAGTTTTGCTAAGGAGTGTGTCGGATGGCAGTGCAACCTGCAATCGAAGTTCGCCAGCTTACCAAGACCTACGCGGAGGGCAACACGGGAACGTTGGCCCTGCGCGGAGTTGACCTCGATGTTCACCCTGGAGAACTTCTCATGCTGATGGGGCCGTCGGGAAGCGGTAAGACCACGCTGCTCTCGATCATGGGATGCATCCTCACGGCTAGTTCGGGAAGCGTGCGGATTGCGGGGAAGGAAATTACTCAGATGGGAGAAAAGCAGTTGCCTGCAATCCGCCTGGAGCATATCGGATTCGTGTTTCAGGGATTCAACCTGTTCCCCACGCTGAGCGCGGGAGAGAACGTGGAGTTAATGCTAGACCTGAAGGGAGTGGCCGCGAAATCTGCAAAGAAGCGCGCGGCGGAATTACTGGATCAGGTCGGCCTGGGCGGCAAGTACGGGAGCTTTCCCTCTGACTTGAGCGGAGGACAGAAGCAGCGCATCGCGATTGCGCGCGCGCTGGCGGGAGATCCCGAAATTATTCTGGCCGATGAGCCGACTGCAGCCTTGGATTCTCACACCGGAAAGAAAGTTATGGAAATGATGAGCGAGCTGGCGCATAAGCGCGGGCGAGCGGTGGTAATTGTCACGCACGATTCACGCGTGCTGGGTTTCGCCGACCGTATCGTGAAGATCGAGGATGGGGCCATTGCGGGAAATCCTGACTCGGCAACGGCGAACTCACCCGCCAGTCTTGCGCTACATGGCCTTCCGGTACACGGCATGATAGGTGCGGGTTTAGAGGCAACTGTATGAATTGTTATCTAGCAACACACTTCCAAAGCATTGTGGCGAGTTTTTCAACGGGACGAGTTTTGGATCGACCCAACGAAGGTAAATCGAAGAAGAAAGAAATGACTAGAACAGTGGACTACGCGACGCGATCCGATTTTTGCAAAGTATTCGACGATCACATTGACGATTTGTACACGCTCTCATTTTTGCTAACGGCGGATCACCAAAAGGCCGAGCAATGCTTTGTTTCAGGTTTGCAAGATTGTCTGCAAGGAAACGCTGTGTTTCGAGAGTGGGCGCAATCCTGGGCAAAGCGCGTGGTCATCAAGAACGCGATTCGGATGATCTCGCCTTTGCGAAACGAACCGGAGACAGCGCCGGGGATTGCGGAGCCGGCCTCGGAGGCGGATGGCGTAGCGGGAGCGATCACGAGTCTGCAGCCTTTTGACCGTTTTGTTTATGTTTTGTCGGTACTGGAACATTACGCCGATCGCGAGTGTTCGATTCTTCTGGACTGCACTGTCGAGAAAGTGGTCGAGGCTCGAATACGGGCCCTCCAGCGGCTCGCCACTGCGAATTTTCGTAAGGGCGCGGCGGAGATCACATTGACGCGAGGCGCAGCCTAATGTTTCGAGGCTAAGCGAGAAGTCTCAGTTTCACTACATTGGAACAAGTTCGACGGAGAAGTGTTATGAGCAACAATTTGTCTATCCAGAGTTTCACGAAGAACCGCATCACCTGGTCGATAGGGCTGGCTGCATTCCTGCTGACTACGTCGCTGGCAATCTCTTTCCGTCGTGCGCACGAAGCTCCCGTCGCAGCCAGAGCTGCTGGCTCCCCGCAAAGCCCCATGCTAATCGCCGGGCCGGGCCGCGTGGAGCCGTATTCGGAGGACATCAAGATCGGCTCGGAGCTGAGCGGCCGATTGAAAAGTGTTTTCGTGGAAGAGGGGGATGCGATCCACCGCGGACAGGTTCTTGCCGAACTGGAGAACGCAGACTATCTCGCGGAGGTCGAATCGGCCAAGGCCAGCGTGGTCGCTAAAGAAGCGGCATTGCGCAAGGTGGTCAATGGCGCACGCCGCCAGGAACGCGACGAAGCGTGGTCATCGGTGGACGAAGCCAAGGCGGTGATGGAGAACGCGCAGTCGGAGGCGCACCGCCGGCAGGAGCTCTTCGCTGCCGGAGTGATTTCGCGGGAAGAATTGGATCGCTATGCCAGCGAGGCCGATGTCGCCAAGGCGAAATATGAAGCAGCGGTGCAACAACACTCGCTGGTCGACGATCACGCGCGCGAGGAAGACCGGTCCTTGGCGGAAGCCGACTTGCAGCTGGCGAAAGCGCAGCTCGAAGAAGCGCAAGCGCGCTATGAGAAGACTTTCATCCGCTCGCCGATCGACGGCACAGTACTGCGTAAGCATCATCGCAGCGGAGAGAGCGTCTCGAATTCTTCCACCGTCCCCGATCCTGTTTTGACCATTGGCGACCGGAAGACGCTACGTGTGCGCGTCGATGTGGATGAAACCGATGTCAGCAAAGTGCACACCGGACAGAAGGCCTATGTGACTGCCGACGCTTACGGAAAGCAGAAATTCTGGGGACACGTGGTGCGAGTGGGCCAGCAGCTGGGACCGAAGAACGTCCGCACCGACGAGCCGACGGAAAAAGTGGACACGAAAATTCTGGAGACGCTGGTCGAACTTGACCCTGATTCGCAGCTGCCGGATGGCCTGCGTGTAGACGCGTTTATCGTTCCGGATGGCGGAGAGGTGGCGGAGGCCCAGACGGGACAGTTCTGAAGTCCGCGAGATAGCGGCCCGATACTGCCGGGCCGCTGGACAGCCGAGGCGGCTGTCCCTACATTGTTCTTGCTTGCTACGGGGCTTCGATCAACTCCATTTTGCCGTCGCGCGTGCGATGCAGAATCATCACCTTGCCTTTGGGATCGCGGAAAACGAAAACGTCACGGTCGCGGAAGTGGGCCTCCTTGATGGCTTCCTCGAGAGTCATGGGGCGCATGGAGACGGCTTCGTCGGAGCGGACGAGGTGAACCTCGGTGGTTCTGGCCACCGGAGGATAGCGGTGCACGGCGACCGGGACGGCCGTCTTTTCGGTTAAGCCGACTTTGGTTTGGGCGTCGCTTCCATTGGCGGGCGTAGAGTGGCCGTTCCACTTCTTCACTTCCTCGCTCTTGCGGGCAGAGCGCTTTTTTGCCTGCCACTTCGTCTTGTACTTCACGGCTTGCTTTTCTAGATGGTCGAGAGCGCCGCTGACGGCGATCATCATATCTTTGGCTTGAGCCAGGCCGACCAGCGGGCCATTGCGGGGATTGATAGTGATTTCGGCTTTATGACGGTGTTTTTCAACGGCCAGGATGGCTTTGGCTTCGAAGCGGTCGCCTAAGATTTTGCGAATTTTTCCAAGGCCGGTTTCAACTTCGTTGCGGATGGCAGGAGTTACTTCGTAGTGTCTTCCGGTGTATTCCACGTTCATGAGCGCCCCTCCTTGGATTCTTAATCGAGGAAAATCGGCACTGCAATATGGAAGCTCGCCTCGCGCCTAATGCCGTCCCGCATTCGCGCGACGGCGCGCGGTGGCTCGCCCAGATCCTTCAGCCGCAAAAGCCGCGGCTTCAGGATGACAATCTGATTTTTGAGTTTCTATTTTTGAAATGCTTCTATTCATCATCTCCCTTCTCGCACCCGGCGCTGGTGAGTGCTGGGAATGCGCATGTCTTCGCGATACTTGGCCACGGTACGGCGGGTGACCTGAATGCCTTGCGACTGAAGAATTCGGGTGAGCTGCTCATCGGTCAGCGGGCGCGCGGGATCTTCTTCGTCGATCAATTTTTTCACGCGGCGTTTCAGGATGAGCAGTGAGGTGTTGCCGCCTTCGGGGCCCTGCACACTTTCGCTGAAGAAATAGCGCAGTTCGAATACGCCCTGGGGCGTGTGCGCGTATTTGCTGGCGACGGCGCGGCTCACCGTGGAAGGATGCACACCGATTTCTTCCGCAACTTCCTTGATCATCATCGGCTTGAGCTGATCGATGCCTCTTTCCAGGAAATCCTGCTGCCGGGCGACGATGCAATAGCAAACCTTGGTGATGGTTTGTTTGCGCTGCTCGATGTTCTTGATTAGTTGGATGGCGCTCTTGTAGCGCTCCTTGACGTAGTCGCGAGTGTTTTTGTCGTTGGTATCGCGGGTGACCAGTTTCTTGTAGGCGGGGTTGAGGCGAAGCTGGGGCAGGTCATCGTCATTCATGAGGACCAGCCATTCGTCCCCGTGCTTGACGAAGGCGACATCGGGCTCGATCAGGCGCGCTGTAACTTTGTTGTACTGCAAGCCGGGGCGGGGATCGAGGGTGCGAATGTAGTCGACAGCGTGCTGCACGGCCTCGGCGGGGCGTCCAATGGCCTTGGCGATTTCTTTGTGCTGCTTGTTTTGCACCAAGCGGAGATGCTGGTCGGCGATGGCGACGGCATCCTGCAAAACCTGCGCGGTGCCGTTGCCGTTTTTCTCTCCGTTTTTGTGGAGCGCGAGTTGTTGCTGATGGTGGCGTAACTGGCGGAGCAGGCATTCGCGCAGAACGCGACAACCTACACCGGGAGGATCGAGTTGACGAACCACTTCCAGGGCTTCGTGAAGATCTTCCACCGTGAAACGGGCAGTTTGGACACGTGGCGCGACGAGGGCCGGCGCAGAAGCTGCGGCTCCATTTCCATCCGGTGAGACGGCGGAGATTTCCGGTCGAGCAGTTGCAGCAGAGAGATCGTACGGATCGGTCGCAGGCTCCTGTTTGGCGACAGCGGGAGCAACATCGATGAGACTGGAAGCGGAGAAAACCGATTCGTCCAGATTGTCGAAAGCAGCCGCGGCGTCGACAGGCTCGCCGGAGGACGCCGGTTCCTCAGATGCAGCTTCATCCAAACCCAGAGCCTGTGCCTCGCTGACGATATTTCTGGCGGCTTCGGCGTCGGCTTCTGGAGTAGCCGGCGGCGCCACCCCTAACATTTCGTCGTCGCTGGCGATGAGGTAGCCGTCTTCATTGAGATTGCCGATGATCTGCTCGGCCGCTTCACGAACCTCGCGACGCAGGCTGAGTGCGCCCAGTTGCCAGGCCAGATGGTCCGTGAGAGTTGTGGGCTTGGAGAGGAAATTTTCGAACGACGGGCGTTCGATTTCTTCCATCTCGCCGCGAGTACGGTATCCGGGGTCTAGATAATCCTGGAAGAAGGAGCCGAAGTCGATTTCTTCGAACGGATCTTTCTTTTCGACGGCGGTGATGGGGTTTTCATCGGTAGAAGTCTTGGTGGTGGCGCGGTCGAGATCTTCCTCCTTGCGGCCGACCTCGTCGATCAACGGGACAGATTCTTCGAGCTCTTCGAGGACTGGGTTCTCGACCATCTCGGCGTTGATCATGTCCTTGAGCTCAAGCTTGTTGAGCGCGAGGACGGAGACCATCTGCACCAGGCCCGGGGTGAGGATCTGGCGCTGAGATAGCTTGACGCTCAATTTGTGCTGTAACAAAACCATAAAAGTCGGTGATTAGTGACTAGTGGCCAGTGGCCAGTCACGGATCAAGTTATCCGCTTCGACTGGACACTGAACACTGATCACTGATCACTCTTTCCTCACACCAGCGAGAAACTTTCGCCTAAGTAGACTCTTCTTACTTCCGGATCGCTGGCCAGCTGTTCGGGCTGGCCGTGACGGAAGATTCTGCCGTCGTCGATGATGTAGGCGCGATCGGTTACGGTTAGCGTCTCGCGCACGTTGTGATCGGTGATCAACACTCCGATGCCGCTGGCCCGCAGGCTGCTGATAATTTTTTGCAGGTCGAGAACGGCGATGGGATCAATGCCGGAAAAAGGTTCGTCGAGCAGGATGAAGGTTGGGTTAATACACAGGCAGCGGGCGATTTCCACCCGGCGACGCTCGCCGCCGGAGAGAGCATAGCCCCGGTTCTGCCGAATGTGCTCCAAGCCAAGTTCATCGATGAATTTCTCCATCTTCTCGCGGCGCTCGTGCCAGGACATGGGCTGCGCCTCTAACACCGCGAGGATGTTTTCCTCAACCGTGAGTTTGCGAAATACCGAAGCTTCTTGCGGAAGATAGCTGATGCCATACTGCCGCGCCCGCAGATACATGGGAACGTCAGTAATGTCCTGACCGTCATATAGTACGCGGCCAGTATCAGGGGGGATCAGGCCAACAATGGCGTAAAAAGTGGTTGTCTTCCCTGCTCCGTTGGGTCCGAGTAAGCCAACTACCTCACCCTGCTCAACCCGCAGGCTGACACCATTTACCACGCGACGGCCGCGGTACGATTTGCCAATTTCATCCGTGGCTAGGGTACGCATTTAGCTTGCCATTTTACTTGGCCACTCGCGTTTGTGTTACCACAGGAGTACTTGCTTCGCCTTCTACGAGCACCCTATCATCGGCCCTAAAGAAAGTCAACGAAACCCCGGTAATCTTGCCCCGTTCGGCATCAAAAATGCAGGGCGGTCCGCCGGTCAGGACAAATTTGTCGTCGGAGGCAGTGTAGACGAGGGTCTGGCCCAGGGCGTGGCGGCCAGGTTGCTGAATGACAACGCGCCCTTTGGCTACCATTCGATCGAGCCGGCTCTGATGGCTAACCGATTTATTATCATAATTTTGGCTTTGAGCCACAAAGTAAACATCCATGTCATCAGCAGTGGCCTGAAAGCCGTTGCCCTGGGCAGTCACGCCTCCGCTGTAGTGGGCGCGGCGGTCGGAGTCGGCGTAAGTGAGCCGGGCTGAAGTTATGGTAACCGGGCTGGCCTGGCCAAGGTTCTGCTCAGACGTATTCGTTGTTCGTTCGCCTTTGGCTGTGGTCCTCCGGGGTCGTGAAGCGTCCGGCTGCGCCACCTTTTCCTGAACCAGCACGGTCGAGACGGGGTGAGAAGTGGTGCCCTGGGCAACCAGGGAACGGTGTTCCCGGTCAAACTGAATCGACGGGGCCTCGACAATGTTGGCATCCTGCCAGAGGCGGGCGTTGCCTTCGTACAACGCGACCGCGGGAGAGTTGTGCGCGGTCATGCTGGACGCCGTGACGTGGATCGGAGAAGAAGAGGCCAAGAGAGCGCCGTTGGGTTGCTCCTTGAGATCGCTGTAGGTGCTTTTGACATTTCCGTCGGCGATGGCGTCGTCGGTCAAACGATTGATGCGGATGGTATTGGCGGTGGTCATCATGCCGCCGTCGGTAACGCGGGGGTTGCCGGTGAGCAACAGAATGCGGTCAGCGGGAGTGTAGACAGCTTTGTTCGCCCAAGCCTGCGTCCGTTTTTCCAGCGGCTGACCATCGCTGTAGACGACACTTCCCTGTTGGATTATCGACTCAATCCCTCCTTGGGGAAGAAATGTGGCGTCGAGCGTTTGACTGGTGCTGACGCGATCGGGCTGGCCGGGAGCGATGCTTACGATCTTGGCATCGGGCGCTCCATGCATCGAGGTTAAGCGGCTGGCGCCTTCGGGAGTCGCGGAAAACTTCGCGTCGAAGCGGCCGGCGGTGATGACCGTGCGCTGGGGTCGCGGGCCGGTTGTGCTTTCGGGTTGAGCCGACGAAATTGTGATTTCGGCGGCGCTGGAAGTTTGAGCGTGATCGAGGCGTCGACCATCGGCAACGAAGAAATCGATGGCAGGCGCGGTGAGATCGAAATCCTGCGGCGCGGAGGCATCTGCTGACGGGCTGCTCCTGCTGACGGAATGCTGCGCCAGATGAACGCCGTCGGCGGCATGCACTTTCTGGAGTTCATTCTGGCCGTGGAACATTTCGCCGCGAAAATCCAGGATCACGCGTCCGGCGTCGCCTTGCATGGGTTGCGATCCGAGGCGCTCGACGTGAACATTGCCGGTAAGGGTTGAGGTGCGCAGCAGGTTTTGTTTGCCGGTGAGAAAAAGTTCGGTCTGATCGGCGCGTGCATGGGTTGGGTCAGCGTCTTTGACTGTGGACTCGGCGTTCACGTTGCCGGCGGCTAGAACGCGCTGCACCTGGTTCTCCGGTCCTAGAAAAAAGGTAGCTTGATCGGATTCCAGAGTTCCGGTTTCACGCTTCATGAGCGCGTGATCCAGGACGATTTCGCGGGGCTCGCGGGTGATGGTGCCATGGGCGGCAAAGATACTGGCTGCGTCCTGTCCACTTAACGTGATGTGAATCTGTGAGGCCAGCGTGAGGGTTGCGCTCTTGGCCGAATACCGCACGCCCACAGCCCAGCCGGTGGCTTGAGGAGTGCGAAAGTCAACGCGGGCGTTGGTGAAAGCGTCCCCACTGTCGCGGTTGAAGACCAGGTCGCTGGTCTTGAGATGGATGGGATTCTTGAGTTCCTTCGGGGTGGTCTGGTCAGGTGCAGTCACGCCGCTAGGATTCGCTTCCAGATCGATCTGCACTTCGCCTCGCGCGACAACGTCGCCAGATTTCGGATCGAAAGTGAAGTCATCACCATAAATCTGATCAAACCGCGAGGTGTCACGGCCATAGAGAATGATGCTGACGTCATGCAGTTCGGCACGGCCGTTGAGCTTGAATTCCTTAACGTTCTTGGCCTGGATGGTAAAAACGGTGCGGCCGGCTTCGGACTTTGAAAACTGAAAGCCGCTGGCAGTTTGCTTGATGTCGTAGGAGATCTTCCCAGGAAATGACTTAAGGACGCTGTGCTGGCGCAGGCGAGCGTAGAGATACATGCCCGCGACCACCGCGCTGAACAGCACGGCGATAACGGCCAGCCAGCGACGCAGGCGGTAGACCGGGAGCGGCATTGAGTTCAGTGTAATGCAAACGAACCCGGCGTCTTCGGCCTAGCGTGTCGGATTTTCTCAAAAACTCTCGTCCACACTCACCTCCGTGATCATGCGGTCGAGTTCGGATTTTGCCTGATTTTCTTGCGCTGTCAGGTCGCTGGACTCTTTGCGCAGAACTGCCAACCGGCTTTCCTGAGCGTCGAGTTGGCCAACATAGCGCTGCAGCAGAGCTTTTTCCTCGGAAGTTCCTTTGAGCGCCTTCATGTTTTCGCGGATGCGATTTTGGTCCGCGGCGATCTGATCGTTCTCGCGCTTGCGTTCGGCAATCTGGTTGGAGAAGTCGTCGATTTTTGCTTTTTGCTTCAAGATTTGATCGAAGGCCTGCTGCATAGGTGGGGTCATTCGCTTCTGTTGCACAAGAAGCGCGACTTCGTCGTCATCGAGGTTGGTTAACTCGTAAGTCATTTCTTCGGGGTGAATGGCTTCTACGGTCAGTTCCGCTGTCTTGCCCGCGTCTACGGGAACGCGGAAACGATGAAACGACTCGGAAGATTCCTCCGGTTTTGGGGCGGAAGGAGAGAGGGCCCAACCCTCCTGCGCGGGATATTCCACGACAACGGTGCGCGGATCTTTGTCCGCATTGTGAATCGCGTATTTCTTTACGTTCCGCTGCTCCTTTGTGAGTTCCATAACGCCCTTCGAAATGCGCACACGGCTGAATGGTTTCTCCGTGGAATCTTCGGAGTACTTGACGTGCACGGCGGCGTCGCCAGCGTAGGAAAGAAGGCGCCGCTCGTCGGGGTGTATGGTCTCGAGGACTCCCTCTCCCGCAAAGGTGTCAGCCTCAAGAATATTGAACGAGCCCGAGTCGAGGACCTGTCCGCTGGTGTTCTTGATCCACAGCGCTCGCAGAGGGGCGGAGTTTTCATTCCAGAGCGTGACTTTTTCGGCTTCGATGTGTGCCTGCAAAATGGGCACGAGGGCGGACTGATTCTTGCCAATTGTGATCTTTTGATTGATTTTGTATTCAAAGAAATCCCCGGCGGATTTTCCTTCCGCTTCGGAGCTTTGTTTCTCAGCCGTCCCGATGAGGGATGACGATGTCTCGACCTGCGTTGCCGCCGCTTGAACTTCGACGGTCTCGCTAGCCGTTCCCAGATTCAGTGTTGCATCAATCTGGTTGGTACGGCCGACGCCAAGATAAATGTTTGTCAAGTTGAAGCGCTGAAATCCCGGTGCATTCACAAACAGGGCCGCATTCCCGGCTTGCAGATCGTTGAAGCGATAGTGCCCTCGAGAATCGCTCGTGGCAACTTGGGCCACGCCGGTTTCCTCGTTGCGAATGGTGACGCGGGCTCCGGAGACCGCCGCTCCGGACGGATCTTTGACTAATCCCTCGAGGCTAGTTGTGGCGTTGGAAGCGCCTGGGGCCAACGCCGCCAGTTGAGTAAAATTGCGCCCGTTCAAGCCCTCGTTCACCGTCGCTTCGTGAGACTGCGGCGTCAGCATCACCGACTCCGGGAGGGGAACGACTGGACGCCGCGCGTAGAAAGGCTGAGAGATGTCTTGAACGAAAGACTGCGGCGCGCCCGCGACCAGCGAAAGCTGGACATCTTTCCAGTCTTCGCCGATGGTGTTGTCGACAATGGCCCAACCCTGCAACAGGGGCCTGTCGCCAGGTTTCTCGGTGAAAAGAATGCGGTAAGTGCTTTTCCAGATCGGAACTTCGCTGATGTAGCTTACGAAGACGTCGCGGTCGCCGGAGCCGGCCGCGGTGAAGGTCATGCGGCGAACATCACGCGCCCGGGACGAACCGATAAGGCTGAGATAGCGGCCGACCTCATCAGTGAGTTCGCGTTCGGCAATGCGCACGGATGTGCCCGAGCCTAGTTCAAAATTCCTCATCTCGCCGGCTTCGGTAACGATGGAGAAGGAGATAACGTCTTCAAAATCGTCTTTGGTACGTTGCTTGCGAATTTTCTCGACGCTGAGCAAACGTCCCGCGGCGGTTGCGGACCCGCTGCGCACTTCGATACGCGCGCCGCGCAAGGCAGACAGATATTCGGCCTGCGTCACCTGCTCACCGAAAGGCAGGCGCAGGGATTTCAATCGCTCCTCGAGTGGGGCAATCGAGTTGTAGCGCACTGACGAGACGCGGCCGTCTCCGAGATCGACGGCCGTGAGCGACTTCAATACGTCATTCAGCTGCGAGGTGGTGAAGTCGATACTGAGATCCTGCGTGCCACGTACGTGGGCTGTGTGTTCGAAATAGCCTACGCCATTTTTGTACAGCACCACGCGTTTAACGGGCAGGCGGGCAGAGGAGTCAGTAGCCGACGACGCAGCCTGAGTAGGGAGCGGCTGAGGCTTGGATGGTTTGGTTTGTGAAAAAGAATGGGCGATCAGGAACATGAGGACGGGGATTACCCCAGACGAGTGACGCATGCCGGACCTCCGATTGAGTAGAACCGGAAGTTTAGCATTAGGTTGTACGAGCGAAGTGCGCGCACCGCGTTTGTCGGCGAGGGATGCAGGAGGTTTTCTTGGTCCGCGCTCTCTCATCTACACTTGGTGAGGATGACTTTGGAAACGCTCCCACTTCTGGATTTGCAGCACATACGGGTGATGCGCGGGCAGAAAGTCGCGCTCGATGACTTCAGCTTGCGCATCCGCGCCGATGAACATATTGCGATCCTCGGACCCAACGGCTGCGGCAAGTCAACCCTGATCAAGACCATTACGCGCGAGTGTTATCCGCTGGTGCGGGAGAACTCCTCGATGGCGATCCTGGGGCAGGAACGCTGGGACGTGTTCGATCTGCGTACCCTGCTGGGGATTGTCTCGAATGACCTGATGCTTTCTTGCACGGGGAACGCGAGCGGGCGCGATGTTGTGTTGTCAGGATTCTTCAGCAGTGTGAGGGTGTTCCCGCACCATACGGTCGATCCGCGACATCGGGAGCTGGCGGATGCGGCTCTGGCGCAGTTGGACGTGTCGCATCTGGCAGAGCGGCCGGTTTGTGAGATGTCTTCGGGCGAAGCGCGGCGGGTACTGATTGCGCGGGCGCTGGTGCACAATCCTCGGGCATTGCTGTTCGATGAGCCGTGCAACTCTCTCGACCTCGCGGCTCAGCAAAGCGTGCGACAGACCATGCGGGCCCTGGCCAACTCAGGAATTGGAATTGTTCTGGTCACCCACGAACTGGGCGACATCATTCCGGAGATCGAGCGCGTGGTGCTTATGAGCCGGGGACATATCGTAGCGGATGGACGCAAGGATGAAATTCTAAAGAGCGAGCGGCTGGCTAGTGTCTTTGGAGTGCCAGTGGAGATAGCGCGGCGGGATGGTTACTACCAGATGTGGTGACCTTGGATTTTCCCCAGCCGCTATGCCGGATTGGAATAAGCCAGGGTCTTAACTGAGTCTTCGGCGCTTCTGCTTCGAGTTTTGAAGTCACGCAGGGTGAGTTCGAGGCCGCCAAAATCGGGGTGGTTGTTGTGGCCGATGGTGAAAGCGATATCGATCGCGTCTCCGGCGAGCAGCGGCGATTGCTGGAGGCGGTCGGCCATGTTCCAGCCGAGAGCATCGAAAACAACCTTCAGTTGGCGGCTCTCAGTTCTCTGTTCCTTTAAAGCTTCGGCTTTCTCGCTGCGGCGAATCACGGCGCCATCGGGATGGCAGCGCGGAGTGGTTAATATCGCGGTCGCGGAAAGTTCTTGCTGCGTGGATTCTCGTTCTCCGGCTTTCAACTTCAGCTTGATGTGTTTGCCTTTAAGGATTTTTGGCGGGGCGAGTAACTGCACGTTGCGGGCGGTGAACGCGGGCTCGTGATTTCCGGTTCCATACGGTTCCAGGAGACTCAGCGTCTGAAAGAGCGCGGGTGTGATTTCGCTGAGATCGACCTCGGCTTCGACATCAAGGACGGGATCGAAATCGGATGCGGTCAAGCGCGTGCGGGCAAAGGCATCGAGTTCGGCTCGTAATTGCGCAACATTGGCCGAGGGCATGGCGAAGCCGCAGGCGTGGGAGTGTCCGCCGTAGCGGGTAAAAAGACGGCTGCTGGATTCGACGGCTTCGAGCAGATGAAAAGGGCGAATCGATCGGCCGGAGCCGAAGGCTTCTTCGCCAGTGCTCGAGATGACGATCGCAGGACGGTGATAGCGCTCGACGATGCGTGTGGCGGCGATGCCGATGACGCCGCGATGCCAGCCTTCGCCATCGACCACGATGCAGTAGGCTTGGCAGAGCGCGGGATCGTTCGCGATGCGTTCTTCAATCGATAGCAGAATGCGGCGCTCTTCTTCCTGGCGCTCAGCATTCAGGCGATCGAGTTTGCCAGCCAGAAGACGAGCGCGATCGGGATCTTTCACGCTAAATAATTCGATCACGTCGCGGGCAACGTCCATGCGTCCGGCGGCGTTGATGCGAGGGGCGATGCGGAAGGCAACTTCGGTGGAGTTCGGCGGACGTTTCGTGGAAATCTGCGCGACATCGAGCAAGGCTTTGAGGCCGGGATTCACGGCGCGACGCAGGGCATCGAGGCCGAGGCTGGCGAAGACGCGATTCTCGCCGGTCAACGGAACGGCGTCGGCGATGGTGGCGATGGCGACTACTTTCATGAATGAAAGCAACAAGCGCGTCTTATCTTTTTCGGGCAGGCGGCGCTGCATTAGTCCTTGCGCGACCTTGAAAGCGACGCCTGCGCCGCAAAGCTGTTTGTACGGATATTCGCATCCGGATTGATTGGGATTCACGACCGCATGAGCTTTGGGAACGCCATCTGGGCCGGGCAAGTGGTGGTCGGTGACGATGAGATCGACGCCGAGGCGGTGCGCGGTTTCGGCCGGGGCGAAGGCACGAATGCCCATGTCAACGCTGATGATGAGGCGAATGCCGGCTGCGGCAGCGCGCTCGATGACATCGTCGCGCATATCGTAGCCTTCGCGAATGCGGTGCGGAACGTGGAAGTCGGCGGTGCCTCCGCAGAGTTCGATCGCCGTCTTCAGAATGATGACGGCCATGGTGCCGTCAACGTCGTAGTCACCGTAGATCAGGATGGGATCTTTGCGTTCGATGGCGGCGTCGAGGCGATCGACGGCGCGGCGGAGACCGGTCATTTGTTCGGGTGAGTGAAGATGATTAACCGATGGCGTTAGAAAACGCGCAGCGGATTCGGCATCGGTCAGTCCCCGCCGAATGAGCAGGCGGGCCATCGTTCGGGAGGCGGCGTCGCGTTGCGAGCCGTTCAGCTTGCCGCGGTTAAATGGGAGTTGCGGGAGATCGCAGAGGGCCGCCGCCAAAGCCTGCACCTGCGCCGGATCTGGCGCAGCCAGTTCCCAACGAGCGGGTTCTCGCACGATCAGTTCTCGTCGTCCTGATCCGGTTCGTCGATGGGGATGCCGCCGAAGTCTTCCGACATTTCCAGCAGGTGCTGGTAGCGCTCGTACCACTCGGTGCTGACTTCGCAGAGGAACATCGATCCCTGATAGGCCCAGCCGAGCTGCAGGAATCCGACTTTGCCGGTGTGCGCGCGCAGCCACCGTGCATCCTCGATATCGTCGCCATCGGACAACTCGGAGTGCGAGAGCCGTTGCACCAGCTCGTCGAGTTCCTCGCGCTCCAGCTTCCAGGAGTGCATGGTGAGGAAGGGAGCGCCGGCTTTCTTGGCGAGTTCGACGAAATCCTTCCAGGCGTCGGGATTATCGCCCGTCTCCCACATAACGCACTGGACTTCTTCGTAATCGACGTAGCCGTGGAAGCGGCTCATGCCGTGGCCTTCGATGAAGGCAATCATGTCGTCTTTAGTGATGGTTAGGTCGTCTGGGGTGGGTGACATGGTAATTCGTCTTACAACTGCATTGTAAGCTGTTTGCAGGGGAAGGTGCCAGCGGCGGGGCTCGGCGGCGAACAGATAGCCCTACGCGCAGTCGCCACGGTCGCGCCACTTCTGATCTGCCAGAACCACGGAGGTTTCAATCTGGCGGTCGGGGATGGACCAGTACTTCTTGAGCAGCCGATCTTTTTCCTGCGGATTCACCATTCGAAATCCGTGCTTTTCGTAAAAGCGGATTGCCCAGGCCGCATCTGCCCAGGTTCCGATCAACACAGGACGGCCTGTCAGTTCCCGCAAATGAGAAAGCAAGTGTTTTCCAATTCCCTGCTTCTGATTAGCAGTTCGAACATAGGCGTGACGGATGAGGGTCACGTCCTGGACATCTTGAATGCCCATCACGCCTGCCAGGGTTCCCGACTCCTCATAGCCCCAGAACACAACGCCATCGGCAATTTCATGCTGGAGCTTGTCGCGAGACATGTAGGGTTCCGTCCAGCGATCCACAGGGATAATTCCCTTATAGGCCTGCGCACCATCGTTGATGATGGTCCAGATCAACTCAAAATCGCGATCGTCGCAGCGGCGGATCATGAATAAGTCAGCCTCCCATGCGAAAGCGGTCGGGGAATCTTGGTCTTGTCCTCAACATTCGGGGAACGCAGGCCCGATTGTTACTGTGTTACACTTTTCAGTTCCCCAAAGAACCCGCTGACACAGGACATTCTATCCGCACATGCTTCTTTCCAAAGAATATGTGGGCTACCTCGCCCGCGAAGTGACCAAGAAACTGATTGCCGGCAAGGCCATCGAAACCACCTCCGTGCCCAAAGTGACGGAACGCGTGCACGCCGCGCTGCTCGAGGAACTCACCCTGGAAGACCGCATCAACGACGAGGTGCGCGTCATCCTTGAAGCTTATTCGGAAGAGATGAACAAGACCGGCGCCAACTACCAGGAGATGTTTCGCAAGGTGAAGAGCGAACTGGTGCGCAAGTATAAGGCGGTGCTGTGAGACTGAGCCGCGATAAAGTGAACGTTCTGGCGCGGGCCGTCGCCGACGCCCTGAAGACGATGGACGAAGTGGATTTTATCGAAGACCCGAACACCATCCGGCAGGAAACCCGCAAGATTCTGGAAGATCTTTTGGCGCAGGAAGCGAGAATCGATCAAGCCGCCCGGCTGAAGATCGAGAGCCAGAAGCGGACGATCCTAGAAGGCTCGCAGGAGTGGGATATCCTCTACCGCAAATATTACAACGAGGAAGTGAAAAAGCTGGGGATGTAGGTCGCGTCCTTGATCCCTCCCGCCTCTAGTGCAACTTCGCGTACTCCGCCTTGGCTTCCTTGAAGATCGGGATGTCCGGGTCGGCGCCTTTCCACAGGGTAAGGAAATCCTGATACGCGGTTTTTGCCTTGGCGGCATCGCCGGAAAGAACGTATGCGCGGGCCAGGCCGAGATGGGCGAGAGCACCCAGCGGGTAGTTGACAACAATGCCGCGGTGGTCGAGAAACTTCTGGAACTCGGCGGCGGCGGCGGTGCCGTTGTGCTCCATGAGATAAGCCTGGCCACGGACGTAGGCGGGATACAGGGTCCCTATTTGCAACTGTGGCGGACCTCCTAGTTCGTAGGGAGCGGCAGCCTCCAGCAACATCTGAGCCTCAGTGGATTTCCCGGCATTCAGCTCGATGGCGGCCTTGATGGCTGGCATCCAATAGACCTTCAGAACCGTCTGTGACGGGTAATTCTTTTCCAACTCGTCCGCGAGTGCTTTGGCCCGCGCAATTTCGCCAACCTGTGCCAAGGTAAGAGCGGCGAACATCTTCACATCACGGCCGGGAGACACCGCCAGAGCAGCAGCGACGCCCTGTTTCGCCGCTGCCGCGTTGCCGAACTCCGCCTCGCGCAGGGCCGAATTTACCTGCCAAATCGCGGCGCTTTCCTTGGAGTCGGCGCGAATCGCCGCATCCACTGCACGGCGGGAAAAGTCTCGCGCTTTGACCAGGTGTCCGTAATAGGCCTCGGTGTCCGATTGGAATGAGAGCAGCAGATCTTCGGTTCCGGGCTTACCTGCGGCCCAAGCCACCTGCCGTTCCATCTCCGCCGTGTCGCCCTTCAGGAAAGCTAATTGATAGATCACCAGGTGCAAAATATCGCTCTCCAAGTGGTGTTGCTGGGCGTCTTCTATCGCTTTCTGCGCGTCGTCCAGCCGGTTGAGGGCGAGGTAGACTCCAGCGAGATTGGAATAACCGATTGCGTCCGCTCCCAAGCGCTGGCCCTCTACGGTCGCAACCAAGGACTTTTCGTACTGTCCGAGGTTGGCATAGATCACGCCCAGGTTGCCCACAGGAACGGAATCCTGCGGATAGCTCTTGGCCCACAGTTCGTAAACTTGAACCGCCTGCTCCATCTCTCCAGTAACGTTTTCGTAGTACAGAGCGGAAATGCGATATTTTTCGCGCTCGCTCACCCGATCACGCAGTGCATACGCTTTCCTGATGTTCTCCGCGGCCAGACTGGCCTGTCCGAGATTGCCATACACAAGGCCCAGGCTGGCGTAGGCGACGGCGAAATTGGGATCGATCTCCAGAGCCCGCTTATAGAACGGAATGGCCTCAGCGTTCCCCTTGGCGCGGAAGGTCGTGATACCCATGCTGAATGCTTTCAGGGCTTCCAGTGAGGCAGTCGTTGCCTCCACCGGGACATCAAACTTCTGGATGGTAGCCAGCGATTCGCCCAGTTTCCCCCGCAGACTGGACGCTGCTTTGCCCAACGCCTTCAGCACATCTTCCTTGGTCGCAGCCTCTTCCTGCTCTTTGGCGAGCGTATCGCCGTTGCTGCAACCGACAGCATCGACACCGAGAACGTATTGACCTCCCAGCTTTTCGATCGAACCTGCCAAAAACGCTTTGCTGCCGGTGCGAATGCAGAGCTCACGCGCCACATCGCGTGTAATCCGCTCATTCGAAGGGCGGCCCATGAGATGCAGCGTATCCTCGACTTTTCGATCGGAGAGAATATTGAGGAACGGCGATTGCCCGAGCTGGACGCCGAGCGCCTGCTTCAGGGCATCGTCGAAGACAGGGTCGCCGGTTTTATTTTCGAAGTCGGCCAATACAATGGTGTCTTTTTCCGTGAGCGGCGTAGCGCTGGTTGAGGTCGCCGTTGAGCTCGGCGACCGCGAGCGCCAGTATAGAAAGCCCGCAACCAACGCCACGGCCACCACCGCGGCCGGAACCAGAATCTTCCAGAGATTCCGGCTGGCTGGGGTTGGAACTTCGGCTGCCTTCACGGCGCTCGACGATGGCGATGAGGCAAGCGCAGGCGACGAGCCTGATCCTGATGATGGCGTTTCGGCAGCACTGGGTTGGGACGGCCTGGGTTGCACGGGCCCGGATTGCGCAGGAAAGGAGCCGCTTTCCGGTACGATCGAGACGGAGCCCGAAGTGGCGGACACGCCGCGGCGTGATTCCGTTTCGCGCTTCAGCCGCTTGAGGTCGGTCCGCATGTCGGCAGCACCCTGGTAGCGCATATCGCGGTCTTTCTCGATCGCCTTGTTGATGATTTCTTCCAGCTTCGGCGGGAGATCAGGATTCAGCCGCACCGCTGGGACGGGATCACGCTCCAGAATTTCCGTAAAAATAACCGCTGAACTTTCGCCGCGGAAGGGCAATTGGCCGGTCGCCATCTCATAGAGGACGGCTCCAAAGGAGAACAGATCGCTGCGCGCATCCAGTTCCTTCGCTCGGGCCTGCTCCGGCGACATATAAGCGACCGTGCCGATCGTAGAACCGGGGCTGGTCAAGTGGGCGCCGAGGGCCTCGGTTCGCGTGGCCTCGTTCTGCTCACTGGCGCTCGATGCCGTGACCTTGGCCAGTCCGAAATCGAGCACCTTGGCGTGGCCGCGTTCGGTGACGAAGATGTTCGCGGGCTTGATGTCGCGATGCACGATGCCTTTAGCGTGAGCGGCATCGAGCGCATCGGCGATCTCGATGGCCAGCGAAAGCAACGTATCCAACGGCAGCGGACGAACCCCGATCAGATGCTTCAGCGTCTGACCGCCCAAAAACTCCATGACGATGAATGCTTCGCCGTGCTGGTCGTCAATTTCGTGGATGGTGCAGATGTTGGGGTGATTGAGCGCGGAGGCGGCCTGGGCCTCCCGTTCGAAGCGGGCGAGGGCTTGCGTGTCCTTGGAAATTTGGTCGGGAAGGAACTTCAGGGCGACAAAGCGATGGAGCTTGACGTCTTCCGCCTTGTAGACGACACCCATGCCGCCGCCACCGAGTTTCTCGACGATGCGGTAGTGCGAGATGGTTTGGCCGATCATCCTGAAGATGCCTGGCTTTTGGGTCGCTTCATATTACGAACGTGGCATCTTCTAGTCAACGAATGATGCTTCTTTGCCGCTCACGCCCAGAAGAAAGGCTCCGCGCATTTCGCGCGGAGCCGTGGTTGAGACCTGAATGGTGGAGGTTTGGACGTGGGTGGTTTGCGGGATGTAGCTGATCTCCTGGAAAACAGATTCGGAGATCGCGCAGCTTAAAGCTTGCGTGACTCTGTGAGCAGAAGCTTATACGCTAAAGCTGCGCGGGCAGTCTGGTTCCGCAATTTAAGCGTGCAGCTGAGTGCCGATTCGAATCTTGAAGACTCGTGCGAGTGTGGAATTCATTTTTTTGGTCGTTCAAAAGATAAACGTGCTGCAATTCGCTGAAATCACGGCAACCGTAACGCAAGCCGCGCGGGAGGCTGGGTTTGATCTGGCCGGAATCGCTCCGGTGGAGGATTCGCCGGAACTGGAATATTTTCCGCAGTGGATCGCCGAAGGCCACGCCGGGGAGATGAAGTATCTCGAAGGACGCGACGAGCAGGGCCGGTTGAAGCGTGCTTCGCTGGCGCACGTCGCTCCCTGGGCGCGCAGCGTCGTGGTATGCGCGATCAACTACAACACGGCGCAGACTTACTCCACGCAAGTTCCAAATCACTCTTCGGATAGCCAAGGCCGGGGGTGGATTTCCCGCTACGCCTGGAGCGGGCGGGACTATCACGACTCGGTAATGCAGCGGCTGCGGCGGGTCGAACTTGCGATGCGGAACGGATCGTGCGCGAGCGATCTTATAACCCGCTGTTATGTGGATACGGGTCCGATCGTGGAACGCGTGGCTGCGAAGTATGCGGGCATCGGATGGATCGGCAAGAACACATGCATCATCAACCAGAGGCTGGGATCGTGGCTCTTCCTTGGCATCATTCTTACTTCTCTGGAACTCGAAGCGAGCCTGACAGCTCCGGATCGCTGTGGGAGCTGCACACGGTGCATCGATGCCTGTCCCACGGATGCATTGATCGCGCCCTATCAACTCGATTCCAACAAGTGCATCGCGTATCTCACCATTGAAAAGCGGGGCACGATTGCGGAGGAGCTTCGCCACGGAATGGGGCGGCATATCTTTGGCTGCGATATTTGCCAGGATGTTTGTCCGTGGAACCGGAGGGCTCCGGCGACCGATGCTGAGGAGTTTCAGCCGCGTCCAGAGCTGGTGAGCCCGGCGTTGGACTGGCTCGCGGAGATGAACGCGGAAGAATTCCGTTCTGCATTTCGCGATTCGCCATTGCGTCGGGCCAAACGCTCCGGATTGCGGCGGAATGCGGTGATCTCCATGGGCAACAGTGGAGACCAGAAATTTCTTCCCTTGCTCGAAAAGCTGGCAGAAGATGAGGATCAAGTGGTTGCCGAAAGTGCTATTTGGGCGAAAAAACGGCTCCGCCAGCCGGCAAAATCCGGCTGATTCAAATTTTTCATCGGGCTTTCACGATCTCGTATCTGCTTATTTTTCTGCAACATAAGAGCCGACCGTCCAATTCCCGGTTTATATGCTGACTTCCGTAACTCGCCTCTCCGGTTACCGGCAACTAATGTAGTGCCACGGGGTTCATATTCGGGTCTAGGTTGCAGGGAAAATTATGTCCCGGCTGATTCAAATCCGGCGCTCGCTTGTCACGCTGTGCGTGGTGGTATTGGCGTCTACGTATCTGGCGCATGCCTCCGCCACGCTGCTGCTGGAGGAGCCGTACGGCAAGCTGGGATTCTTCACGGCGACCGGACATGCGGCGGTTTATTTGTCCGGGGTCTGCGCCGAGACTCCGCTGGTACTGCGCGCGTGCGCACCGGGAGAACTCGGTGCGGTCATCAGCCGTTATGACGGAGTCAGCGGGTATGACTGGGTAGCGATTCCCCTGATCCCCTATCTCTACGCCGTGGAAAAACCCGAAGACATTCCTCTGTTTGTGGATCCGAAGATGGTCGCGTTCCTGCGCGACCAGTACCGGCGCAAATATTTGGAACAGGTGGCGCCGGATCTCGCCACGGGAGGAATTCCGGGCGGAAACTGGTACGAGCTCGTGGGTTCGGCCTACGACCGTGCGTCTTATGCTTTTGAAATAGCGACCTCCACGGATCAGGACCAGGCCTTCATCCAGGTCTACAACGCGAAGTCGAATCATTCGCGCTTCAGGACGGTCTACCGCAACTGCGCCGACTTTGCCAAGGATGTGATCGACTTTTATTACCCGAGAGCGCTGCATCGGAGCGTGGTGGCGGACGTGGGAATCGCCACTCCCAAGCAGATGGCGAAGACGATGGTGAAGTACAGCTCACGGCATCCGGAACTGGCGTTCTCGCGCTATGTGATTCCGCAGGTCCCGGGCAGCGCGGCGCGCAGCACGGCGGTTCACGGCGTGGTCGAGTCCTTCTTCACGTCGAAGAAATATATTGTTCCCAGCGCCGTAGCCAGCCCGGTGTTTGCGGGTTGCGTAGCGGCGGTGTACGTGGGCACCGAGGCGAGGCACTTCGATCCTTCGCGGAATGCGCTGGTTTATAACGCCGAGCGCGGCCTGCAACCGCCCATAGGGGCGGAGGACCGCCGATCCTACGAACTCGAGCTGAACCATCTCGTGGCAGCAGAGATGCTGCAAATGAGACCCACGCACGTGGAGAAAACGTTGGTCCGCATGATGAACAACGCCGCTCCGGGCTTCGATTCCGACGGCCGGCCGGTTCTGCGGACGCGAGTTGGCAATGAAGAACTGGATCTGGGCGTCGCGCAGAGTAACCTCTTCGGAGCGGGGTCGTCGGGCCAGTTCGCCCAGCAGCTTCTTGAAGCCAGGCTCCAAGAAGAGTTGAGGCACGGAAACCCGCCCAAGGTCTCCGAGGACGATGTGGAGAAGGACTGGACGCTATTGCAAAAGGCGATGGATACCGCCGACAATCAAGTGGCTGCCGAGGACGCGAGACCGCTGCAGGCGGCCTCTCAGCGCTGGATACGCCGCGGCAATCGGCCCTAGACCTTTCCCTGTTCAGTGTTATCCGTCCCAGAGACACAACTTTGGCATCGACCACCGAAGCGTTTACCTGCGCTATTGCTGTGGCTGCTCCTCAGGAGGCTGCGGTTGGTGCGGAGTCGGCACGGCGGGCGGTTGAGAGCCCCCTCCGGGCTGATTCGCCTGTTGTTGCTGCTGCTGCACCAGCTGGCGCTGTTGCATCTCCTGCAATAACTGCTGGGGAGTCTTTATGCCGGGCTGGTCCGGAGAAGCCGCCGGTTCGGCCTCGGCCGCGCTCTGGTCCGGGGTATCATCGGGAGGAGTTTCGTCGGTGGCTTCCGCTTCCGCATCTGCCGGTTGCGCTTTCGCGGCGGCATCGTTGGCGGCCGCAGCAGCTCCGGGCTCCGGTGTATCCGGGGTTTTGGCGACCAACACAACCCGTACCAGAGCATTGGCGTCGGCGGGCGATCCCAGCAATATGTAGTTGAAGCGTGATCCGTTCAGCAGGTCGGCCATCACTTCTCGCGCCGGCGCGGGGCCCAAGCGGGTTGCAACCCGTTCGGTGGCGCCGGAAGGGATGTCGATCTCGGCGGCGGTCTGCTTCCGCACGCTACGCAGAATGTCGCCGAGAGTGGAATTCGGCGCAACAATCTTCAGCAGGCCGTTCTCATAGGTGACTTCAGGAGCCACGGCTGGGATGGAATCCAGAGGAATTTGAGGCACCGGTCCTCGCGCACCAGAGGGCAGTGGCGGCGGCACGGCCTTTTTCTTGCTGTGGACACGTTGCGTGGTCTGGTTGTCGGCCTGGCCCACGACGGGCACGCATAGAACGCCCGCCATCAGCAAGCCGGTAAGCCTCAGCCCATTGGTCATCACAGCTCCTCTGCTGAATCTCCTCGATTTCGCCCAGATGGCAGCCTTACAGAGTGCAATTCTAACACCGCTTCCAGCGCGGCCTTTGTCCATGGTACCAGCAGAACGCAAGTTTCTTTACCCCATAGAACGTATTGACGTTGAGCCCTTGCACGCCGGCCGTTGATGGTGCGGCAAGGCGTGAATCTGCAAATCCCGGATCTACGAGTTCTTGCGCTTCCCAGGATCCGCCGCGGCGTACAATTTCTTGGTAAGGGGGCGGAATGAGGGTCTTTCGCGCGAGCTGGTTTCAGAGACGCCGCCCGGCAATGGTTCAAATGTCGAGGTTGCGACTGAGGCATTTGCTGGTCGCATGCGCCGCAGTAGCCATGGCGGCATTCTGCACAATGAGCCTGTTCGCGGAAAATTGCGTCACGGCCAGCGACATGGACCCGGCCACGCGCACTGCGCTGGAGTCTGCCGGTCAGCGCTATTTCGATTTCATCGCCAAAGGCGATGCAGCATCGCTCCGGCAAAATGCCATCCCCATCCTGGCTGCCGAGTTTTCCCCCATCGAGGCCACGGTCAAGGACAATCAATCGGCACTGGCCAGCGCGAAGGGGACGGCTCGTCCGCCGTTCTTGCTGGAAGCCGATGGCACCGCGCCAATTCCGCGCGCGGAATTTTACTGTGGGGTTTTTGGCAAGAATGGCCAGACCAGCAACAGCGCGGCTTTTTATCTCAACAACCTTCCGCCGGGAAAGTACGCCGTGGTCATTTTCGATGCGCTGACGTCCAAGGGCGCTTACACGGTCTCTCTCATCTTGCAGCAGGTCGGCCCGGACTGGAAGGTGGGAGGCCTTTACGTCAAAGCGGCGGAGATCGCCGGCCACAACAGCGATTGGTTCCTCAACCATGCCCGCGAATTCAGGGCCAAAGGGCAGGCTCATAATGCCTGGCTCTACTATCTCGAGGCGCGCTCGCTGATCTCGCCGTTGCCGTTTATGAGCACGGCGGCCACCGACAAACTCTATGACGAGTCGCAGAAAGCGCAGCCGGCGGATCTGCCCGCGGACGGCAAGACGATCGATCTTCCGGCTGGAACTGCGACCTTTAAGCTCGTCGACCTTTTCCCCGAGCTCGTGGGCAGTGATCTGGATCTGATCGTGAAATATCAGGTGGCAGACGCTTCCAACACGAATCTGGCTTACCACGACAACATTGCGGTGATGAAGGCTTTGCTGGCGAAATATCCGGAGTTGCGGGATGGGTTTGCGGCAATCGTGGCGCGCGCGGTTGATCCCAGCGGCCACGATTATGGCACACTGCTGGCGATGAAGGAGATCAAGTAGGGAAGGCAGTTGTCAGGGGTCAGGGGTCAGGGGTCAGGGGTCAGGGGT
>Ga0074045_10000285_pt1 | contig 48857 bp, 36 predicted proteins | sample BogForMeECP23OM2_FD_94442 | JGI IMG/M metagenome (GOLD analysis project Ga0074045, IMG submission 94442) | Bog forest soil microbial communities from Calvert Island, British Columbia, Canada - Bog Forest MetaG ECP23OM2 | ecosystem: Environmental > Terrestrial > Soil > Wetlands ... | reverse complement strand
TAGTCGCTGCGGAAGTCAATGTGTTGCAGGCGGGCCAGGCGGAAGGGGACGTCACACTCACGATAGAGGACTGGAATGACTCTCTTCTGCTTGCTTAGGGCGAAGGAAACCTCGTCGCGCACGTTGTCAGACTTAACCGAGACGGGAGAGAGAATGACCAGAAGGCGCGCGCAAGCGGCGAGGGCGTCTTCGACCTCGCGGTCCCAGGGCATGCCCGGCTCGATGTCGAGCTGGTCCATCCACACGTTGGCGCCGGCGGCCTTGAGGTCTTCGGCCAGGCGAAGCGCGAAGTCGGCGTCCTCGCGGCAATAGCTGAAGAACGCTGCCGGCGCGTCAGCAGGCACGGGCGATCTCCTGGCGCAGAAAGGTCATGGAACGGCACCCTGACGGATTGGGGCTGCGATCAATCCGTTGCGGATGCCGCCATTGTGCCACAAGGCGCTTGTGGAACGGAGTTATTTCGTGCAGCGGTGCGTTTCGCGTGGGAAAGAAAAGCAGGTCCCTCGACTCCGCTGCGCTGCACTCGGGATGACAGACCGAAACCGCACTCGCCAACCATTCCGGCGGTGCCGATCTGCCCTTCCCGAAACGGGAGACAGGCCCATTTTTGCAAAATAATTTTGCTGCGGCCGCCGCCCCTGAGCAGATGATTAGAGAAGGCAAGGTCTGTACTGGTAGTGATGCAGTCTGCCCAAACAGCACAACTACTGTGATGTCCCGTCTCTTGCCTGCTGACCCTCGTCACTTCGTCGACCAACTTTCTTCCTAGGACTAGAGCCTTCGACCGGGGAGGTGACAGCTTGAACACAAACTTGAAATGGCCGCTCTGCTGGCTGGCGCTCGCTCTCTGCAGCCTGCCGGCAAGCGCGCAGACGCTATACAGCAACCTGGGGACTGGAACCGACGTTTACAACTGCTGCCAAGGCTGGACCATCTCCGGTACTGGCACCTTGGGCGTCAGCTTCACTGCAGCCAACGAGTTCCAAGTCACGTACTCGGGCAACCCCGTACAGATTGATGTCGCGGTTGGCTACGTGACAGGTGTCGATTCGTTCTACCTGAACATCGATGCTGATAACGGCGGCCAACCAGGAGCGGTGCTGGCCTCGTTTACCAATCTTTCCAGCAGTACCTACTTTGGCGACTGCTGTGGTCTTATCTCCATCGTCGGCATTGCCGGACTCAGCCTAAGCAACTGCCTCAACTACTGGATGGTCCTCGGTCCCACGGACACCAGTTCCACCACCTGGGGAGGCTGGAACTTCAGCAACAGTGCCCTGGGCCTCGATGCCTATTCGACCGATGGCGGCAGAAGTTGGATCAACAATGGCAACCAGCCGCAGGGTGCCTTCGATATCACCACCGGTTGCGCTGCGGGAAAGAACTCACCGGACTGCGGACCACCGACCCCCGAACCCAGCAGCATGGTGCTGCTTGGTTCAGGCATTCTGGCGCTCGCAGGCCTGCTGCGCGGCAAGCTGAACTTGTAACTTGACGACGCTTTGTCGTCTTTATGGAGACCCTCATGAAACTGCGCATTGCTTCGCTCACTTTTCTCGGTCTCGCACTGGCTGCGATCCCGGCCTTCGCGCAACTTTACAGCAACGGTCCCATCAACGGCACAACGGATGCCTGGACCATCAACTTCGGATACATCGTCAGCGATACGTTTGTCGCTGAAACCCCCCTGTTCAATGGTTTTCAGCTCGGCGTCTGGGAATTTCCCGGCGACCTGATGAGCTCGGTGGATTGGTCTATCAGCTCCACTGAGAATGGTGGCGCGATTGTCTCCGGCACCGCCAGCGGCAAGAGCTTGACTGACCAGTTCATTTCCAGTAATCAGTTCGGCTACGACATTGACCTCATCACGGTGTCGGCCTCGTACTCGAACCTGACTCCCTCCAACACCTACTGGCTCAACCTGCAGAACGCGGTTGTCCCCAGCGGCGACCCGGTTTATTGGGATGAGAATAGTGGCCCGTCGAGCGCATCGGAGAGTGCGGTAGGCACGATTCCTTCGGAAGCGTTCACGGTCAACTTTCTTCCGTGGGGCTGCGGCGCTGGAAACAACTCACCCGAATGCACGCCCGAGCCCAGCAGCGTTCTGCTGTTTGGCTCCGGAATCCTGGGGCTCGCCGGCCTGCTGCGCGGCAAGCTTCACCTATAACTTGACGCAACTAGACATGTCTTAACGGAGACCCTCATGAAACTGCGTATGGCTTCGCTCACAATTCTCTGCCTGGCGCTGGCTGCAATTCCGGCCTCGGCGCAATATAACAACGGTCCGATCAACGGCACCACCGATGCCTGGACCATCGACTTCGGCTACGTGGTTAGCGACTCCTTCACCGGTGTCGAATGGGCCTATCAACTCCAGTTTGGCGTCTGGGAATTTCCCGGCGACTCCATGACCTCGGTGGACTGGTCCATTACCTCGGCTGAGAATGGCGGGACGATTTACGGCTCCGCTACCGCCAAGACCACGGACCACTTCGTTTCCAGCAATCAGTATGGGTACAACATTGACTTGATCACGGCGAACATGAGCGTCAGCTTGAACTACGCCAACACCTACTGGCTTAACCTGCAGAACGCGGTCGTTCCCAGCGGCGATCCGGTGTATTGGGACGAGAACAGCGGCCCGTCGAGCGCCTCCGAGAGTGCCGTAGGCACGATACCTTCGGAAGCTTTCACGATCAGCGGCAGTTGTGGCGCTGGCAGTAGCTCACCCGACTGCGGGCCGCCTACGCCCGAGCCCGGCAGCATCCTGCTGCTTGGTTCCGGAATCCTGGGCTCGGTCGCAGCGCTGCGTCGAAAGCTGCTGTAGGCTATCTCGCAAAATCGCGTGGACAGCCGGAGATATGCGGACTCCGGCTGTCTCCTCCAAAAGGCCTTCGGGCACCCCGAACGAGTCTGGAGGGAAGGAGACATACAGGTAGCTTCCAATTCAGCACGCTGGCTCGTCATCCAGCGCTCCCGGTATCTCCCAAGCGCTGACAAATCCGCTATAGTGGATTATGGGACCTCACTCCATGGGACCCCGAGGCCGGACCCTCCTCAACCCTCGCTTCGATCACGAGTCGTGCGGAGTTGGCTTTGTTGCGACCCTGCGCCGCGCGTCCAATCACGACATCCTGAGGCTTGCTTTGACCGCGTTGGCGCGTCTGGCGCACCGCGGAGCTGTGGCTGCCGATCGCAAAAGCAGCGACGGCGTTGGAATTATGGCCGCAGTCCCGCGGTCTTTTCTGCTGAAGCAAACTGGCATCGCACTGCCGCCCGAGCGGCCGCTTGCGGTGGGAATGTTGTTTCTGCCGCAGGATGAAACTGCGGCAACGCGTGACGCTCTGCGCTTGGAAGAGTGCATCGCCGGTCAGGGTCTGCAGTGGCTTGCGTGGCGGGATGTTCCCACGCGGCCTGAGGTGCTGGGCGAACTCGCGCTGGCTTCACTGCCCATCATTCGCCAGGCGCTGATCACGACTCCCGAAAACAAGAAATGCAACGAGGCGGAGGTCGAGCATCGCCTCTACCTGGCGCGCAAGACCTTCGAACGCCAGACTGCTGACAGCTACGTGTGTTCGCTTTCGACGCGGACCCTCGTGTACAAGGCGCTGTGTGCCGGAGCGGTGCTGCACGAGTTCTATCCTGATCTGGAAAGCCACGAGTTCGTCGCTTCCTTTGCGATTTTCCATCAGCGCTACGCGACCAACGTGCTGCCATCGTGGCACCGCGCGCAACCGCTGCGCATGATAGCGCACAACGGCGAGATCAACACCATCTGGAGCAATCGCGCGCACGTGGAAGCCCGGCGCGCGACGCTTCCGCGGGAATGCGAGCCGATACTCACAGGCGATGCCTCGGACTCGATGAGTCTCGATGAGGTTGCGGAGTTGCTGGCCAACCACGATCGCAACGTCGCGGAGGCAGTCCGCATGCTTCTGCCGCCGCCCGCCGCGTACGGCCAGGAGACGGCATTCCACCGCTATCACGCGGACTGCATGGAGCCCTGGGACGGGCCTTCCGCTCTGGTGTTCAGCGATGGCCGGCTGCTGGGCGCAGCGCTCGACCGCAACGGCCTGCGGCCTTGCCGCTACGTCGTCACCGATAGCGGCTTGATGGTCGCCGGCTCAGAGGTTGGGCTTGCCGATGTCAGTCCGGATTCCATCGTGCGCAGCGGACGCCTCGGGCCCGGGCAGATGATCCTGCTCAACCTCGAGCAGAAACAGTTGCTCGATGGCGAGGCGCTCGACCGGTACTTCGATGAGCTGACCACTTATGCCCCGCTGATCGATGACATCCCGCTGGAGCCGGCCGAGGAGCCAATCAAGGTTCTGTCTGAAGACGAGGTTTCCCGCCTGCAGCGCGGCTTCGGCTACACGCGTGAAGACCTGAAGATGGTGGTCTCGCCGATGGCGCTGGAAGGCAAGGAAGCTACCTGGTCCATGGGCGACGACACGCCGATCGCTCCGCTGGCGCGCACGCCGCGTCCGTTATACGGATTTTTCCGCCAGAGGTTCGCGCAAGTCACGAACCCGGCGATTGATTCTCTGCGCGAGTCGTGTGTGGTGTCGCTGCGCACGCGGCTTGGCCCCTGGCCGCATTTGCTCGATAAGCACGCTCCCCTGCCCGGCCTGGTGCTGCCTTCGCCGTTTCTCTCGCTGGGACAGATGGCAGCGCTGTACCAGGGCAGCTATCCCATGCGCCAAGAGCTGCCGCTGGCACGTATGGATTGCACCTTTGCGCAAGACGATTCTCTGCAAGACGCAATCGACCGGCTATGCGACGACGCCGTTAAGTTGGTGCGCGACGGAACTCGCATCCTGCTGCTGAGCGACCGTTCCGCTTCACCGCAGGCGCTGCCCGTTCCGATGGCGATGGCCACCGGCGCGGTGCATCACGCGCTGGTCAAGGCTGGTCTGCGCACCAAGGTTGGCCTGGCATTGGAGGCCGGCGACTGCCGCGATGTGCATCATGCCGCGGTGCTCATCGGATACGGCGCGGGCGCGGTCTGTCCCTGGCTGGCCTTGCAGACCGCTCGCAACCTCGGCGGCGAAAACGGTGAAGCCGGTCTGTTGCAAGCGCTGCAGTCGGGCATCGCCAAGGTAATGTCGAAGATGGGCATTTCCGTCCTTGACAGTTATCGTGCGGCGCAACTGTTCGACGTCCTCGGACTCGACGCCACGGTGGTCGAACGCTGCTTCTGCGGCAGTCCGTCGCCGCTGGGAGGTTGGGGATTCTCCGAACTCGAGGCTGCGATCCGCGCCTCGTGGTCGGCTGAGCATACCAGATCCGAACTGCCGGACTACGGTTGGGTGCGCTTTCGTCGCGAGGACGGAGCGGAAGTTCACATGTGGGAACCGCAGCGGACGAGGCATCTTCAGCTCGCGGTCGGAGCAGCCAAGGGAGCGGCACAGGCGGCGGCAACTGCGCCCTCGCAGGCCGAGGCGTGGTCCGCTTTCAAGGGCGCGGGAGAAGAGCGCGAACCCACCGTGCTGCGCGACTTGCTGGAGTTTCGTCCTGCCGGCCCGCGCTTGTCGGTTTATCAGGTGGAGCAGCGCACCAGCCTGGCAAAGCGCTTTGTGTCGAGTGCGATGTCACTGGGCTCGCTCAGCCCCGAGGCCCATCAGACCATTACGCTCGCGATGAATCAGCTCGGAGGCCGTTCCAATACCGGCGAGGGCGGCGAGGATCCCGCCGCGTACCGGCCCGAGCCCGACGCTCCGCCGAACTTTCTGCCACGTAATAACAAGATCAAGCAGGTTGCTTCGGGACGCTTCGGCGTGACGGCGGAATACCTGGCGAACGCCGAGGAATTGGAGATCAAGATCGCGCAGGGATCAAAGCCGGGCGAGGGCGGCCAACTTCCCGGCTACAAAGTGACCGAGCTCATCGCGCGCCTGCGGCACGCGCAGCCGGGAATTTCACTCATCAGTCCGCCCCCGCATCACGATATCTACAGCATCGAAGATTTGGCGCAACTGATCTACGACTTGAAGCGCATCAATCCGCGCGCGGCGGTCGGCGTCAAGCTCGTCTCGCAACTGGGTGTGGGCACCGTGGCCGCAGGCGTGGCCAAGGCTTACGCGGACTACATTCACATCGCCGGACACAGCGGCGGCACCGGCGCGTCGCCGTTGAGCAGCATCAAGTACGCGGGCAGTCCGTGGGAGATTGGTCTGGCGGAGGCACAACAGGTGCTGCGCCACAACGGCCTGCGCGGCCGGGTGCGGCTGCGGGTGGATGGCGGCTTCTCCAACGCGCGCGACGTGCTCATCGCGGCGCTGCTCGGCGCCGACGAATTCTCCTTTGGGACGGCGGTGCTGGTCGCGATAGGTTGCGACATGGCGAGGCAGTGTCATCTCAACACCTGTCCCACCGGAATTGCGACCCAGCGTCCCGAACTGCGGGCAAAGTTTCGCGGCAAGCCGGAGGGCGTGGTTCGCTTCTTCCTCAACCTGGCCGAGGACTTGCAACGCTTGCTGGCGGCGCTGGGGCTGCCATCGCTGGAGTCGGCGATCGGACGCACCGATCTGCTGCAACAGACTCAAATGCAGGGCAATCTTGACTTGGGGCCGCTGCTCGCGTCAGAGGGACATGCGCCGATCCATTTCCAGGGACGCCGCAATGCGCGTCCTGAAGAGCGTGCTCCCATCGACGACGCCTGGGTGAAACCCGCGCTCACGGCAGCGCTGGCAGGCAAGCCGTTCGAGTACAACATGGCGGTGAGGAACCAGGACCGTTGCCTGGGCGCGCGTCTGGCGGGCGAGTTGGCGTTGCTTCGCTGCCGTCAAGATATAATCACGCCGGACATCGCTTTTCGGATGCGTGGTACCGCGGGACAGTCCTTCGGCGCCTTTGCCGTGGAGGGCATGACTCTGGCGCTGGAGGGCCAGGCCAACGACTACGTCGGCAAAGGACTCTCCGGCGGTGAGCTCATATTGCGCCCGTCAGGCAAGCTGGCTGGCGCGCGTGACGGGCAGGTCATCCTGGGAAACGTGGCTCTGTATGGGGCAACTTCGGGCTCTTTGTATGCCGCGGGAAGCGCGGGCGAACGCTTTGCCATTCGCAATTCGGGTGCAACCGCAGTGGTGGAAGGCGTGGGAGAACACGGCTGCGAATATATGACCGGAGGTACGGTTGTCATCCTGGGCGCGACGGGCAGAAACTTCGGCGCAGGCATGACCGGAGGCGTCGCGTACGTCTTGGATCCCGACCGTAGCTTTCAAACCGAGCAAAAATTCCACCCCGAGTTTGTCGAGACCGAGCTTCTCGACGACTGCGACTATAAGGAGCAGGCCCACGTCCGCGAACTGCTGCAACGGCACGTTTGCAAGACGGGAAGTTGCCTTGGACAAAAGCTATTCGAGAGATGGCCGGAAACCGTTCAGCGGATATTGCGGGTTGCCCCGAAGAGCGTAGATGTGGCGCGGATCTCGCCCGCGAGTGTTAACCGGACTAACAAGGATGCAACAGCCTAAAACCCCAGGAAAATCTCATTTCTGCCGGTCGGAAACTCGAGGTCGATGCCGCGAACGCGGTTGGCAGCGATGGTTGCATCGATATCGATTTCGCTGAGCGCGACCCTGCGCTGCTGCCGGCCTATCTCAACCTGCAGACAATTCGCCGTGAGCATGTACCGGCGTGCCTCCAGCCGCTCACCGCTCGCGAAGACAAAAAGTGTGGGCGGTTCCGGCTTGGTCGCCGTAGCGGGCCCTTTGGTTTGCGATGGTTCGATTAGCTTCGGGCCCTCGGGAGCCGGCGCAGGCGACCGGTCATCGTGACTCTGCACAATCACCACGGGAGGAGCCGCCATGGGAGGAGAACCTACATACGTCCCCTGGTCAGGATACAAGTCAAACGGCCCGCCGTCGTCCCAAAACTGGTCCCAATAGGGGTCGCCCCATGCCCCATAACCCCCTCCGTAGTTGCGAAAGCGGTGGTAGTGCCCATAGTGCGGAAAGGAGCCGTTCGGAGAGCCGGGTCGGCCACCCACGCCCGGTCCGTTGCCACCAGAGATGCCACGCCCGCCACCGTGAACGCCGCCGCCTCCCCTCTGGGCTTGCAGAGGAGCGGCAACCAGGATGGCCGCGGTGAGCAACGCTAATAGCACTGACCACCTCATACTACTAATGATGATACGCTTCTCGTCGAGACACAAAAGATTTCTCCACTGCCGCTTTCGGGAAACATCCCCGGCTGTGATACCGGTCACCGATGGCGATTTTCCTAACCCGTGACCGCGCTCACTGACAACCATCCGCTAATGTCGTAGTTTTCTAATTACATCCAGTCAGGACAGTCCTCTTTCACCCATTGAGGCAGAGAAAGAGTGAGCGTCTGGCGATACAGCCCGTGGATTTGCCAAAGAGGGGCCAAGAAATCCACGGGCTATATTCTTGCTTGCGACAGCCGGGAATGAGTTGCGGCACGGCTGACGCCGTGCCCTGATACAAAACGATTAACGAGATGGACCCAGATTCTCGCAATCCCGCTTATGTTCTGGGTATTTCCCCGACTACTTCCCGGCGGGACCTGGCTTCGCCTTCAGTTTTTCCAGGGCTTCGTGGGCCTTCTTGGCGTAGGGACCGTTGGGCAGGATTTTCAGGTAGGCCTGATAGTTCTGGATGGCCTCGGCCGTGTCGCCGGTCTTATTAAGTCCCTCGGCCAGCTTGAACGTGGCCTCGGCATCATGCGGCTTGTACTCCAAGGCCTCGCGATAGCGGCTGACGGCCGCGCTGTAGTTTTCCTTCTTGTAGTAGAAGTCCCCGACCTCGACGTCCTTCATCGCCTTCATCGGGTTCCAGGGCGTGAATTCGTCAACCCCAGTGTCAGCGAGATCTGCCTCGGGATGGCTCTTCGCGTCGTCGGCAGGAGGCGTGACGTCAATCCGTGTCTGCTTGCTGGAGCTTTCATCGGGGGCAACGCCGTCGGAGCGCGGAGGCGATTTGCGATTGTCTTTCGGCGCGGGAGCCGATTTGTCCACCGGGACCTGTTCTACCGGCGGCGGCTCTTGCGCCACGACTGCGGCAGCCAGCCAGAAATAAATCAGCCCAAATATCAAATAGCGATAACGCACACCCATATTGTATGCAAACCCAGCGCCGGGTACGAAGACTCGCAGATGGAATTGGCCGCGAAACCCAAGTCAGCAACAGCTATTGGATGCGGGCCAGTTCCTGGGCGTAAAGCTGATTACGGGGAAATTCGGTTGCCAAGGCCGCCAGCAGGGTTCGCGCCGTCTGACGGTCTTTGTCGCGCAACGCCGCTACCGCCAGCAGCAGACGGGCGAAGGGCGCCAGGTAGTGTCCTTTGTCGGCGGTGAGACGCAGTCGCTCCACGCCTCCGGCTTTGTCGGTCTGCGCGCCGGTCATGCGCAGCACCCAGCGCACCGGTGCAGAACTGCTGCCGAGAAGATAATTCTCCACCCCGATCGCCAGGTAGGCGTCGTAGCATGTGGGATCGATGGCGAGCAGCTTCTCAGCCATGCCGCGCGCGGTCTTCATATAAGTAAGACTGGCCAGGTTGCGCTTTTCGATCATCGCCGCGTAGTCACCACGCAGCCCATTCGCCATGACCTGCGAAAACATTGCATTCTTGTCTTGAGGGTTCTGCGCCAGCATCTTGTTGGCCAGATCGGTGCTCTTCGCCAACGCCTTCTCGAACTCGGTTTTCAACGCGGGATCGGGAGTCCTCTTGTTACGGTTGTCGAACTTGTGATCGTCGGTAAACAGGTCTGCTTCCAGAATGTGCAGGCGGTCGAACTCCGAGAACAAATAGGCCGCAGCGTTCGATACCGGCCCCATCGGGTCCTCCGGATGGGCCTGCTGATAATCCCCGAATGTTGCGTGGGCGCCAGCGAAGTCGAGGTTGTACATCTGCTGGAAGCCGCGGCTGAGGTTGGGCCGCGGCGCAGGATCGGCTGCGTACGCGGCGATGCCGACGCATAGGGGCGCTAATAGAGCAACCGCCCTAAACGGAGTCGGAATTCGCGTAACAGAAATCAAAAGGCAGCCCATACTCTTAGTAATACTAACTTGATTCGCCAGCCGCACAGAAGGTGCGCAAACAACTTGTTAACAAATGTGTCTGTGGCCGAACGTTGCTATCAGGCCATCCTCACTGTGCTTAGTATACGCGCGGGTCAAACGTCACAGTGCCTTAGGTCATCCGTCACAGCTTTACTGGTAACCCGAGCCGGATCATAGAGTGTCCGGCTTCTCATTTCGGGAATCCCCGGCTGGGAACGCCTGAACAGTTTGGCAGGAACGGAGGCCATCAATGGCAGAGAAGGTTGCAAGCCTCAGCGAAGAACGCCTGGCTTATTTGGAAGGACTGGTCAGCCAGGCCCGGGCCGCTGCTGCCGTCTTCACGCAATACACCCAGGAGGACGTCGATCGCATCGTCAAGCCCATGGTGCTGGCGGGACTGGAACAAGCTCAGTACCTGGCCCGTCTGGCCGTTGAGGAAACCCGGCTGGGCGTCCTCGAAGACAAGGCCCTGAAGAATATGGTGGCCACCGAGTTCGTTTACAACTATGTCAAAGATAAACGCACCGTTGGCACAATTCGCGAGTTTCCGGAACGCCGTCTGGTGGAAGTGGCTGAGCCCATCGGCGTCGTCTTCTCGCTGCTCCCGATTACGAATCCCACTTCGACGGTCCTCTTCAAGTGCATCATGGCCATCAAGACGCGGAACGCGATGATTTTCAGCCCGCATCCCAGCGCCGGCCGTTGTTGCTACGAGGCGGTGCGCATCATGTACGAGGCGGCCCTGAAGCATGGTGCTCCGCAAGGCGTGTTTACCTGCCTGGAGTCGCACAACCTCGAAGACAACGCCTACATGATGCATCACAAGGACGTCGGCCTGATCGACGCCACCGGTGGGCCGGGCATGGTGAAAGCCGCCTACAGCTCCGGCAAACCAGCCTTGGGGGTGGGGCCCGGCAATACACCCGTATATCTGGAAAAAACTGCCGACCTGAACATGGCCGTGGTGGACATCATCACCTCCAAGACATTCGATAACGGAACCATTTGCGCGTCCGAACAAACGGTAGTGATCGACGATGAGATTTATGACGTCGTATTGAGGAAATTTGCCGACCTGGGCTCACACGTCTGCAACCCGAAGGAAACCGAGTTACTGGGGCGCACGGTGATCGATCCGAGCACGGGATTCATGCAGCCCCTGGCGGTCGGACAAAAAGCCACCAACATCGCCCGTATGGTTGGGCTCAAGGTTGCGCCGAAGACCAAACTCCTGATTGCACCGATCGAAGGTATAGGCCGCGAACATCCGCTGTCGGTCGAGAAGCTGTTCCCGGTGCTGGCAGTGTACCGGGCGAAGTCAGTTGATGAGGCGCTCCGAGTTTGCGTGGACGTGAATCGCGCCGGTGGACTCGGACATACGGCGGTCATTTTTTCGCATAACGACGACATCATCGGGAAGTTCGCAGAGGTGATCAACGCAGGACGCATCATTGTGAATTCGCCGGGATCCATCGGGGCGCTGGGCGGCATTTACAACGACATGGTGCCGACGTTCTCCTTCGGGTGCGGAACGGGCGGCGGTAACAGCACCACCGACAACGTGAATGTGTACAACTACCTGAACATCAAACGCGTGGCGCGGAGGACACCAGCTCATATGTGGTTCCGCATTCCCGATCAAATCTACTTCAACCTGAACGCGGTTGAGAATCTAAGGCATTTTCCGTCGCGCTCCACCATTATTATTACGAATCCAGCCATGGAGCAGATCGGCCATGTGGATGTTGTCCGGCGCCACATTCCAGCGCAGACGCTCGTCCATGTCTCGGTCATTCCTGACGCGGAGCCCGAAGTTAAGATCGTCATGCAAGGAGTGGAAGCCCTGAACTTCTACCAGGCCGACCAGATCATCGCCCTGGGCGGCGGTTCGGTGATCGACGCGGCGAAGATCATGAGGCTCAAGTACGAATCGCCGGAGGCTGACTTGGAAGAGCTGGCCGCGCCGTTCCTCGATCTGCGCAAGCGCGTGGTCCAGTATCCGACGGAGAAGGTCCGGCGGGCGCGGTTGATCGCCATCTCCACCACCAGCGGCACGGGTAGTGAGGTCACTCCATTTGCGGTCCTGACCGACAAGGGGCGCGGCCGTAAGGTCACGCTGGTTGACTACTCTCTCAGCCCGGATGTAGCTATCGTCGATCCGCAATTCGTCATGTCCATGCCGAAGGGTCTCACTGCCGATACCGGCGTCGATTGTTTGACCCACGCGCTGGAAGCTGGGGTTTCGATTTACGCTTCCGCGTACACCGACTCCAACGCCATGCAGGCAATTCGCATGGTCTTCAAGTACCTGCCCATCGCGTATGAGCATCCGCAGGACGAAGAAGCGCGCAGCATGATGCACAACGCCGCGTGCATTGCGGCGATTGCCTTTTCCAACGCGTCTGTGGGCGTGAACCACGCGCTGGCCCATGCGTTTGGCGCGCGCTTCGGGGTCGCGCACGGACGGGCCAATGCGCTCATGTTGCCGCACGTTATTGCGTATAACGCTTCGGTCCCTACCAAGTTCATGCCCTCGCCGAACCAGCGGGGATACACCGCGCACAAGAAGTACGCGATGATGGCCGACCTGCTGGGGCTGGGCGGTCACACCATCGACGAAAAAGTGAAGAACCTGATTGTGGCGACGGAGGAGTTACTCGATCGACTGGCGATTCCGCGTTCGATTGCCGAGTTGGGCATCTCGAAGGAGGAATTCGAGCAAGCGATGCCTGACCTGGTGAAGATTGCCTTCGACGATCCTTCAGGACGGTCGAACCCTCGCATGCCGCTGTTGAGTGAACTCGTGGAGCTGTTTTGGAGCGCCTATGCGGGGCGAGGGTTGGCGCAGGCGACCGGCACGCCTGAGAAAAAAGCTGAGAAACAAAAGGTTGATGAATGGTTGTGTGTATGACGATGACCACGAGTCCTGTATGGCATGAAATTGATGGAGAGCGCGTAGCCGACTCCTTGCAAGCGACGCGCGAAGCGCTGAACGGCGACGCGGGCAACGTGTCCCTGGATTTTTCCTCCGTCCGCCGGATCGATCCCGGCGCGCTAAAAGCGATGGAAGAGCTGGCGAGTTTGGCGGATGGGAAATCGGTCAAGATCGCGCTGCGCGCGGTCAACGGAGATGTTTACAGGGTGCTGAAGCTGATGAGGCTGGCGTCGCGGTTCTCGTTCGTGGCCTGACGTTTGACGATCACATGCTCATTGGCGGCTGTCGAGTCTCGCCGTGGATAAGTCTATGTTTGTCTATTAGATACATATAAATAACGTTTTTTCAATTACTTAAGAATAAAATGCTATGTAAGTGACTGATTTAAAAGAACCGATGGGGGAGGGTAGGACTATCATCCAGCTCGAATCGCATCTCAGCCAATCGCCCGCTGCACTCGTGATCCGGGCCGACGCGAATCTCCCTATGTCCAGCAGGTCTCGATAGAAGAAGGTAGTAACTATGTCAAGCTTGAACGGAAGTAATTCCTTCTCCTGGGGCGACGCGCTTTTCTCGTACGTCGAGCGCGAAGGCCAGCCGATCAATATCGCCGGGGTCAGTGTGTTTGAAGGCGAGATCGATCTTGCTGCGTTCAGCAAGTTCATCGAATCGAAGCTGCCGCTGATTCCGCGTTACCGGCAACGCGTGGTGTTTCCTCCACTAAATCTTGGCCTTCCGCACTGGGAGTTCGATACCGGGTTCGACATCCGAAACCACATTCACGAGGTAACGCTAAAGCATGGGACAGAGAAGGAACTGAAGGCGCTGGCCGGGAAAATCGTGAGCGAGCGGCTGGACCGGCAGCGGCCACTCTGGGATTTCACACTGGCCCGTCTTAAAGGCAGCCGCACCGGACTGATTACTCGCATCCATCATTGCCTGGCCGACGGAATTTCCGGTGTGGGCATCGTGAACGTCATCCTGGACGCCAGCCCGACGCCGCTTCCCCTCCCCCGGACGAAGCCGCGGGTCGAACCACCTCCTGCGCCGAAAGATGCCGGGGCCGCATTACTGAATGGGTTGGCCAAGTCATACTTTTCCCTGGTCTCCGGTGCACTTTCTGCACAAACCAAGTTGCTCGATATAACCCAGCAGGCCATCGCCAATCCCGTGGGTCTTTCTGCGGAGATGGTGGGTCTGCTGGCGGAACTGCTTGCGCCCGCAGAGCGGTTGCCCTTCAACACCGTCTGCCAGGGACCGCAGAAGTTTGCCTGGACTGAGATTCCCCTGGACGACATCAAGGCGATCAAGAACATCTGCGGTGGCACGGTGAACGATGTTGTCCTGACCACAGTGACGCTGGCCTTTGGCCGCTACGCAGAGCAGCGCGGTGTCGATCTGAAAGGACGGTCGTTGCGGATCGTGATTCCGGTGAACGTGCGCGGCAATGGAAACGCCGCGGAAGAATTGGGAAATCAGATTTCCTTCGTGCCCGTGCCCGTCCCTCTGGACATCCGCAATCCGCAAAAGTTGCTGGCCGTGGTGCGGGAACGAGTGGAGTTTTTGAAGCAGGCGCGCGCGGCCGAATTTGTGGGCCTGCTGGGCGGCCTGCTGTCAACTTTTCCAAGCGCTTTCTGGGCCAATGCCGGGCCGGTCGTCAGCCAACTGCCGCTCAGCCTGTGCAACATCATTTGCACCAACGTGCCCGGGCCGCAAGTCCCGCTCTATCTGATGGGTCATAAGATGCTGTCCTGGTATCCCTGGGTGCCCATCGGCGGACTGATGGGCATCAACTGCGCATTTCTCACCTACAACGGCACTGCGTATTTCGGATTCACCGGCGATGTGCATGCGGCGCCCGGCCTCGAGAAGCTGGAGAAGTTCGTGGACGTGAGCTTCGCAGAACTGCGAACTGGCGCCATTGCCAGCGTGAAACCGCAAGGAAAGAAGCGGCAGCGGCCGAATGCGAAGACAGCGTTGGAAAAACCTCCCGCCACTCAACGGCGGAGAGTGGCTGCCACGTCTGCGTCCAAGAATAGCTGCGACACTTTAGAATGATAGGGTCGTGAGAATTGGACTCGATTTTGGAACAACCCGCGTCGTAGTCGCGGCTGCCGACCGCGGCAACTATCCGCTGGTGAACTTCGAGGCGCCCGACGGTCGCATACGCGACTGGTTCCCTTCCGTGCTGGCGGTCTCGCAAGAGCGGCGCTTCTTTGGATGGGAGGCGCTGGAGCTGCAGGGCAAGCCGGGCTGGACCATCGTCCGCTCGCTCAAACGCTGGCTGAAGAACGCGGGGCCTCATAGCGAGATCGAAGTTGACGGCCAGCGGTTCAGACTCAGTCAGGTCATGGCTGAGATGATGGCGGCGCTGCGACGCGAGCTACTGCATTCGTCCACGCTGGGGACCGGTAAGTCCGAGCCATTGCAGGTCATGCTGGGAGTGCCGGCGAATGCCAACAGCAATCAGCGGTTCCTCACCGAGGAAGCCGCGCGGGCTGGCGGCTTTGAAGTGCTCGGGCTATCGAACGAGCCGTCGGCGGCCGCGATCGAGTTTGCCTATCGCAACAGCGAAGAACGCCGGAACCGCGCCAAAGCCGGCCTGCTCGTCTATGACCTAGGCGGCGGAACGTTCGATGTCTCTCTGGTGGCCCTGGGAGAGACGGAACATACTGTGCTCGCGTCCGACGGTATGCCAGAGTTTGGCGGCGACGATTTCGACCATATTCTGGCCGACCTTGCCATCACGGCGGCAGGAACTCCTCAGCGGGAACGGGATTCGCTCACGGCTGCAGAATGGTTTCTCTTGCTCGACGAATGCCGCGAGAAAAAGGAGTCGCTGAACCCCAACAGCCGCAAGGTCTCCATAGATCTTGAGCGCGTGCGCAGCGACTGGCAAGAGGTCTCGGTCGGCGTTGATGCTTTTTACGAGTGCTGCCGGCCACTTATCGAGGCTTCCCGCAATGTTGTCGAGGAATTGCTTACCGCTCACCCGGAGCAGCCCATCGACACGCTGTATCTGACCGGAGGAGGATCGGAGCTACCGTTGGTAGCGCGCGTTCTGCGCGAGACCTTTGGACGCCGGGTGCGACGCTCTGCCTACATGCGGTCGGCTTCAGCCATTGGTCTGGCAATCCGCGCCGATAGCCATCAGGATTGTGTTTTGCGCGACCAGTTCACGCATAATTTCGGCGTGTGGCGCGAGACGGAACAGGGCAATAGCGTAATCTTCGACGTCATCTTTTCGCGGGGCATCAAACTTCCGCGTAGGGGCGAGGACCCGCTCCGGATTGTCCGCACCTATCGTCCGGCACATAATATCGGGCACTTCCGCTATCTGGAATGCGCTCATTTGGACGCCGGCAACCAGCCTCAAGGCGAGATCAGTAACTGGGACGAGATTCGGGTACCGTTTGACCCCAGCCTGCGCCACTTGCCCAATGTGGCGGATCAGCCAGTCCATCGTTTCGTCTCCACTCCGGACCTGCTGGTGGAAGAGGAGTATACGTGCGATGCAAACGGCAGCATAAGGGTGAAGATCACCGACAAAGCGACAGAACACGCCAGTGAGTATCGTCTCGGGCGCTGGTCTAAGAACGGCAAGCCCGCACAGCGCCGTTAGGCCGCATCAGGGACAACTCTGCTGACGGTCGGCCTGGATGACATAATGCTCTAACGAAGGATTTCAGAGGACTTTCGAAAATGGGCTCCGCATCAGCATCTGTGCGCTCGACGACCTCCAAGCTGGCTATTGACGGTGGACCGGCGATAAGGACTGCCCCTTTTTCACCCTGGCCTCATTTTGCGGCCGACGAGATCGAAGCCGCCGCTGCGGTCCTGCAATCCGGGAAAGTGAACTATTGGACGGGTGACGAGGGACGTCAATTTGAAGACGAATATGCGGAATACGTAGGGGTCAAGCATGCAGTCGCGGTCGCCAACGGGACCGTCGGGCTCGAGTTGGCCCTATATGCACTGGGCATCGGGCTCGGCGACGACGTGGTGACCACAAGCCGCACGTTCGTCGCCTCCGCAAGTTGCGCCGTGATGCGCGGAGCCAAGCCAGTGATGGCGGATGTTGACGCCTCCAGTCAAAACATTACTGCGGACACCATTCGTCAGGCGATCAGTCCGCGTACCAAAGCAATCATTGCCGTTCACCTCGCGGGCTGGCCGTGCGACATGGATCCCATCCTGCAAGTAGCCCGGGAGCACAATCTAAAGGTGGTGGAGGATTGCGCACAAGCCCACGGCGCCCGCTACAAAGGACGAGCTGTGGGTTCGATGGGCAACATCGGCGCATTTTCTTTTTGCCAGGACAAGATCATGACCACCGGAGGCGAGGGCGGTCTGGTCACGACCAATGACGAAACGCTCTGGGAGCGGGCCTGGAGTTTCAAAGACCATGGCAAGAGTTATGACGCAGTTTACCGGCGCCAGCATCCACCGGGCTTCCGCTGGCTATATGAGTCCTTTGGCACAAACTGGCGGCTGACCGAGATGCAATCCGCGCTGGGACGGGTGCTGCTCCGCAAACTCGATGCCCAGGTTGAGAAGCGCCGGCATCATGCCACGATGATGACCGCGGCCTTCGCCAATATCCCAGGGCTGCGCACTACTGTCCCTCCCAGCGATGTCTATCATTCCTATTACAAGTATTACGTCTTCGTGCGCCCCGAAGCACTTCTTGCTGGATGGAACCGCGATCGGATTATGAACTCCGTAACAGCCGAGGGCGTTCCCTGCTTCTCTGGCAGTTGCAGTGAGATTTACCTCGAAAAGGCTTTCGCCGGTATCGGCCCTGCCCAGCGCTTGCCGGTCGCGAGGCAGCTAGGCGAAACCAGCCTGATGTTCCTAGTCCATCCCACGTTGTCAGATAACGATATTCGGGAAACGATCTCGGCTGTCCGGAAGGTGATGGAACACGCGACCGCGTAAATTCAGCGGCGGCAAGTTGGCGAGTGTAGCGCAGCACTCGGATCATGAATCAGTTACTGTCACAATACCGACATTAAAGTGCTTGCAATGAATTGTGTCGTCTCTCAGTCAGCTTCGTCCAAGCGGGATTGGGCAAGACAAATCTCCAGCTACCGATAGCACTAAAATACCAAGGCTATCAAGCGAGTCAGCGAGTTCGGTCCCGCAGCCAACGTAAGCTAAAATCCTGTTTATCAATCATATTCAATCAATAAGATTTTTGATTCGCTCCTGCACCGCTATCTCCTTCCCGAGCCAAGGTAGGGCTGCTAAGCTTATATAGCATTGTAGGGCTATATGTTGTATGGCACTAATATGCTATACAAGCTCCATCAAATACCACTTTAGAACTAAAGTATTGTGATTTTAGTTGACACTTTAGTCTTGATACGCCACAATGCAGTTACCCAGCGCCAGTCGTCGCCCGAGGTTGGGGCTTCACTGTTAGAAATTACTAATTGGTTAGGATCACGGCGCTCCTGCGACTGATTATCAGTGCCGTTTTGGGAGGCTATCTAAAGACCATGACTGCGATCAGCTCGCCACTTCAAGCTTTGGGCAGTCTCGCGCTTGCGAAGCAGCGCAAGCGTTTCTCCCTGTACGTGATGTACGGGGCCCTGCTCTTCATCGCATACAGTGCGAGTTTCCTGCTGAGATACGACCTGCCCCTTGACCACCGCGTACTGGTGCTTTTGTTTTCAACTGCGCCGGTAGTGGTTTTCTTGAATTTTCTGAGTCTGGAAATCGTCGGGCAGTTGGGAAGTTGGTGGCAATATAGCGGCGTTCCTGATATTCGGGACATTTGTCTGGCGGCTTTTGGAACTGCGGCGGTGCTGGTTTCAGCGGCCACCTGGCTGTTCCAGCTCGCGGGATACTCGCGTGCGGTGTTGGTGATCGACGCAATCCTGAACGTCTGTGTGGTAGGTGGCGTGAAGCTCGGCTTCCGCTACCTGGTGGAAACGCGCCGGCAAGTGACCGCAAGCCGTTCGGCCGTTATCGTGGGAGCCGGGGTTTGTGGAGTCGCGCTGGCCCGCGATTTGCGCCAAGCAGGAGACTTGGGTTTTCGGCCAATGGGTTTCGTGGACGATGACCCGCAGAAACACGGCCAGAAGATTGCCGGCCTACGCGTTTTGGGGCCGATGGACGAGATGAAATCCATCATCGACCAGCACGGCGTGTCGTGCGTGTTGATTGCGACCTCTGCGATCTCTGGTAAGCGGCTCGAATCGGCGATTGCAACCTGCAAGACTTCGAGCGTTGAGTTCAAGATTCTGCCCTCCATCGCGGACCGCATGAATCGGCACCTGGCCAGAGACCTGCGCGGGATCCAGTTGGAGGACCTGCTGGAACGGGAACCGGTTCGCACTGATCTGGAAGCAATTCGCGGGGCACTGCGAAACCAGGTGGTTATGGTCACCGGTGCAGGCGGCTCTATCGGTTCAGAGATTGTCCGTAAGTTGGCGAACCTGCAAGCAGCCAAAATCGTTTTGTTCGAACGATCTGAAAATGACTTGTTCAAGCTCTGCCTGGAAATGACGTCCTACTTTCCCCATGCACGAGTTGTACCCGTCATCGGCGACATTCTCGACGTAGCCATGCTGAAGACAGTGTTTGCGGAACACCGTCCCTCCTCGATCTTCCATGCAGCGGCCTACAAACACGTGCCCATGATGGAAGACAACTGTTTCCAGGCGGTTACCAACAACGTGTTCGGAACCTACAACGTCGCGCTTCTCGCGCAGCAGTATGAGGTCAAGCAGTTCGTCATGATCTCGAGTGACAAGGCGGTAAACCCGACCAACGTCATGGGCGTTACGAAACGTGTCGCCGAGTTGGTGGTCCGTAGCCTGCTCCACCATCGGACCCGATATATTTCCGTGCGGTTCGGCAATGTCCTGGGGAGTAACGGCAGCGTCGTTCCAATCTTTCAGCAGCAGATTCAACAGGGCGGTCCGGTCACGGTCACCCATCCCGCGGCGGAGCGTTACTTTATGACTATCCCAGAGGCGGTCGACCTTGTGTTGCAGGCCTCGACGATGGGATTTGGCGGTGAAGTATTTATTTTGGATATGGGCAGGCCGGTCAACATCGACCGCATTGCCAGAAACCTCATTCGCCTGTCAGGTCTGGAACCCGATCGTGATATCCAGGTCAAGTACACGGGTCTGCGACCCGGGGAGAAGATGTACGAGGAGCTCAGGCTCTCGGGCGAGGGCATCAATACCACGAGTCACCCGCAGATTCGTGTTCTTCACGGGGACCCCGTCGACTTCCGGGAAGTGAACGTCTGGATTGATGAGTTGGCAGCCATCGTCGCGAGGAGAAATGTAGCCGAGCTTGTGGGTGCGCTCAGGCGTATTGTCCCTGAATACCAACCCAGCGAACGAGTTCTTTCAGCCTGCAGGATCGATAAGCTTGACGTTGCAGGCGGTTATGCAAAGGCGCGCGCCTCACTGGCAGCCGATGTGTCGCAAGGGGCAATCTCAGCAGCGGTTTAATATCAGCCGCCGCTAAACCTTTGAATTAGCCAGCTTTCTTTGTTAGTTGAGGAGACATGGAAACGTCAGAAGTCACCGCAAGAGCGCAGGACAGACAAATTTGGCCCGACACGGTCCGTGTAGGGGTGGTTGGACTTGGCTATGTGGGCTTGCCACTGGCATTGTCGTTCGGAGCGGCGGGATCTAAGGTCACCGGATTTGACGTGGACGCGTCGAAGGTTGAGCGCTTGATGGCGGGTTCCAGCTACATTCACGGCATCCCTTCTGTTGATGTGGAGGCCGCGAGAAAACGCGGGCTGGAGGTCACTGGCGACTACGCGAAGTTGGTGGGTGTTAATGCGGTCATCATTTGTGTTCCCACTCCCCTCAACGCCCATCACGAGCCTGATCTGAGCTACGTGGAGAACACTGCGCATGCGATCGCTCCGCACCTGCGGCCCGGTCAACTGATTGTGCTCGAGTCGACAACCTATCCCGGCACTACTGAGGAGATCCTGCTTCCCATTCTGGAAGCGGGTAATCTAGTCGGCTTGCGCTGTGCCACGGAACAGACCGATGGCAATCCAAACGTGTTCTACCTCGCGTTTAGTCCGGAGCGGGAGGACCCTGGGAACAAGCTTGACCGGCGAGAGATTCCAAAAGTGGTTGGCGGTGTTTCTCCGCACGCCACCTCGCTGGCGTGTGGCCTTTACGGGTCCATCTTCAACCGCGTTGTGCCCGTGAGTTCCACTCGCACGGCGGAAATGACCAAGCTTCTTGAAAACATTTATAGGTGCGTAAACATTGCGTTAGTCAACGAACTCAAGCTTTTGTGTTTGCGCATGGGCATCAACATCTGGGAAGTAATCGAGGCAGCCAAAACAAAGCCGTTCGGGTTTCAACCTTTTTATCCCGGGCCTGGCCTGGGAGGACACTGTATCCCGATTGATCCTTTCTACCTGTCATGGAAGGCGCGCGAGTACGACTTCCATACCCGGTTCATTGAACTGGCCGGCGAAGTTAACTTGAGCATGCCCTACCACGTTGTCGCCGCCGTCCAGAATGCCCTGAGCAAGCGCAAGAAGTGTTTGAACGGCGCCAGTATCCTCGTCCTGGGTATCGCTTACAAACGAGACGTCGATGACCTGCGCGAGAGCCCGGCGCTTACCCTGATCGAGTTATTGCAGGAACGCGGGGCTGCCGTCTCCTATAACGACCCCTATCTGCCTTCGGTCGGCCGGGGACGCCACTATTCCCTGGATATGGAGAGCACGCCTCTGGAGGACATGGCTCGCTGGGACTGTGTGCTGATCGTCACTGACCACTCGGTTTATGACTGGCCTCAAATCGTGACGGAGGCGCAATTGGTGGTTGATACCCGTAACGCGACGGGGGAGATTTCCTCCCCGAAGATCGTGCGTTGCTAGGAGCTTTGCAGTGATTAAGAGAGCACTGGATGTCGTCGCTTCGGTCTGCGCCCTGGTGGTGATTGGCCCGGTGCTGCTTTTGCTGGCTTCACTCGTAGTTCTCGACTCAGGTCGTCCGGCATTTTACCTGGGATGGCGCGCCGGGAAGGATGGTGTGCCTTTCCGGATTATCAAGCTGCGGACGATGGTGGTGGATGCCGAACAACGGGGAGGAGCGGAGACCCCGGCAGATGATCCTAGAATTACCCGAGTGGGATGCTTCCTACGTCGCTACAAACTGGACGAACTACCTCAGCTAGTAAATGTTCTGGTCGGCGATATGAGCTTGGTAGGGCCGAGGCCTGAGGTGCTTCACGAGGTTAGGCGATACAACGAACGCGAGCGCGCGCTATTGTCGGTGCGTCCAGGGCTAACCGACTGGGCTTCTATCAAGTTCCGGCACGAAGGCGAAATTCTTCGGGGCGCTTTGGATCCAGGCAAGGTTTATCACGAGAGAATTCAGCCAGAAAAGATACGTCTGGGACTGAAATATGTGCAGGAGCGGTCGATGCTGGTGGACCTGGTAATCATCGTCAGCACCCTGAAAGCAATCGTCGCCGACTAGGGCTTCTGGAACGGAGAAGAAATCCGATGGCAATCAAGGTTTCAATCGTGATCCCCATGCGCAATGAAGAGTGCAGGATTGGGCCTTGCCTGGACAGCATCCTTCGCGGAGACTTCCCTATGAACGAGTGTGAGATCCTGGTCGTCGACGGAGCGTCCACCGATCACTCTTGCCATGTAGTCAGGCAGCGCATGGCATCGCACCCGCAGGTTCGGTTGGTGGACAATCCTAAGCAGCATGTACCTGCAGGTCTGAACATTGCCATTCGCGAGGCGCAAGGGCAATTCGTTCTCAGGATGGATGCGCATTGCGAATATCCCTCCGATTATGTGCGGAATTGCATAAGCGAACTGGAAAGAACTGGAGCAGCCAACGTCGGTGGCTGCTTGCAAACTCTTCCCGGCAGCAACACCTGGGTCGCGCGGAGCATTGCTCTTCTGACTCAGCACCCTGTCGGAGTCGGCAACTCCGCTTTTCGCCTTGGTAAAGGCGATATCATTGTCGATACTGTTCCTTTCGGGGCTTTCCGCAGGGAGGTCTTCGACCGGGTCGGATTATTTCGCGAAGATTTGGTGCGAAACCAGGATTTTGAACTGAATGCCCGAATTCGATCTGCCGGGCTTCGCATTTTCCTGTCGTCGAAAATCACTAGCCGCTACTACAACTCTCCAGATTTCACCAGCTTCATGCGGCAGGCAGTTTTAAACGGCGCCTGGGGGGCCAGGTGCTGGATGCTTTATCCGGCCAGCTTTTGCTGGAGGCATGCCGCCCCGCTTCTTTTCCTGGTAGCAGAAACCATGCTGTCAATACTGGGCATTGGATACTACCCGTTCGCGCTACTTGCGGGCGCCATAGGGCTGATCTATTGGTTTGCGCTTCTCTACGCCGGTGCAGACATTGCGGTAAAAAACGACCTGCGTTACTTGTTTTTCGTTCCCTGGCTGATTGCTTCCTACCATCTTTGCTACGGGACAGCGACCGCCTGGGGCTTTGGGGACTGGCTCGTGAGATCACGCGCCCGCTTGGTCCCGAAGGAGTGCTAAAGGACGGACCCGCATCATGGCCACGCCGGTCTCGTCTTTGCTGGCTGCAAAGTAGAGGTAGCAATGCATCTGTTGATTGAAGCAATAAGACGGGTCATCTGTGCAGCGGCGCTTTTTTCGCTGATGCTGCCGGTATGTTTCGCGCAATCGACCGTCCAGAATAGCGCTGTCTCGAAGCCGCCTGACAAAAGCCCAACAGTCGCTACCACGACGGCCAACGGCGGTCCGATTGGTGTTGGAGACTTAATTGAGGTGGACTTATTCACATCCCCGGCAGCGCAGCCAGAGTTCACCGAAAAGGCCCGCGTGGCCAGTGACGGAACCATTCAATTGCCTCTGATGGGGGCAGTACACGTAGCCGGTTTATCTCTTGAAAGTGCTGAGTCGGCCATTTCGAAGTTGTACTTGAATCACGGCATCTATAAAGACGCCCAAGTGAATCTCGTCGTGGTCGAGTATGGCGTTCAGCACTCGATCTCGGTGTCTGGCGAGGTCCAGAAACCCGGCATCTATCCGATGAATGGCCCGATGCACTTGGTGGACGCTGTGGCTCTTGCGGGCGGATTGACGAATCGAGCCGGACAGCATATCGCCATCGAACACGCCGACCCTTCGGTCGCCACCGAGGTAGTACAGGTTCAGAACGGCGCATCTTCTCCCGAACAGAATCCAAGCCTCTCGGGCGGTGACAAAGTCATTGTGGAACGGGCTGGCATCGTTTACGTGGTTGGGGATGTGAACAAGCCCGGAGGCTATGTGATGGACAATACTGGGAACTTGAGTGTGATTCAGGCGCTGGCTCTCGCCGGCGGCGCCACATCCACCGCATCATTGAATAATGCCAAGCTCATCAGGACCACCCCAAAAGGCAGGGAAGAAACTCCTCTTCAGCTAAAGAAGATTTTGCAGAGTCAGTTGACCGACCCTTATCTCCAGGCCGATGACATCGTATTCGTCCCTGCAAGCGCAGGGAAGGTCGCGGGAAAGCGAACTATCGACGCGATTGTGCAAGCGGCAACCGGTATAGCGATCTATGGACGATATTAATGCTCGATTCCCTTAAGTTTTGAAGGGTGTGCAGAAAGATTCCGGGCGTATATAGAGATGAACTACAAACAGCAGCATCCGTTTCTAGACCGGTCCAAGGAGATCCTTCCCCTGCCGGGTAACCTGCCAGCCCGTCCTCAGGCATCGGAACGGTCTGATGTGAAGTATCTTTTCGATGCGGTCCGCAGGCAACGAGCCTTCATCGTAAAGGTGGCTTGCGTGTGCTTTGTGGCCCTTTGTTGCGCGTTACTTCTGGTTGTGCCAGTGTATGAATCAACCGCGAGAGTCGTGATCGATCCACCCGGTTCTGAGGCATTCTCGCTGCAAGCCGTAGGCCAGGGATTAAGCGAACCAGACTACATAGAAACCCAAGCTCATGTGCTGAAGAGTGAGGGATTGGCCATCGGCGTGGTGCGGCAGCTGAAACTGGCTGAGGACCCGGTGGTCATGAAGAAGGGTCTTGTAGCCAAGCTGATGGAGCGCAGCCACCTCAACCAGATACTGGCTTCCCTGCGCCACAAGGTGCGTCATAGCGAAGTGAGCGACGACACCCATCTCACCACGGCAGAGGTCATCGCCCTCGACTATCTTACTGGCCATCTGGCGGTCAGCCCGGTTAAGAACAGCCGGGTCATTGAGGTGTCGTTCAAAAGCCCAAGCGCGGAGCTGTCCTCCGAAGTACCCAACGCTCTCGTGAGCCTCTACGTCACGGAGAATTACGCTACAAGGTACGAAGCCGTCATGAAGTCATCCGAGTGGCTTTCGCGGCAGCTCGATGACATACGGGCCAAGGCGCTTGCCTCTCAAGAAGCGCTGGCGAATTACCAGAAGGAGTACGGAATCGCGGAGGTGGATGATAAGCAGAACACCGTCTCGGAACGCGAAGGCGAGTTAATCCGTCAATACACTCAGGCCCAGGCGGATAGGATTCAAATGGAATCCTACTTAATGAGGGTCCGGCATGGTGATGCGGCATCGGTGCCCCAATTCCGCACCAACCCAGTCACGCAACAGATCACCGAAAAGCTTGTGGATCTGAAAGGCCAGTTGTCCCAGGCTGAGGTAAGCTACGGCCAAAACCATCCCGTGGTAACAAGGTTGCAGAACGAAATTGCGGAACTGCAGCACCAGCTTCAGGCCCAGGAGCAGGCAATCATCAACGAAATCCAAGCTGGGTTTGCGGCAGCTAGTAATCGCGAAAATAAGCTGCAAGATCAGGTAAAAAGCACGACCCTGCAGATGAGCCAGATGTCGCGTTACGGGATCCTCCGCAGAGAGGCCCAGGCCAATCAGGACCTTTATGACGCACTCTACGCGCGGGTAAAGGAGGCCGGGATCTCGGCTGCGTCGAAATCAAGCAATATCACAGTCGTGGATAAGGCCCGCGTTTTAGATAGTCCAACGTGGCCTCGGTTGACGCTGATGTTGCCCATTGCCCTTCTTGTCTCGTGGGTCGGCGCCCTCAGCGCAGGACTGGCGAGGGATGGCATGGATGGCAGCGTCCGCTCTGCAGAAGATGTGCGGTTTGCAAACGGCGATCGAAACCTCGTCTTGGTTCCTGAGTTCAGCACGCCCGCGACCTCAGGTCTCCGGCGAGCCGTGAGGCGCTACCGTTTTCCCCTGACTAATCCGAGAAAGAACGATGCTACCCGGCTCGACAAGTTTATGCTCGATCGGCCCGGTTCGCTTGAAGCGGAGAGTGTGCGCTCTCTGTTGAGCACGCTGGTGCTTGCCCCCAGGCAGGAACCGATCAAGGTCATGCTGGTTACCTCTCCCTCCCCCCGGGATGGAAAGACAACTCTTGCCTACAATCTCGCCCTCGCTCTCGCGGCCAAGGGGAGCGTCTGTTTCGTCGATGCGGACTTGAGAAAGAGTCCCAGGCCATCCGAATCGGGTAGCGATGAGTTGTTGGGCGTTAATGACTACTGCAACGGATCGGCTTGCCTGGAAGAAATTGCATGCTCTTCTGAGGATCAACCTAATCTAAGCATTATTCACGCTGGCAACGCCAGGAGAAGCCCGGTCCACGTCCTGATGTCGACTCCCTTCCAGTTGCTGATTGGTCATTTGCGGGCGAAGTACGAATTCGTCGTTATTGATGCGCCTCCCCTGCTACCTTTTGCCGATGCACGCTTCCTGACGGTGTTGGCGGATGGTGTAATTCTGGCAGCCAGATCGGCAGTAACCGACAGAAGGTTGCTGGATGCCGCCGTCGACGTAGTCGATCGACTTGGGGTTCCCATTATCGCAGTGGCATTGAACGGCGTGTCGGCTAAGCAATTTCCCTACCGCAATTACTATGCGGGGGTGACGGCGAAATAGATGACGACACCCACCATTCCGGCCAATTCTCTACGCCCATTACCATTGCTGGGCACAAAGATATGTGTGCTGTCTACGATTGAGATACGCACTTCACGCATAGTGAACCGGCAGTGTCATGCACTGGCTCGTTCTGGCGCTACAGTCACCTTGATATCGCCTAACCCGGTGGAGAGTGTCCACGGCAATTTCAGGTTGCGCTCGTTCAGGAGCCTACGAGGAGCTCTGGGAAAGATAGTCAGCAGCCCGTTGATCCTCGCTCCGGCCCTGGGAGAGAAAGCAGATATCTACCACATTCACACTTTCCAGCTCATTCCGGTGGCTATAGTTCTGAAGCTCTTTTTCCGAAAACGTGTCGTTTACGACATGTTTGAGGATTTCCCTTCGATGGTGCTAACCAGAAAATGGCGGCCAGCCTGGACCCGCACCGTTGTCAGCAGCTTAGTTCATGCGGTGGAGGCTGTGGCGTGCCGGAGGCTGGACGCAATCGTGACTGCCGATCCGGCTGTGCTTCGTCAGTATTTGAAGAGAGGACTGGGAAGGCGTACGGCGCGCCGGATGGTCTTTTACAACTTCCCAGTGATCGATCTGTTTTCAGAAATAGCTCCCGAAGACGTTGCTGCCAGATGCAAGTGCTACGACATCGTTTATTCGGGCGGAATGTCACAAAGGACGGGGTCTTTCATTATTCTCGACGCGGTGGAGCAAATCGTTCAAAAGGGAATCCGCCCGAAAGTGCTCATGTTTGGTTATTTCGACCGGCCGGATTTCAAGGCGGAATTTCTAAACCGCGCGGCGGAGAAAAAGATCGACGACTGCTTTGAGATCCTGGCCCGCATTCCGCACGAGCGAGTACCGTCCCTTCTGTCACAGGCGCGAATTGGCATTGTGCCGTTGCAGGCCATTCCAAAATTTCTGAGGAACATCCCGACCAAGGTGTTCGAGTATTGGGCGTGCGGCCTCCCAATTGTCGCCAGCGATTTGCCTCCGATTCGGATGTTTTTTCGCCAGGGAATTTACGGGCATTTGGTCGATCCGGCTGATGCCCAACAGTTTGCAGATGCCATTTACCAGTTGCTTGCCAATCCGGAAAAAGCGCAGTGGATGGGCGAACAGGCAAGGGCGGCGGTACGCACGCGGTTGAACGCCGCTCCCGAGCAACACCGGTTGCTCCGGCTTTACTCGACCTTGCTCCAGGATCATTCTTAGTCGTTTGCGGTTTGCTTTGGGCGGTTGGACGTTTGTCTCATTTTGAGGATCATTCTCACCATAGTGTAGGTTTGCCATGGCTTGCAGCAGACGTGGATCTAGTAAGGAAACCAATAGTGCTTGAACAATGGTATCGCTCAAGAGCAGGCGACCTGCATCTGGTCTATGACTGGATGCCTTCCTTTGTTCGGTCGAGCCTTACCAGCGTGAGAGGTTGGACGCTGGCGCGTAACCGCTATGCCCCGGAGAATTTTCGTTTCTTCGATGAACTTGTCTCCCGCGAGCGACTCACGCGTGGCCAAATTGAGAAACAGCAGGTAGCGAGCCTGCAACGAATACTTAACTCGGTCCGTCAGAATTGCTTGTTTTATCGGGACTATCCCGACGTGCGACTTAACTCGATCTCTGACTGGTTACAGATTCCGATTCTAACGCGCACCCAGATACAGAGAAACTCCTCTGCGATGATCAATCAGTCCATCCCGGAACGAGAGCGCATCCTGGTTGCAACTACCGGGACGACTGGATCGAGTCTCAAGGTGTGTTACACCTCTGCAGTCATGCAGAAAAACTGGGCGTTCAGGATGCAGCAGTTCTCCTGGGCGGGGGTAAAACCGAGAACGCCCCGCATCACTGCATTCGGCAATCGTGTTGTACCTGCAAACCGGACCACCCCGCCATATTGGATACACAACGCCGCTGAGCGTCAAACGTTCCTCAGCATTTTCCATTTGTCGCCGGCAACGGCTCCTGATTACATAGCGTTTCTAAGGAAGCATGAAGGGTGGGTCCTGGAAGGGTTTCCCTCAGTGTTGACCATACTGGCGGACTTCATTCTAACCAAGGCTGAACCTATTCCCATGCGCGCTTTGTTCACCGATGGCGAACCCGTGCATGCTTACTTGCGCGAGAAGCTTGAGTCCGCTTTTTCTACGAGATTGTTCAATACCTACGGGAACACGGAGTTGTGCGGCCTGGTTCAACAGTGCGAGCAAGGTGGAATGCACCTGAATCCGGACTACGCTTTCCTTGAAGTTCTAGACGAGGATGGTCGGCCTCTTCCGCCTGGGCAAACAGGCTATTTGGTGTGGACGGGCTTCATCAACGACAGCATGCCGTTTGTCCGCTATCGAATCGGGGACCGCGGAGCCTGGAGTGCCGTGCAGCGGTGCGCCTGCGGGCGAGAGTCGCCTCTGGTCGACCCGGGCATGACCCGCGAGAGCGACTTGCTTTATTCAGCCGACGGGCGCGTGTTCTCGCCCCGATCGGTGAATCAGGTTTTGAAGGGCACAACGGCATTTCGCTTCTGTCAGTTCGTCCAAAGGGAACCGGGGCAGGTATTAGTCCGTGCAGTAGGCGCGGGCGAACAAGCGGAACGGGAACTTCAAAAGGTACGGAACGAAATCTCGTTGCTTCTAGGAAAACATTCGGTGGTTGACACAGAGCTCGCCACGACGCCCATTACGAAGTCCGGCGGAAAGACCCCTTTGGTGCTGCAAGAAACGGGTCGCGATTGAAAGGGTAGTGTCCAGGTCGATTCGCTAGTTGGGGAATTCTTGTAGCTTTATCTTGATTTTGGAGCGGTTAAGTTGAACCGCAGTGATGCCAGGAAACTTCAGCGACTGAGGATCTCTCTTGAACGTCTGGTCAGAACATCAAGGACCCGAATCTACGAAGCCCTTTTCCCCAAGCGGTACTCGCTTGCACCATTTCCCTAACGGCGGCACATTTGCATTCACCGTCGTGGATGACACAGATTTCAGCACGGTCGAAAACGTGGGATCGGTTTACGACTTCCTGCTGGACCAGGACATACTCACTTGCAAGACAGTTTGGCCGTTGAGCGGGCCAGGGAAACCGGAGCGGCACGGGACATCATTGGAGGAACCACGTTATCGGCGCTTTGCACAAGGCCTCCAACGTAGAGGTGTGGAGCTGGCGCTGCACAATGTACAACACGGCTCTGCCCACCGGGCTCGCACCATGCAGGGACTTGCCGCATTTGCGGAACACTTTGGCTGCATGCCGAGAGTGCATTGTAATCATGAAACTAGCCATGAAAACCTCTACTGGGGCACCCATCGCTTTCGGAACGGTATCCGGCGCTATATCTACGCCGCTACCACCCTTCTTGAGCGGACAGCTAGAGAAAGTACGGGCCAGGTGGACGGATCGGAATACTTCTGGGGTGACTTGTGCCAGCAGCACATTAGCTACGTGCGCAACTTTGTGTTCCGTGAGATCAACCTGGATCGCATTAACCCCTCGATGCCGTACCACGAAACATCGAAGCCGTGGGTCAACGCCTGGTTCAGTGCCAGCGACGGCGAAGATGTCGTCAGATTTTGCCGGCTGATTTCGGAGGAAAATCAGGACCGGCTCGAGGCCGAGGGAGGGGTTTGCGTCGTCTATACCCATTTCGCATATGGGTTTTTTGACCGTGGCCAAATCCATCCCCAGTTCGAGCGCCTTGTCCGCCGGCTGCGTGCTAAGAAGGGATGGTTTGTGCCCGTTTCGCTGCTTATGGATCACCTGCGTACGGAGCATCAATCCGTGCATATCTCGGATGCCGAAGTGGCCGCCATGGAAAGGCGCTGGCTGGCAGACAGGATCCGACAGAAGATTTCGGAAGCCACACGGGTCAACGCGCATCCTTGGGACCGATTCCGCAAGATCGGCAACGATGCAGGTTTTTCACCAGAACATCCGGCGTCAGTCCCCATCGTACAACCGGTAGCCCGGGCTTTTTCGCCAGTGAAGGACGGCCTGCCTGAACCTGAAGACTAGAAACCATTTGCTATTGAAGCGCGAAACTATACCACGCTGAGACTAAAAATGTTTGCCAGAACACAGAGTGCGCAAGCGATGCTGCCGAGGGCCGCGGGAGGGTCCGTGCGCTCGCTGGGCATCGCCGGACTGACAATTGCCATCAGCCTGGCAGTCGTGTTCTGCACCTCTTTGTGGGGATTGAAAGTCTTGGCGGTATTTCCTGCCATGGCTCTCGGCGTGTTGTTGCTCCAGTATCCCGAAATCACCTTTGGCGCCTTGATGGTTATCGGCACTTTCAAAGGCGCCCAGGAACTGTCGGCTGTGCCGCTGGATTTAACGATTGTCCTATTACTCACCCTGATGCCGGCGCTTGCTTATCGCTTTTGGAGCAAAGGGATGGTTCCTCTCCCGTGGGAGCTTTCTCTTTACCTTCCGATCATCTTCATGATGATCCTAAGCCTCACCTACACTCCCAGTCTGGCTGGCGGACTCGACAAAACCGCGCGATTCATAGTCATCAATGGCATCTCAATCCTCGGCCCATTTGTGATTTTGACTTCGCCCGCAAGGATGAAACGCTTCTTTCTTACCCTGCTGGCCGCCGGTCTCGCCGTGAGTCTCATGTCGTTTAAGGGCTTGGGAGGCTCGGAGCGTCTCGCAGCTCCGGGAGGAGACACAATTCAGTTGGGTCACGACGCGGCCCTTGGCATTCTGATCGTTTGGTTTGGACTGGTGCCCGGCCAGAAGATCTATGTACGAACGTTCTGGTACGGCATCATAGGTGTCCTCGGAGTCGCGATGGTGGGTTCGGGAAGCCGTGGGCCATTCATTGGGCTTGTGGTGGGTATTTTGGTCAGCATCTGGTTTCGCAGGCGAATTGGCTTTCGCGTGGGTCAGTTGGTTTTCGATTTTGGGATTCTAACGCTGGCGGCGACCTTGCTGCTCTCGGCCGTAGGCATCCCCAAGGCATCCTTCAGATACCTGTCTCAGCTTACCAATGTCAGCAACACCAGCGCCTTCCTGGGGGGGCGAGCGGAGCTCGTGCGCGTTGGATTGCGCATGACTATGGAACACCCGATCCTCGGAATAGGAGTTGATGGATTCCCCCATGTATGGACCGATGTGGGCAACTGGCCACACAGCATCCCGGTCGAACTCAGCTCCGAGCTAGGCTTGGGCGCTGCGTTGTCGTTCTGTGTCCTTCAGATACTGGCCCTCAAAGCGGGTGCCAAAGAACTCCTCACCGCAGACGAGGAGTGGCGGGTCGCGGCCAGCCTGGTAATGGGCTTCATGATCATGGAAGCAATCTCCATGCTGAACACCGGTAGCGTGAACGATAACCGGCAGTTGTGGGTTTCCTTAAGCCTTCCTTTGGTAATGCAACAAATTCGAGCGAAAGGAAGGTACGGCCAACATGCTCAATGAGAAGTTAGCAGCTTGGCAAGACGGCAATCCGTCGATAGGTTCGGGGCCCGAAGTGCGCAAGGCGCAAGACCTTCCGGAACACGGCCATCAGGTGATGCGTATTTTTGGGAAGAATACGCTCTGGCTCCTGCTGGACCGCGCCGGCTTGAAAGTTGGGGCGATGTTAGCGGGCCTGGCGCTGGTTGGCTATCTGGGGCCCGCGAACCTCGGCGTTTACAGTACAGCCATAGCCGTTGGCACGTTGCTGAACGCCTTAACCGACCTTGGCATTACCCGCTACGCCGCCCGCGTTGTCGCGGCCTATCCTCAGGAAGCTTCTCCTATTCTCGCTCTGTCGTTGACAACCACGCTGGCGGCAAGCCTCATCGAGTTGGCGGCAATCGCAGTCGCGTATCACCTTGGGTACTGGTATGCGACCTGCATGTTTCTCGGGTTCCTATTCACGAATCTGGAAGGCACCTCGTATATCTGCACGATGATTCTTTCCGCCGAGCTGCGAGCGCGCTCTGTTTTGCCGGGCTCGATCTTGAGCACAATCGGAGTGCTTGCGACGATCGGCTTGGTGCTGAAGTTTCACTGGTCGGTACTGGGCCTTCTGACCGGCTTGGCCATTAAGTCACTCGTCACCCTGCTCTACCGCCTTTGGCAAGTTAGGGAGTTCTGGCCTAAGTCCTTGAGATATTTCCGTCCCAATGAATTTCTTAGGTTGGCGAAACGTTCCTGGGCTTATTTCTCCTACTCGCTCACACAATTGGGATATGAGAAGGTTGCCATCATCTCGTTTGGTCTGGTTGCCACTCACGAGAATGTTGGCTTGCTCTCGGCAGCCCTTATAATCGCCAGCATTTTCCCGTCCTTCACCTATGCCGCCTCCGATGCCTTGCTGCCGGTAATGACGCGCTTGTACGAAGCTGGACGAACCCCGGACCTGCTGGACCTTCGGCAACGCCTGATGGACCTTCTGTTAGTCCTGTGTGTCCCAGTAGGCATCGTCTTGGCCGTCTTTGCTCCGCAGATCTGCCATCTGCTGGGTAGCAAGTATGTGAGCAGCGCTCCCATCCTGCGAATAATGGCGGCCCGGTCGTTATTCTCGGTTCTTGACAACTTCCTGGGACAGTCAGGCCTGACCGCGATTGCCAGGGTTCGCGAACGCCGAAACGCCCAGGCTTTGGGCCTGTTTCTCTGTGCCGTTCTCACTATCGTCATGGGTAGTTATTGGGGCCTGATCGGTGCTGCGGTAGCGGTGCTTCTCTCCGATTCACTGATCCTCGCCTCGTACCTCCGTGTATACGCTCGCATCGGGATGGCGGTGCAGTGTCCGGCGGCTTGGGCCTGCGCAATCGCCGGCGGCGCCATGGTGCTCGCGTCTTTCGTGGCCCCGGCGATGGTGTGGCCACTGAGGGCAGTTGCGGCCACGGCTATCTATTTTGCTGTCCTGGCGATCATCGCTCGTGGACGGCTGCTGGCGACCGCCCATACCTTCAAACAGAGTTTCATTCGATAAATATTGGACGAAGTCATGACGAGAAATGGAAACGGGGAAAAGAGGCTGATCGTAAACGCCGACGACTTTGGATGGACGCAGGGCATCACCGACGGCATTTTGCAGGCCCATCGCTTAGGTATCGTGACCAGCACCTCGATGATGGTGAATCGCCCGGCGAGCGAATATGCATTGTCCCAGATTCCCAGCGCGCCGAAGCTCGGCGTCGGCATCCACCTGACGCTGTGTGATGGAGCGCCCGTTCTCTCGCCTGAGCAGGTGCCGAGTCTGGTGGACCGCGAAGGCAATTTTTATTCTGGAGCCGAAGCTATGCGGAGGTTGCGCAAACGCGGGTTTCAGTCCGGGGAGATTGAGGCCGAGTTCCGGGCCCAGATCCGGTGGATGAAGGACCGCGGCGCAACGCCGACTCATGCCGATTCGCATCAACATCTGCATCTTTATCCTGCGGCGGTCTATGCGTTCCGCCGTGCTCTGAAGGCCGAGGGAATTCGATGCGCTCGTCCCCCACGTAATCGCTATTTCGCAAAGGAACGTCAGCTAGCTGGTCAGCACGGAGGACCTGTGTACCGCCAACTGGCCGTTTCCGCCTATATGTCTTACGTGCACCGGGTGGTGTTCGAAGGCTTCACGGTGCCGGACTGGCGCCTGGTGTACCACCCCAAGTTTCGCGGGGACTCGAGCTTGCTGGGTCAGGGCCTGCACAGTGGATTGGAGAACATGCAGCCCGGCGCTTACGAACTGGTCTGCCATCCCGCGCTGCCTGAGCCGGGTTTTACCGAGAATGACAGGATCAGGGAAGAACGCCAGGCGGACATGCGTGTTTTGACCGACGACATGTGCAGAAACCTGGTTATTCAAGAGAATATCGCGCTAATCTCTTATGCCGAACTCTGAAACACTTGCGACGCTCGAACTTGCTCCCGAAGATGAGCTTTGGCCGGGGCTGACATTCCCGGTCATGGACAAGTGCGAGATGCCGGCGCAGCATACGGCCGGGGGCGACCTGGTCCACTGTCATCGCGGAGTATGGTGGAAGCAGCTCAATCGCCTTTTCTGCATGCCCTGCTCGCTGTTCGAGGAGGTGGATCCACGAGAGTCGTGGCCTGACCCTCGCCGAGCACTGGCCGGCTATTTGCATCTGAGTCCCGAAGGCGCAGAGAGTAATGCGATCTATCCGGCCATCGTCAACGATGCGGTGAAGCAGTATTCCGTCAAGCGCCTGGCCAGCAAGCGCAAGTCGGGGATGATTCGCGGTGCGCTGGCGAAGCTGGAAGTGCGGCCGGTTCCGACCGAGGAACTGCTGCGCGAAGGCTACAAGGTTTACACCAGTTGGCACCAGCGCGTCGCCTGGGGCCGGGACCGCACCTACCAGAGTTTTGCGGATTGGGTGCAGAGTGCCTGTGGTAACCCCAAGCAGATGGTGTTGGGCGCGTTCGTGGAGGGCAGGATGGCGGCCTTCATGTTGCCGTACGCGACCGGTGCCGTGGTGGCTCCGTCATTTCTCGCAAGCCACACTGACTACCTGATCCACCGGCCCAACGATGTCCTTTACCATGCGATGCTGTGCATTGCCCGGCAGACACCCGGCATCACCCTGGCCGATTTTGGGCCGTTGTGCAGCAAGCCAAGCCTTAACGAGTTCAAGCTGCGTTTTGGCAAGCTTCGCGAGTTTCCCGCGTACGCCCGAATAAACCCGATTCTCCGGCTATTCGCCGCGGAGCGCATGCGCATCCGCTATCCGTGGCTGGTAGTGCATGCAGCAGGTAAGCGGCCATGATTAGCGAGAAGACCAGGTCGAGCAAGACCGAGGAGGAATGCGCCGAGGCGAACTGGGAAAGAATCCGTACTATCCACTTGCATGACATGACGGTGGATGAGGCCGTGGACGCTGCCTCCAAGGTCGAATCGCGGTTCCACTATTCCAAAGGAGTGTGGTGGGAAGAAGTGAAGCCCTTCTTCTACGCTCCCGCGGCGCCGGCCATGGCTTTCGAAAAGGGCAGTAGCGCGCCCAACCCGCTCCTGGCGCTCGGCGGGTACCGTCACCTGCTGCCTACCCAAAAGGGCGCCAACGGATCCGTCGTGGCCAATGAGATTGCTGATCTGCACAGCTACAAACTTGAGTACCTCAGAAGCATGGTGCGCCATAACATCCGGCGCGGGATGAGGCGCCTTCGTATCGCGCAGGTTACCGAACTGCGCGATTTGCTGCGGGATGGTTATGGGATTTACGTGGGTTGGGCCCAGCGCCATCCCGACGTACGAATCAAACGCTCTTCGCCGGAGGTGTTCCAGCGCTGGATCACCCGCGTGCATGCGCACCCCTACCAGTTGGTCCTGGGAGCCTACGACGGTGACCGGCTGGTCTCGTTCATCATCGGCGAGAGCGTCATGGGAACTGCCAATATCGCCATGTGCTTCACTCATCCCGACTATTACCGCCTGACACCGAACACTCCGCTTGTGTTTGCATTTATCGCCATTTGCCAGCGCAACCCCGCGATCCGGAGGTCGCGTCACGGGCTGCGCGGCTTCGGCGATGATCTTGCGCAGTTCAAGGAAAACCTTGGCTACAAACAGGTCGCCTATCCCGCTTACATCTCGATTTCTGCGCCTGTGCGGCCATTGGCGCGTTGGTTATTCCCTGCACAGTATCGCCGCCTGATGGGCCAATCCGAGGGAGAATCGGGCGCCGCGAGCGACGTCAAGTCTGTGCCACTGACCAATTAGCAAGGACCACGCAGGAAAGAGACTCCGGGGGAAGAGTAGCAGAATGCCAGGGATCTTCGGGATCGTTAATGCAGATGGTGCCGCGCCGGCGGCTTCAGCGCAGGTTGCGCGCATGCGCGATATCTTGCGGCACCATGATTCCTACAAGGATTACCTCTTCGAATCGCAAGGTTGCGCGCTTGGCGGCAGCACCGCACCCTACTTCAACGCCATTGTTCAGCCAGCCTTCAGTGGGAACCGCAATCTGTGTCTCGCGATGGAAGGCGAAATCTTCAACGGCGAAGAGTTACGCGCCGACTTGAAATCACAGGGGCACAATGCCGACGCGGCTAACGACGCTGAATTGATGATGCGCTTGTATGAAGCAGACGCCTCCGGCCTGGCGCATAAGGTTAACGGACTGTTCATTCTGGCGGTCTGGAACGGCACAGAACGCTCCCTCACGCTCATCAATGACCGGGTTGGCCTGCACTACCTTTATTACCGCCTGGACGGCTCCCATCTGGCCTTCGCTCCGGAAATGAAGGCGCTGTTGTGTGACCCGAAGCTGGAGAGAAAGGTCGATCCCGAGTCGGTGGCGGATTTCTTCACCTTTGGCAGCGTCTTCGGCAGTCGCACCTTCCTCTGTGGCGTGAAAGTCATGCCCCCAGGAACTATTATGGAGTACCGGGACGGCAAGCTCACGCTCCAGAACTATTGGGACTTCCCTCTCTCCGGGCCCACAAACGGAAATTCGAAGCGTGCCTACATCGAGGAGCTCGATCATGTCTTTCAGCGGGTTATCAAACGCCAGACCAGGGACCGCTGCCGATACGGCCTTGCTCTGAGCGGTGGACGTGACTCCCGGGTCCTGGCTGGGTACCTAGGTGATGTGGTCACGCCGCTTAACACGTTTACTTTTGGGGACCCGGCTACCGACGAGGTGAAGTTTGCCAGGAAAGTGTCCGACATCGTCGGTGGACGTTATCACCATGTTCATGACTCAGATGCAGATTTAACAGGCTCATTTGAGAAAGTTGTCTGGCTCACGGAAGGGCCCATCAATACTCCTGAGTATTATCTGCTCGGAAAAGCTCTCAGTGAAAGTGTGGACGTGGCCTTCAACGGACACGGGGGAGATGTTCTCGGCGGACGATGGGTCACCCGGGCGCTCGGCCGGACCACCGACATGGCCCCGGTGAAGACGGAGACTTTTGCACGATACTCCCGGCGTCTCGGTGATCACGTTCCCAGTAAGTTCTTTTCCGAGAACTACTACCCGCTTGTGGACGGCGCTGCGCAACGAAACTTCTTCGCAGCGTTTGCCGGGCTCCAAGCCGAGGCGCCGTACCATGCCCAGCTCAAGCATGAAATGCGCACCAAGAACTGGCGAGAATACACGAGGGTTATCGATGTGCCTCGTTTCTTCGTACGCTATCGCTACCCCTTTTTCGACTATGAGGTTCTGGATTTCTTCCTGAAGCTGCCGCACCCCATGAGGCTAAACGAGCGGGTCTACCTGGGCGTGCTGCTTGAGAAGTTCCCGCGATTGGCTGATATCCCTTACCCGAATCGTCGTTTCTCGCTACGCGCCGAGCAGCGATATCTTCGCCCTTATTACAAGCTGAGAAACCAGCTCGGACACTTTATGGTCGATAGGTTTTATAAGAGGTTAAGCCGGATTGCCCCGTTGTCTGCAGTTAGTCATGTCGACGAAGCCTACCGCGGACCATCGGGGCACCTTCTACAGGCTATGCTCCTCGAAGGTAATTGCAAACACGGCTACTTTAATCAACAATACTTAGACGCGATTATTAAGGCGCACATAAATCGGGATGCAGATCACAGCTTTCTGCTCCATAAGCTGGTCACTTTTGAGTTGTTTCACACTTTACTCGTTGATCCGGACGAGATCGGCCGTCCGACTGGCAATTTGCTTTGACATATCCTCCTTGGAAGTATTTTTGTCGATACTGGAGAAGCCTAATGAGACCAGGTATGGCAATTCCTGGCGGCAGGGCCTACGCTTCGCGTCTGGTAATGCTGCTGGTCGGCGGTGTCGCGTGCCTATGTTTGGGGAGCGGCGGTCCAATGCGCACCTATGCTGGAGAGAGAGATGCGCCTGCGGCTAACCCCGTCTTCGGCGTTGGCTGGACAGCAGATTCGCTTGCTAACCTGGAGATCGGTCGCTTTCGGGGCCGGATGGTGAGCTATCGCTTTTGCGCCGTACACAGCGGGTCCGTTGGCAGCCTGCGTGTTTTCTTCATTTTTCGCAAGATTGGCCCAGGCGAATACGCCGATGGCAACGGAGGCAGCGTGCTGATTGAGCTCGTCAGCGACGACGGAACCCCTAGCCACTTCCCTTCCCACAACCTTCTCGGCACCGCAGTAGTCAAGGATCCTTTGGCGCAGTGGAACCGTGAGGTACGGTTTTCCAAGCCCGTCCAACTAGAGGCCGGAAAGCTTTACCACGTCGTATTTTCCAATCCATCGCCTGACCCGGCAAATAACTACGTCTCGGTCGATGACCTTTATACGACAGCGGGAGGCAGGGCACTCCAACCTTCAGCCGAGAGTTCGGATTTATCGGTGCTGCTGAAACCAGACGGCAATTCTTCCTGGCAGGAGAAATACCAGCAAGCCCCGGTCATTTCAATCTGCTACGACGATGGCTATCGCCAGGGACAGGCATACATTGATGTCAAGCACAATGGCATCGAGGTGAAAGATAACGACGCAGTCCGCGAGGTCTTCACGGCCGGCGGTGCTGATCGACTCGTCTCGGTCGTGGCCGTGCGGTTCCAACCCCTTTCACAAGCGGGTCATGTGAAGCTCGTCTTGGCAAGCGAAGATGGTGTAACGGTAAAGACGGTGTCGCTCAACTTGAGCAGCGGTTCGAATAACTACGCCTGGCACATATCGCAGCTCGGTGGAACGATCACTTTGCGAAAAGGAGTCAGCTATTCACTGACACTGGAAACACAAGCAGGCGGCAGTTTTCGTGTCTCCCCTCTGCAAAAGGGAACCCAATACGGATTCGAAGCGGATACTCTGTTCACCGAAGGTCACTGCGAGGAAAAAGCAGGCCCCTTGTGGATAGGCTGCATGAAACGCAGCGACTTGGATCTTCCTTTCTACTTCCGCTAAATGTTCCATTGCTAGGGGTGGCATGGGTAACTTTTGTTATAACCAGGGAGTTACTTTTGTAATGGCCAATTCCGCGTTTTTGATGGTCGCTGGTTACTACTTGGGGTAACAGTTCATTAACGGCTCGGCGCCACTTCGTCAAGTACGCGAGCGCTTTGCCGATGTCAAGTATGGAGGGCAAAGTGCGCACCCGAACTTTTCACTTTCCATTTTCGATCATAGTTGCACTCGTCACCGTAGGATGGCTCGGTTCGTTCGTGGCCAAATCAGCGCTCGCACAGGAAAAACTAACCGGCCAATCGGGAATGTATCGCTCCGATATATTTGGCGCCGGCTGGACGCTGGATTCCCTCGCAAATGTTGAGATCGGACGTTTTGTAGGGCGCGTTGTCGACTATAGGTTCCGAGCTGACCACTCCGGAACTTTCAGCGCCATTCAGCTGTATTTCATCTTCAGGACGAATTGCGATAACTGTTACTCGGATGGAGACGGCGGCATTATTCAAATCCAGGTTTGCAGCGACGATGGCAGTCCACTCCACCTGCCGTCCATGACGGTGCTGGGATCCACAATTGTCACGAACCCGTTCTTGCAATGGAACCGCACCGTCAGCTTCCAGCAGCCGGTCGCAGTGACAGCGAACACGCTCTATCACATAGTGTTTGGCAATCTCTCGAATGATCCGGTGCACAATTACGTTTCCATCGATGACGGCTTTGCCAACGTCAGCGGAACTAATCTTCAACCGGCGGTTACTGAGACAAACCTTGCCGTCCTGCTGAAAAATGGTAACGACCCACTACAGGTTCTCCACCAGCACGTGCCTATCTTCTCTATTTATTTCGATGATGGGTTTCGACAGGGACAGGGATATATCGATGTCAAGCATAACGGTATGCAACTGCAAAGCGGAAGCCGGGTGACGGAGACGTTCGTTGCGCAGGACGCCAGTCATACTGTTTCGCGACTCGCGGTGCGGTTCGATCCCTTGACCACCGTGGGTGACGTGAAAGTCACACTCAACAACGCCATGGGGCAGCCGCTGACGACCGGCGTGCTAAATTTTACGCAGCTTGCTCAATACAGTTACGGTTGGCAGTCGGTAACATTTTCTCCCCTCATTCTGGCTAAAGGCAGCAGCTACTCGATTACCCTCGCTGCGGAGAACGGTGCCCAGTTCTACGTATCGCCGATTGAGCAAGGTGCGCTCTACGGTTTCCAGACCGAGAACCTTTTTACCAGCGAGTGCGTGGTTCCGCTTGGAGTAGGTTGGACAGGATGCATGGGCCTGACGTATCTCGATATTCCCTTCTACTTCCGCTAAGGCTACAGGTCCTGTTTCCACCTCAGGCCCGGTCGGCTCCGGAGTTGGATGTAACGAACAGTTCAGTAGGTCGCATTTGAGATAACCCTAAAGTGCCATCCTGGTGGTTCGTCATGGCTACCGATGTAATGGTATATAAGTGGTCTAGCATTCGGTTAGCTTCCGCAAATATGCTTCGGAACAGCTCGTGCTCTCATGGAAAGCTGGCTGCTATTAAGCCACGCCCGACATTCGCAGAGCCAAACCTTTTTGTCAGGAGTATTGCGTCTTGAATTCGAGCACAACTCGTCGAATCGGCCCAGCGGATCACAAACCGACTCCCACGCCGGTGGAGTATACCCCGGAGCCCTGGCGTATTTTGGAGGACACCTCCGAAAATGCCTGGATCATCGTTGGCGACTCTCCGGTGCGAGGCAAGTGTCAGATTGCTCGCATAGCTGATGCCACATCGGTCGCAGAATGCCAGGCAAACGCCGGCCTGATTGCCCAAGCCCCGGCAATGCATCGGGCTGCTGTCAAGCTCATGTGCCTTTGGGGCACCGAGGAAGCTCCCGAAGCGATGGAAGAACTGGCGTTGATCTTGAGCAAAGCGGTGAGAGTCTAGGCGCCCTCCGCACGGAACAGTGCACTGTTCCGATTCCCGCAGATCTCCTTTCCGGGGAGCGCAAGGGAAGCATTGGGCTATTACTTTCTTGGCTTCCCCACCCGCTGCGCCGTAGCGAACATCAATGCCACGGTATTCATGTCCTTGGGTTGGACTTTGCCCGCCGGAATGCGCATGCGGGTAATGTCTTCGAGCTTCAACAGCAGGTCCACAAGCGCCATGGAATCGATTAGGCCTGCGGATACCAAGGGCGTGTTTTCGTCGATTTGCAGTCCAGGTTTCCTGATGAGCTTTACGACCTGGTCAATCATCTGTTGTGCTTCAGGTGTCACGCGTCGTTGTCTCCTATGGTTCGACAGCCAATTCCGGATGCTCTTGGAGCAGCTTTTCGCGAGTGGTGGAGCGCGCCGCTTTTCCAGCAGTGCTCTTCACAATCCACTTGGGGGGTTTCAGCAGGATCGTCCGGACAGCGACTCCCATGCTGCCCACGACGTTGCTACGAATTTCACTTTCGATGTCGCCAGCATGCTGGAGAAGCTCTTCCCGCTCGAGTTCAGCGACGACGACGATGTCTTCGGTGCCAAGGTCGGCATTGAAAACGCCAAGCGCGATGGCCCGACCGTCGTGGATGGCCGGATGGCTGCAGACAATTTCCTCGATGTCCTGCGGGTAGATGTTCTCGCCGCCGATGATGAGCAGGTCCTTCTTGCGGCCTACGACATAAAGTTCGCCGTCAAGATAAAAACCAAGATCGCCGGTGTAATACCAGCCGTCGCGAAGGACTTTTTCGGTGAGATCGGCCCGGTTGTAATATCCCTGAAGCAGCGAGTCGCTTTGGATCGCGATCTCTCCGACATAACCGCTCTCCAGCACTTCACCAGAATCCGAGACTATCTGTACGCGATTGCCCGGCAGCAGTTGTCCAGAGGAGGTAAAAGAAACAGCGCCCGGGCTTGATTCTGGAGTCGGCGCGATGAAGTGCTCGGCGCGGAAACGCTGTCCATCGGCCCAGATGACTTCAGGTCCCGGTTTGCCGTCGATGCCAGACTGCGTAACCGCGAAAACGTTCTCGGCCATGGCGTAGGAAGCCTGCAAAGCCGATCGCTTCAATCCGCACGGCGCGAACGCGGTATAGAACTCGTTCATGCTGGAAGCGCGAACCGGCTCCGAGCAATTGATCAGAGCTCGCACTGACGACATGTCGTAATTTGACCAGCGTTCCTGAGGGGTTCGGCGCGGAACAAACTGGAAGGAGAAGTTCGGGAGCCATGCCAAGGTGCACTTGTAGTCGGTGAATATCTGCAGCATGGAGCCGGGATGCATGACCCAGTCAAGTGGAGACTGCATCACAACGTGCAAATGGCAAACCATCGGCAGGATGAAGCAGGCGATCAAGCCCATGTCGTGATAAAGCGGCAGCCAGCTGTAAACGATGTCGCGCTCATCGATTTTCAGCACCGCCGAGAGGTGTTCCAGATGCCGCAGAACTGCGTCATGGGTCAGCGCTACACCTTTCTGCAGTCCGGTGGTGCCCGCCGAGTACTGGATGAAGGCAAGCGAGTCCGGCGCGTTTCCGGGATCGGACAACTCCGCTTCGCCGCCGTTGACGCCAGCCTCTACTGCGCGTAGCAACCGGGCTTGGCCCAGACTGACATGACCCAGAAGGTCATCGGGAAATTGGCGATCAATGACCACGACTTTCGCGCGCAGGTTCGCCGTGACACCAGCCAATCCAAAGCGATATTTCGCAGGCTCGACCTTGAAGTTGGGATACGCGAGAATGGCCGGCACCGCGCCCAGGAGTATGGCTCCGACGAAGGTCGCCATCAGCGGAATGCCCTGCGGCATGATGAGCACAACTCGGTCACCCACTGCGACGCCGTTGCCTTTAAGGAGTAGAGCCTGTAGGCGAGCCATACGCCGAAACTCGCCGAAGGTGGCTGTTTCCTGGTCGTCTTCGTCGATCCAGGCGGTCACAAACGGACGTTCTGCCGGTGCGGATAGCAAGGCATCAACCAAGGTGCGGTATTTCGTCGTGATCGGTAAGTGCTTGGGCAACGAATGGTTCCCTGTTTTGAGAAGCGAGCCGGACTTCGGGAGCACCCTTTTGAAATTGTCTCACGGACGATAAATCAACCGCTCCAATCGCAATCCGTCCTGCAGATTGCGAGGTCGGAGCGTTGCGTCTCTGCGCCTTAGGAGAAAATCCTGAAGTATGGGATGTGGAAAGCGAACCCACTCCGGCTAGGTTAGCGCCGGTTCACATCTCGCGTGGCTTTCGCGCCCAGTTTTTTCTCTTTGTACATGGCGGCGTCGGCGCGCTCGATCACCGCCTGGATGGTGTCCCCAGGCTTACACTCAGCCACCCCGACAGCCGCGTCTACAGTGACTTTCGCTTTTCCTGCATCAGGACTGAGTTGGAGCGTGTATTCCCCGAACACCCACTGCCGCATGCGTGCGATTTGGGCTTTCGCCGTCTCAAGATCGCAGTCCAGTAACGCGATGAACTCGTCTCCACTCCAGCGGCCGACCAGGTCGGTGGAGCGCAGGTTGGCCCTTAATTCCTGCGAGAACTGCTTTAGCAGGCTGTCGCCCGCCAGATGTCCGTACATGTCATTAACGAGCTTGAATCGGTTGAGATCGAGGATAACCACACAAAACATTTTCCGGTTCGCAATGCGCCACTCGATTCGCTCCTCGACATTGCGACGATTGGCCAGTCCGGTCAGCACATCCCGCAGCGCCAGCTCTTCAGCGACCTTAAGTTTGGTCTCGTAGGTTGACACTTCCACTCGTAGTTGCGCTATCGACTGGTGACTGTCCTCCTCCATCCGGTCCACGTAAGTCTTTAACTCGGTCGCCCGCTGGACCAGAGAGGCACGGACCTGGGTCAAGTCCTCCAGGTCGGCAATGGCCTGCAAGCGGGAGGTGAATTGACTGAGATGATTGGCATAACGTTGGTCTCGTTCGCCCAGGGACTCAGCCGTGCGTGCCAGCACGATGAGAAGCTCCTTCACTTCGTTGGCCTTTGCTTTGAAGTAATTTGCCGTGTGCCCTGCCCATTCTTGCAAATGCTCCTCGACCTGTCTTTCCGACTCTCGCATGAGGGCAGGCGTGGGGTTGCTGGAGAGCCGGTTCTCCACACTGCTGAGGTTGTGCTGCAATTCTGAGCCGACAGCAGGAGAAGCTCGGACTCCGCTCTCTCCGATGGCCAGCAAGGCGGAACGATATGACTTCAGAGTGGCTACAAGGAGTTCCCCCGGATCGGCTTCGCTGGCGACAGGCTGGTCTGTCTCCCTATCCAGATACTTTTTCAGGGAAATCACCGTCCATCTCCGATATCCTGCTTCCAGGATCGTACGACTGGTAAAGCGACGGACTGCCATTCGAGCCCGGTTGCAAAAGCATACCGTGACCTGCCAAATGTCGAGAAGCGGTTGGCAGGCAATGACGTTTTAACGCCATTGGGCGTTGCTCGCGAAGAGTCGCGAATCGTATACTTCATCGGCATTTTCACCCGTCCCTTGAAGTTGGGCAGGGTTTGACGGAAACAGTGCTGGAGACTGAGAGCTTAACCCGCGGTTTTCAAGAACTGTGTGCAAAATCCCAGAGTGCCAGCAGTGGCACCAAAGAGCAGGAAAAAGCCGGCCGATAGGACTAATAATAAGGTATACAGAAAGCAACGGAAACCGACGGTGAACCGATAAACCGTTGGAAGCGAGGATTAGAATCCGCCATGCTGGAAAACATTAACCTGAAGCAAAAACTCTCGCGCGAGGAATACAAGCAGCTGCTCCCTGGCCTGCAACGCCGCCTTTACCAGCTGGAGGAAACCTGCTGGCATCAGGGTGTGCCCAGCATGATCGTCTTCGAGGGCTGGGATGCGGCAGGTAAGGGTACGGCAATCGCGACGCTCACGCAGCGGCTCGATCCTCGCGGCTTCAGGCTCTACCCGATCGTAGCGCCACGCACTTATGAGCAACAGCGGCCCTGGCTCTGGCGCTTCTGGCTGAAAGTGCCGAACCGCGGAGAGATGGTTCTTTTTGACCACAGCTGGTATCGCCGTGTACTCGCAGAACGGGTCGAAGGCGTCATTCCGGAAAAGGCGTGGCGGCAGGCCTATCGCGACATCCAGGAGTTCGAGCGGATGCTGGCCGATGACGGCACCGTGATCTTGAAGTTCTTCTTCCATATCAGCCAGAAGGAGCAGAAACGACGCTTCGAAAGGTTGAAGGCTGATCCGCTGGAGGCTTGGCGCGTGACCAAAGAAGATTGGGCGCGCCATAAGAAATACGAGCAATATTTGACAGCCAGCGAAGAGATGCTGGAAATCACTGACTCCGAATATGCGCCGTGGATAATCGTAGAGGCGACGTCCAAGTATTATGCCCGTAAGAAGCTGTTCGAAACGATTATCGTCGCGATCGAGAAGCGACTGGGCGCGAACGCTCCGCCTCGCGCTGATGCCGACGGCGACGATTCCGATCTCCGCGCGGCAATGGAGTCTTTGGCAGGAGGAGGACTATGACGCTCGAAACCCTGGACCTCACCCGAAACCTTGACCGCGAGTCCTATGTTCGCGAAGTGACGCGCCGGCAGGTTCAACTGCGCGAACTTGGTTATCAGGTCTATACAAAGAAGCGGCCCGTAATCATTCTTTTCGAAGGCTGGGATGCGGCCGGCAAAGGCGGCGCCATCAAACGCATCACGGAAAAACTGGATCCGCGAGGTTATGTCGTCTACCCGATCAGTGCGCCGCACGGCGAAGATAAGACACGACACTACCTGTATCGCTTCTGGCGCTGTCTGCCGGAGAGAGGACAGATCGCCATCTTCGACCGCTCCTGGTACGGCCGAGTGCTAGTGGAGCGTGTCGAGGGATTTGCCAGCGAACCAGCCTGGAAGCGGGCCTTCAAGGAGATCAATTCTTTCGAGCGGCAACTGCGTGATTTTGGCATGATTCTGGCGAAATTCTGGCTCCATGTCTCGGAGGAGGAACAGTTGCGACGCTTCGAGGAACGCAAGGCGACTGGCTATAAGGCATGGAAGCTGACGGAAGAAGACTGGCGCAACCGCGCCAAGTGGAATGCCTACGAGGAAGCAGTCGAGCAAATGCTGGTGAAGACCAGCACCTCATGTGCGCCATGGACGCTGATTGAAGCCAACGACAAATACTGGGCGCGAGTGAGGGTGCTATCGAAGCTGGTAAAGATTCTGTCGACGGAGTTGGGTTACGAACCTGCCGATCCGCTGAAGAGCAAAATCGCCCAGGTGGTGACGGATGCAAAGGCAAAACCGGCAAAGGCGGCTGGCAAGAAGGCTTGAGTTTACTGCGATGGGCTGCTTCCAACGATCTTGAAACGGCGTAAGTGATTGCAGCAGTAATGGTAGCGCTACCGGGAATCGAACCCGGGTTTGAAGATTGAGAATCTGCGAATCCGGAAACGCCCGCTGGAGCTCTCGTTCTGCAAGTTGTTGAAATACAAACATTTCGCTTTCGCTGAGAGACGCGCAGGGTCGGTTCTGGACACAGCCAATTGGTGGTGAATAACGGGAATTAACGGTGGTTCTGGCCACAAAATGGCCACAGTGGATTCCGACGCGGCTCTTCCCTGGCGACCGTAAAACAAGCGGTCAGGAACCATCACAACGTGTCATGTTTTACCGCAACCAAGCTTGCCATATTCCAGTGGGAGTCCTGGGATTTGGCCCATGCCTCCGTCCTAAAAACAATACAGATATTGACAACTGAATAGGTTTTGGTACAGTTTACTTATGAAGACACCCATGGAGCGCGTGCTCGACCTTGCTGGTCGACAGTCGGTCATACGCCCTAAAGAGCTTGATCGGCTTGGCGTCCCGCGCAATTACCTTGGCCGCCTGACACACGCCGGCAAGCTGGAAAAAATCGGAAGAGGGCTCTATACGTCTCCAGAGGCCCCGGCTACTGAACATCGAACTCTGCTCGAAGTGTGTACGAAAGTACCCCGTGCAGTAGTTTGTCTTTCATCAGCGCTACGCTTCCATGGGCTGACCACCGAAAACCCATTTGAAGTCTGGATTGCTCTTGAGCGTGGAGCTTGGGTACCTCGGGCGGGCTATCCACCGATGCGAGTTGTGCGGTTTTCAGGTCAGTCGCTTGCATTCGGCGTCACGGAATATCCTGTCGGAGGCGGCAGAGTTCGGGTTTACACTCCAGCCAAGACCGTCGCCGACTGCTTCAAGTTTAGGTCCAAGGTCGGGACGGAACTCGCAATCCAGGCCCTCCGAGAATGTTTTCGCGAGAAGAAGGCGTCCATGGATGAGCTTTGGACGGCGGCGAAGGTCTGTCGGGTGGCAAACGTAATGCGGCCCTATATGGAATCTCTTTCTTGAGCAAGAAGGTTACAAACATCTCGGCATCAATCAGGCAACGCCTTTTGAATCTTGCGCGCACGCGCAACGAAGATTTCGGGCTGCTGCTAACGAAGTATGCTCTTGAACGCATTCTCTATCGAATCAGTCAATCCAAGTACCGAACAGTCTTCGTGCTAAAGGGAGCATTGCTCTTTGAACTCTGGACCGACCAAGCACACCGTCCCACGAGAGACGCGGATTTCCTTTCCCAGAGTGAAAACGATCCGGTTCCCCTTGAAGCGGCTTTTAAGCAAGTCTGCACAACTCCCGTCGCAACCGACGGGCTGCTCTTTGACCCGGAGATCATCACCGCGCAACGCATCAAGGAAGATGCCGATTACGAAGGCGTGCGGGTCAATTTCTTGGGGTTCTTCGAGAAAGCTCGCATCCCGATGCAGATTGACATCGGTTTCGGTGACGCGATTACGCCGCACGCCGTCAAGAGCACTTTCCCGGTAATGCTGAATGGGCCAGCGCCTGTGCTTCTGACATATCCCAAAGAAACTGTAGTTGCAGAAAAGTTAGAGGCGATGGTTAAACTGGGCATCGCAAACAGCCGGATGAAAGATTTCCATGACCTTCGGACTCTGAGCGACCTCTTCCCTTTCGAGGGTGCGGTACTTTCCGACGCCATCAAGCGGACGTTCGAAAGGAGAAAGACTGAAATACCTGCTACAGAGCGTCCTATCGCATTCACGCCGGAGTTCTTCAAAGATGAACAGAAGAAACGTCAATGGAGCGCATTTATTGCAAAGAGCAAACTTTACATAGCGCCCATATCGCTGGAAGAAGTCGTCGCCGCTATCGAGCGCTTCGTCATGCCAATGATCACTTCCACAAACAGCGAAGAAAAGCGGCGTCGGTCATGGGCACCGCGAGGTCCGTGGGTGGCCAAGAACACAAACGAACAACCTG
>Ga0074045_10000284_pt1 | contig 48863 bp, 47 predicted proteins | sample BogForMeECP23OM2_FD_94442 | JGI IMG/M metagenome (GOLD analysis project Ga0074045, IMG submission 94442) | Bog forest soil microbial communities from Calvert Island, British Columbia, Canada - Bog Forest MetaG ECP23OM2 | ecosystem: Environmental > Terrestrial > Soil > Wetlands ... | reverse complement strand
GGCGCTGGGGAGCTATCGCAAAACCTCAGGCGCATAGCGGCTATTAGCAGTAGCAGTTAGCCAGTCGTAATTTTTCTCCAAGACGAAGCCGGCGATAGGACGTTAGGACATGCCGGCGGAAAGAAATGGCTAAATGCTATTGCCAATTGCTAGCCGCCAGCTTTACTCACTGCGGGCGTGGCAAATCCTGATTGGAAGTTGCGGCGGGCGTCGAATTAGCCGGTGAAGGCCGGGTCCCATTCATACGCGCCCCCGGATCGGCGCTGTGCGAGACCGACACGGAGCTTAAAGAAGCCGCATGCGACTGATCGGGCCCGGTGGTCATCGCGCTCTCTGGATTCAGCAAATGGTCGTGGCTGGGGCCCAGTCCCAGGCTGATCAGAGCGCGCGAATCCGGCACCGTCTTCGATTGCCAGCCATGATCGGCCTGATATTTCCGCATGGCGTCTTCGCTGGCCTGGTTCCATGTGCCGGCCGCGTCACCGCCTAAGTAGTGCTCGCGAATCAGAGCTTCCTGAATCGCCTGGGCACGCTCCGGATCAATTTTTTGCTGGCCCCGCGCGGAAGTTTTCTTCTTGGTCTTCTTTCGTGAATTTGCGTTCTTGGTTTTGTTGTTGTGAGCTGCGATGGCGGTGTTTGACTTCGGATGCTTGTCTGCCGGTGGATGCGACGCGGGATGAGGCTTTCGCGGAGAAGTTGTGGTGTTTGCCGCCGACTCGCCGGTGGCAGCCTTCACGTGTTTCTTGGGACTCGCAGTCTTGGTGCCGCCCGTTTTCTCCTTAGGAGAAACGCTGCTGGAAGCCGCATCCTGCGCGATCGCCCGACAGGGCGCCAGGCACAACCACACCGCCGCCAGTGCGCAGGCTGCCGCAAACGTTCCGCCTCGAATTGCTGCCGAACGTGTTTGTCCCAAAGTCGAGGCCCTCAAAACCTCAGAACCGGCGTTCCCCAGCCCAAAAACAAAACCCAACTGGGCTGGCATTGTAATCATCGCCTACTGCAGAAGGCAATGCCAGTTCCGGTTGGGTTCAGGCCAGGTTACGGAAGTGTCCCAGGCAGGAAGATGGTTCCATCCTGGCGCGACGAACCTCGCGGGCGCACCAGGAACACCACATCCTGGCCGCTCTTCAGGCTGGACTCTACCTTGGCGAGATCCTCTTCACTGTTTACGGGCTGTTTGTTCACTTCCAGGATTACGTCGCCGCGATTCAGATTCACGTCTTCGGCAAAGGATCCGGGCTTCACGTCCTTCACGATCACGCCTTTGCCTGCCGGCATGTCCAGCCGGTCGGCCATCTCCGGCGTCAGCTTGCTGACCGTAATGCCAAACTTGTTCTGTTTGGGCGTGTTCTCGTCGTTGCCGCTGTCATCTTCGTTCAGGCGGGCGGCGAAGAGCTTGGCCCGGTCGGCAATAATTACGGTGGTTTCCTGCTGCTTGCCGTTGCGGACGAAACCGAGTTGCACCTTCGCTCCTGGCTTGCGCGACGCGATATCGGCAACCAACTCCGATCCCTTGGTTACTTTCTTGCCATCGACGGTGGTAATGGTGTCGCCGACCTTCAAGCCAGCCTGGTCTGCCGGACTGCCCGCCACCACGCTCGAAACCGTTACTCCGGAACCGTTGCCGTACACCCGGGCAATCGCCGGATTCTCCACCGAATCAAACATAATTCCGATGGAACCGCGCGCCACGCGGTGTTCAGGGCCGATCAACTGGTTGTAGACCTGCACCACGGTGTTCGAAGGCAGGGAAAAGCCCACGCCCGCATAGGCGTTGGTCTCGCTCAAAATGGCCGTATTGATGCCGATCACTTCGCCATCCATGTTGACCAGCGGACCGCCTGAGTTTCCGGGATTGATCGCGGCATCGGTTTGAATAAAGGTTTGAAACTGCCGGCCGGGAACGATGTCGCGTCCCTTGGCGGAAACAATGCCTGCTGTTACGGTACCCACCTGCCCGAACGGGCTGCCGATGGCCAGTACCCAATCGCCGACGTCCATGCTGTCGGAGTTGCCGAGCTTGGCCGAAGGCACGGGACGGTCCATGTCGATCTTGATAACCGCGAGATCAGTCTCCTGGTCTTCTCCTACCACCTTGGCATCGTGCTGGACGCCGGGCGGATCATCCTGCAAGCGCACCCGAATGCGGTCCGCTTTTTCAACCACGTGCCGGTTGGTGACAATATAACCCTTGGGATCGACGATCACGCCTGAACCCAGCGAGCGCTCACGAATCGAGCCGTCGCCCCCAAGCGGACCGCCCTGGCCGCCGCCGCCCGGCCCGCCAAAGAAGCGGTTGAAGAAGTCATCCATGCCGCCGTTGCCGCCGTTTTCGTCGTCGTCGGGGCTCTGCCCGCCACGCCGGCGATGCGGAGTTTTGATGGTCGATTCGGTATTGATGTTAACCACGCACGGGCCCAGTTGTTTGGCGATTTGCGAAAACGCACTGGAAAGCTGTTTGGGGGAAGGAATCGACAGGGGCGTCGCATCGGAAGATTTTTGCCCTTCCTTGCCCTTCACTCCGGATGAAACCACTGTCCCGATCAATATGCCCAGCGCCAGCGTAGCCACAATGCTGAAGGAATAAAGCCACCGACGGGACTTCATCTGCACCCACATCGCCCGCGAATCCATATGCGTACATCCCTCCAAAAACTGACGAACGCTTAATTATACCCGTTTGTAAGGCCTGGAACTCCCATGCGGACACCCCGACAGAGTGCTTGATGGAATTGGGTGATTACCAACAGACGAACCACGATTAGTTAGACGCGCGTGCCCGCGTGTCGTTTTCTGCGAGAGCCTCACTTCGCCTCGAACACCGTTTTCCCGCCCACCACCGTGCGCAGCACCCTGGTAGCCAGCACTTTCTCCGGGGACGCCGCTGTCACATCGCGGTCGAGCACCACGAAATCGGCCAGCATGCCGGGCACCAGCTTGCCCTTTTCTTTCTCCTCGAATTCGGCAAAGGCCGCGCCCGTGGTGTACGCAGCAATCGCCTGATCCATGGTCAGCCGCTGCTCGGGAAAATATTCCTGCTTACCGTTCTCGCTCTTGCGCGTGGCCGCGGCATAGAGCCCGCGAAACGGCGTCACCGACTCAACCGGATAATCCGTCCCAAAGGCCAGCGTCACGCCTTTATTCAGAAACGCCGCCCACGCGTACGAAGTCGCGGCACGTTTCGGCCCCAGCCGGTCCTGGGCCCAGCGCATGTCGGTAAGCAAATGACTCGGCTGCATGGACGCGATCACCTTCAATTCTTTAAAGCGCGCGATCTGCGCGGGGGTAGTGACTTGGGCGTGTTCAATGCGGAGGCGAAAATCGTCGCCGCCATTCGCCGCCTTTACTTTTTGCTCGCGAGCCGCTTTCTCGGCCTCGGCGAAGGCATCCAACGCCATCTGCACACCTTTATCGCCGATTGCGTGAAAGCCAAGCTGGAAGCCCGCCAGCACGCGCTCCTTCGCCATTTCGTTCAGTTTGGCTGCATCGTATTGCGGTAAACCCGAATTCTTTGGATCGTCAGTGTAGGGATCGAGCAGCGCCGCCGTATGCCCGCCCAGCGAGCCATCCATAAATCCCTTCAACATCCCCGTGTGCAGCATCAAATCCGATTGCGGATGCGACTCTCGCTTTTTCCTCAATTCCTGCAGCGAATCGTCGAATGGCAGCCACTCTGAAATGCGCGCCGTCAGCTTGCCGTCTCTTTCAAGTTCCTCGTAGATCTGAAAATTCTCCCAGTTCGGCGAATAATCCTGTGCGGAGGTCACGCCATGCTCGGCCAAGTCCGCGAGAGCCGCTTCAATTCCCTGTCGCCGCTTTTCGTGCGTCGGCTGCGGGACTACCGCCTCCACTGCTGGTTTCGCTGCGTCACGCAGAATGCCGGTGGGCTGTCCGTTCACGTCGCGATCAATCTTTCCGCCCTGAGGATCGCGGCTGGCCAACGTGATGCTCGCCAGTTGCAGCGCCCGGGTGTTTGCCACGGCGAGGTGCCCATCCACGCGATCCAGGAACACCGGATGCCCGCCCGAAACCTCATCCAAATCCCAGCGGCTGGGCAGGGCCTTCACCGGCCACATGGTTTCGTCCCAGCCTCCACCCAGAATCCAATCGCCCGGCTTGGCTTTTTCCACTCCGGCCAGCACGCGCTCGCGAAATTCATCCAGCGTCTTCACCCCGGTCAGATCCACATTCAACTTCTGCAGCCCGGCATCCGCCAGGTGCAGATGCGCGTCGTTGAATCCCGGCATGACAAAGTGTCCGCCCAAGTCGATGACCTGGGTCTGCGGACCTTTAAGTTTCTGAATATCAAGATTCTTGCCCACCGCTTGAATGCGGTCCGCGCGCACCGCAATGGCCTCCTCGCGCAGGATCGAACTGAACTGTGAGTTCGCGGGCACACCGGTGTAAACGTTGGCATGCATGTAGATGACGTCCGCTCTGGGTGCCGAAACAACCGTGGGGGTGCCGGCCGGTGCTGGGCTCTGGGTTTGGCCAAAAGCGAGAGATGTGATGGCGACCGCAAACACGGCCAGTTGTCTTTTGGTTGCGCAGCGCTTCGGCGCTGCGAATACAGGCCTGTCCTGATAAGGGACGTTAGCCCCCGAGGTTGCAGAACTCCCCATTATTCCCCCGCCCCTGCCAGCGCAAGCAGGGTCAGCAGAATTCGCTTGAGCCCCAACTCGCGTCCGTTGCTGTCGAACCATTCCTGCAAAGTGTGAGCGCCGCCACCGGAGCCGCCGCCGCCGATGGCAATCGCCTCCAACCCCAAAGACAGCGGAATGTTCGCATCCGTCGATGCCCGCTGCACCTGCGCCGCATTGTTCAGTTGCGCATCGACGGCGCGAATCACATGCAGAATCCGCGAGCTCACGGCCAGTTCGCCCGCCGGACGATTGCCAATCGCCACCACCTCGCAATTGACCCCCGAAGGCCGCTTCTGTACCGGCGACCGCATCTCCGCCGCCAGCGTCTCATCTTCCACCGCACGATTCAGCGCCTGCCGCAGAGCCTGCTCCAGCCGCTCCATCTCGGCCATCGAGGTCGAGCGGATATCCACCTTCATGCTGGCTGACTCGGGAATCGAATTGACCGAAGTCCCGCCGCGGATCACTCCAATGTTGAAGGTCGTCTTCGGCACAGCCGGCACCGGCGCGGCGGTAAAGGTTTCAATCGCCTTGGCCAGAATCACGATGGGATTGGGCGCGCCAAAATCGCTCCACGAATGCCCGCCCGGCCCGCGCACGATCACCTCAAAGCGGCGGCTGCCCAGCGCCTCAGCGACAATCGTGTCGGAGCCTGCGCCGTCGAGCACCACGCTGTACGCAATCGAATCTTTCCAGCGCGGCGTAGAAAAAATGTGGCGCATCCCGCGCAGGTCGCCCTCGCCCTCTTCGCCCACGTTGCCGATAAAGACAAACGGCAGCACGTGCCGCAGACGGACCGTGCGTAGCAGAGCAGCAATTCCCAGCATCGCCGTCACGCCTGCACCGTTGTCGGAAACTCCCGGCCCATAAATCCGGCTGCCCTGCTGCCGGACGTTCAACGGCGTGTTCGCCGGAAACACGGTATCGATGTGCGCGCTCAACGCAACGTAGCGCCGGCCAAAGCCGGGATGAATTCCGAACACATTGCCTACATCGTCGATGCGGACGTCATCCAGCGCCACTTCGCGAAAGCGCTCCGCCAGCCACGCTGCGCGCGCCGTCTCTCCAAATGGAGGCGCCGGAATCCGCGCCATCTCCATCTGCCACTGCGCCAGTTGCGGCTCCTGCGTGCGCAGCCAGTTGAACGCCGACCGCACCTCGGGCGACGCCGCCAGCCGCGCCACATCCTGCTGCACCGTAGGCGCAACATCCGGCAAATCCGCGCGCGGAGGAGTAGGAGCCATCGTGGGTATTGCGACAGTTTACAACGCAGGGGAGGGAATGGGGGATTGGCTAAGGCGGGAACAGGCGCCCATCCCGAACTATGCTGGACGGCTCTTCGCGGATTGCTCTCTCTGTTCGACCGCCGCCACGAGCTTCTTCGTCGCTGGAACTTCAATCCCGTGACGCCGGGCCCCGCGCAGAATTGGCCCCGCGATAGCGTCCAGCTCGGGAGGGTTGTGGCGCTCGACATCCTTCTGCATCGAGCTGCGCATATTTGCCGGAAACGCCGCCGTCCCCGAGAGCACCCTCTCTGCATCAACTTTCGCCCCTTCGGCAACGGCAACAGCACAAGCCTCTCGAATACAAGCCTCTCCCAGGCTGCGCCACTGCGGATCGGAAAGGACTTCGCCCACCGTCTTATCCGCCGCCGTCGTGGTCAAAGCAAAGGGAGCGAGAAATACCAGCTTGCCCCACATCAAAGTGGGTTCATCGTCGATGAAGCTGCAGGTAAAGCCCATTTTCTGAAGCTGGTCGACAGTGCTCGCAAGCATATCCCGCCCCGCGGACAAAACATTCAGCCGCGCGAACGGCGAACGGTAAACGATGTGCCCCGGGCTGACGCGCTCAGTCTCGCCCGCAATCGTCGCCGGGATGACGCGGCCTGCACCGTATCTGGCGCGCAGCACAGCCACGTGGTCGATGCCGTTCAGCAGCGGAACAATTGCCCGGACAGAGTCAGGATTCTTGATTGCCGCGAGGGCCGGCTCCAGTTGCGTAGCCTTCACCGTAACCCAGAGCACGTCCACCGGAGGCACTTCCGCGGCGACGGCAACATCCACCTCGAAATTTCCGAAAGCACTTTCAAGCCGAAGTTTTCTCGGATACTGGGCCAGCGTTTCGCGCCTCACGACCAGCGTGACGGCATCTCCTGAATGCGCAAGGCAAGCCCCGATCAGGCCGCCGACGCCACCAGCTCCGAGAATCGCGTGTTTCATCGTCATAGATATTGGGTATAGTGTCCGCGTGCGCTCTTGAGACCATCTGATGACGCCCACTTAAGAACAGGCGTCCCAACCTCAACCCGGCTTCACGGTCGCCGGCAAACATTCCACAATTTCGGCATCGCTCAGGGTGTGGTCGCTGGCTTTGGCCCGCTGAAAGATGCGGTCAACCAGATCGTCCGTCGCCGGGATGCCGCGCCGCTCCAGCCAGAACAGCACATTCGACTTGCCGCTCATCGGCCCAATGTCGATGATCTGCTCCAACCCGAACACGTGGGAAGGAACGCCGGAATAAACCGTGTTGGCCAAAATAATGTCGTTCTTGTGATACGCCTTGATGATCGCGGCTGCGTGCACCCCCGTGGCGGTGCGAAAAGCATCGTCGCCCACCACCGGATAATTCGCCGGAATGGGCACGCCCGTGGCGCGCGAAACCGCCTGGCAATAGTGCTTCAGCTTGGTCAGGTCTTGTTCGGTCCACGGCGCAATTCCCATCAGCTTCAGATTCACCAGCATCTGATCGATCTGCGTATTGCCCACGCGCTCGCCCAAGCCGATGGCGCACCCATGAACGCAATTCGCGCCAGCGATGACCGCTGCCATCGAGTTGGCAATGGCAAGGCCGCGGTCACTGTGGCCATGCCAGTCGACGCGAATCTTTTCCCCGGAAGGTTTCACTACCTCCTCAATCACAAATCGAACCAGCGCCAGCGCGCCCATGGGCGTGGCGTGCCCGGCGGTGTCGCAGATCACGATGGCCCGCGCGCCGCAATTGATCGCCGTCGAGTAAAGCCGCTTCACGGTCTCCGGATCGCAGCGGCTGGTGTCCTCGGTGACGTACATCGAGTCGAGCCCGAGCGAAACCGCATATCTCACGGCCTTCTCGGTGGTCTGCAGAAGAAAATCGTCGGACCAGCCTTCGGTAAAACGGCGGATGGGGCTCGATCCGATGAACGTCGCGGCTTCGATGCGCAGGCCAGTCTTCTGCACGATCTCGGCGATCGGGCGAATATCGTTCTCATGGGTCCGCGCCGCGCAGTTGGCGCGAATCTTCATTTTGTGCGCGACGATCTCGCGCGCCAGTGCCGTCACGTGCTCGACGGCGCGCTCCCCCGCGCCCGGCAATCCGAGATCGAGTGAATCGATCCCCAACGCCTCCATCAGATGCAGGATTTCGATCTTCTCGGGGATCGAAGGATCGCGCACCGAAGGCGACTGCAGTCCATCGCGCAGACTTTCATCGTTCAGCAGCACCGGCCCTGGCGGCTTCAGCCCTGGCGGATGATTGTTGTTCCAGTCGTAGATGAGTTCGGAGGTGTTCATGAAGAAGCTTCGAGCTATGAGCTTCCAGCTGCGAGTATCGAGCTACGAATTTCAGGCTCTGAGCTCATAGCTCGCGCCTCGCAGCTCATTTCTCTTTCGGCGGCAGGGTCAGCCCGAAGACTGAAATCATTCCCTGGCCGGCGACGTTCACCTTCGCTTCCGCGGGATTCGGCAGGTAGAGCGTCCGGCAATGCTCGCAGCGATAGACTTCTGCATTCTTTCCCCAAGCCTTCTCCACGTCGCCGCACGCCTTCTCGATCACGTCAGTCCAGTAAGACCAGCGCTTCAAGTGGCCGCCGCAGAACTTTCCTTTTTCGTTTTTTTCGTTGCAGGCACGCTGTCCGGCCTTCTTGATCTTTACTTTGTGATGGGGAAGCTGGGGGGGAGTTTGTGTGCCTGAAGTTGCAATTTCGCCAGTCGCCAAGGACTTACCCTCGTTCGCGCGGCGCTTGCGCCGCCGGATTCAGCCTTACGAGCGTCATTGTAACTGAACCCGCGAGTCAGAACTCCTTCTTCGGCGGCGTCTGCTCCGCTCCGACGCGCCCGATTGTGATCTCGGCAACGAAATAGTTCTCGGCCTTAATTGGCTCTCTCGCCAGACGCCGCAGTATGGCAATCTGTCCCACGTGCGCCAGCGCGTCGGCCATTGGGCCTTGAAAGAGTTTTTCCGGAGAGGCGTGCAACAGCTCCGCCGAAGCCAGGTAATCATCGAAGCGCTGAAGCGCCGCGAAAAAACGTTCGACCTCCTTCTCCCAAGGGAGCGGCTTCGAATCATGCCATTCGCGTTTGCCGTTGGCCATGGAGAGCGCCCAATCCAGCAGATCGCCAATGTGCGCCAGAATCTGTCCTGGCGCCCGCACTCCCTCGTCGGCGTGAAATACGCCAAACCCCTCGGGCGCGCCGCGGACGACCTTGCCCCCGCGATAGGCCAAGGTGGCTACAGTGTGACGCAGTAGTTCGCGCTTCGGGTCGGAGGTTGAAACGTTGTTCATGGGCATAAGATTACACTGGTCACATCCAGACCTCCAAAGGAGACTATCAAGATGCCGAGGGATTCTGCCGAGCCCAGCTCCGGTCAGCCTGGTCCCGTCAGCCGCGCCATCGCAGAGCATTATCGCTGGGGGAACGATTGTGACGGCTGGCATCTGGTAAAGGATGAAAAGCTGAGCGTGATTGAAGAGCTTATTCCCTCGGGCGGGCGTGAGGTTCGCCACTATCACCAGAAGGCACAGCAGTTCTTCTATATTCTGTCGGGCGAAGTCATCATGGAAGTAGAGGGGCGTTCGACGCTGCTCCATGCCGGGAGCGGAATCCGAATCTTGCCTGGAGCCCGTCACCAGATCAGTAATCCGGCGTCCGGAGCGGCGCGTTTTCTGGTTATCTCACAGCCGCCCAGCCACGGCGACCGGATTTTGGAATAGAGCCGGCGCGGTTGGTTTCCGCAGTTACAACTTCTTGGCGCGCACGATGCCGGCCGCGCGCAGTGCACCGCTTAAGCGTTCTGCCAGACGGTGGGCAAATTGAAAGTCCAGAAAGCCTTCCATCTGTCGCCCGAAGCTCATGCCGTAGCCATACCACCAGACTTTCTTCATCCCGGGCATGCGGTCGACATCCAGATACTTCAGCCGCACCATCTCTTCGAGACCAAAGCGTCCGTGGGCGCGGCCCACGCCGCTCGATTTCACGCCGCCGTGCGGCGCCTCGCTGATGCCGAAACACGAAACCACGTCGTTCACCATCACGGTGCCGGCTTGAATACGCCGCGCCAGGCGGTCGCCGCGCTGGCGGTCGCGGGTCCACACGCTCGCCGCCAGCCCGTAATCCGAATCGTTGGCGAGCCGCACGGCTTCCTCGTCGCTATCGAAGGGCATGACTGGAAGCACGGGCCCGAACGTTTCTTCGCGCATGATGCGCATTTCGTGAGTCACGTCGGCGAGCACGGTCGGTCGGTAGAAATTCGGCCCCAGTTCTGGAAAGCGAGAGCCTCCGGCCAGAACCCGGGCTCCGCGCGCGGCGGCGTCTGCCACATGCGATTCGACGATTTGCAACTGGCGCTCGTGGATCATCGGCCCTACATCGGTCTCGCGGTCCAGGCCGTGACCGACGCGAAGCTTTTTTGTTTTCTCCGTGCACACCTTCAGGAACGCCTCATGCAAACTGCGATGCACATAACAGCGCTCCACCGACAGGCAGGTCTGACCGGCATTTACGAACGCGCCCCACACCGCTGCGCTCGAGGCCACGTCGATATCGGCATCATCGAGCACCAGCATGGGATCTTTGCCGCCCAGTTCCAGCACCACTGGCAGAATGCGTTCCGCCGCGGCAGCAGCGATGCGTTTGCCGGTAGCCACACTGCCGGTGAACACCAGCTTGTCAATTGGCGAATGGATGAGCGCGGCGCCGGTTTTGCCATCGCCTACCAGCACCTGAAAAATATCCCCAGGAACGCCCGCGGCGTGGAGCAGGGATGCCAGCTCGAGGGCCACGAGGGAAGTCAATTCTGAGGGTTTCAACACTACTGCATTGCCTGCAACCAGCGCTGCGAGCGTCTCGGTGGCGGGAATCGAAAACGGGTAGTTCCAGGGCGAGATGATCCCAACCACGCCGTAGGGCTCGCGGACCAGGCGACCGCTTTTGAGCTTGGCAACGAGATTTCCGTGCGGCAGCGGCTGGTCGCGGAGAAGCCGGTAGGCATTGTCGATCAGGAATCGCGCGGCGTCGAGGACGACCAAAACCTCTGTGGTAAGGGCCTCGGCCACAGGCTTGCCGGCTTCTTGTGTGATGGCGCGAGCAATCTCCGATTTCTTCTCGTGCAGTTTGCGCTGAAACTCTCGCAGCACTGCAATCCGCCGCTGAATGCCTATCTCGGCCCACGCCGCTTGAGCCGCCCGGGCACGCACCACCGCTGCCAGAACCTCACTCTCATCCGCGCATTCGAACTCGCCCAGAAGCGTGCCTGTGGCCGGATTCACCGACGAAATCCGCCGCGCCGCGATACGTATGTCCGTTGCCATGTTGATTGAATACCCTACGTGAAAGCCCCTCGATCAGTAATCCACTCCTACCAGATACAAGCCACAGGCTGGCGCGGTCGCTCCGGCGGTTGACCGGTTTCGTGCTTGCAGGATGCGGGGTACATCTTCAACCGCCAGCGTTCCTTTGCCCACAAGAATAAATGTCCCCACCAGATTGCGCACCATGTGGTGCAGGAATCCCGATCCCTTCACGGTGTAGATTAATTCATCTCCGGCCCGCTCCCAGCGCGAAGAAAAAATGCGCCGTAGATTCGACACCGGCTCCCCTTCGCGTCCGCGCGCAGGGTCTACGGCGGCAAACGATGTGAAATCGTGTTCGCCTTCGACCAGCGGCGCTGCTCTAGCCATCACAAGCTCGTCCAAAGGAAACGGATAGTGCCACACAAATCTGCTCAAGAATGGCGGGCAGATCGCGGCCCGATAGATCCGATAGCGATAAGTCTTGCCACGCGCGGACTTGCGCGCATGAAAATCCGCCGCAGCTTCTTCCACCTCGAGCACCCGCACCGTTGGCGGCAGAATGTCGTTGAGCGCTTTTACGAAATTTGCCGCTGGGACCGAAGACTCCGTGACAAATGTCACAACCTGTGCCAGAGCGTGCACGCCGGCATCGGTCCTGCCGGAGCCCTGCGGCAATACCTTTTCGCCGGTGACTCGTCCAATGGCTGAGGCGAGAGTGCCCTGCACGGTCACAGCGTCGGGCTGCACCTGCCAGCCGGCGAAATCCGAACCGTCATAGGCGAGAATCAGTTTGAGATTGGGCATGCGATCTTTCGAGTCCCCAGCCCGCGCCGCTACATCCAAGTCATTTCATGCATTTATACTGCTATGCTTCAGAACAATTCGTCCGGGGACGAAGCTTCTTGTTCCAGCGGGCCCCAGGACTGCGGCTCTCAAGAATTGCCGAGGCTGGTGCAGAGGCTTCCGCCGAACTTTTTACGCATCGTTTCGCGGAACTTTTTGCGGAACCCAGGCACCACTAGTTGCGTACTAGTGACTGGATAGAGCTTAGATTTGTGTCATTCCGCGGTCCCGGGTTGCTACCAAGTCATTTTTGCAGGTTAATGAGCACCAGGTTAAGCAGCACCAGGTGAATGAACGGAGACGAGTAGATGCCATTCCGAAGTCTAGCTTCAAACATCCGGCTGATGATTGCCGCATTTTTCGTTGGAACTCTGACCGTGGCAGGATGGGCTCAGGAACCTCCTGTCGCGCCCAATCCGCAAAACTCGCCGGAAACGCGGCCAGTACCCGTCCTGAACTATACCCGGCCAGTGTCGCACTTTCCGAACCCTATAGCGCCGTACACGCCCCGGCACGTCGCCGAGCCCCCTCTAGCCAATACGGCGCGCATTGATCAGCTCATGCACGACGGCAAGCTGTATCTCTCGCTCAACGATGCCATCGCGCTGGCACTGGAGAATAACCTCGACGTCGCCATTGCCCGCTACAATCTCAACATCGCGGATACCGACGTGCTGCGCGCGCGGGCGGGCGCCAGCATCCTGGGCATAAACGCCGGAGTGGTATTGAATACCCCCGGCGGCGGCGTGGGCGGCATCGGAGCGAACTCAGGGGCGTCGACTGGCGGCACCAGCCTGGGGTCGGGCGGCATCGGCGGTGGCACCAACGGCTTGGTCAGTTCCACCCTCGGTCTGGGACCAAACATCAGCAGCTTTGACCCGGTTCTGACCGGAACCTTGCAGGAAGATCATTACAGTATCCTGCCAACCAGCACCTTCAGCCCGGCGTCGCCGCAGAACACGACGACGGGCAACTTCTCTTATCAGCAAGGATTCACCTGGGGCACTAACCTTCTGGTGGGCTTTAACAATACTCGAGTGACGGCCGGGGACGCCCCGTTCACTCCCTTAAGTCCGCAGCTCAACTCCAGTTTCAAGTTTCAATTGACGCAGCACCTGCTGCAGGGATTCGGCTTCCCTGCGAATACCCGCTTCATTCGCATCGCCAAGAACAACCGCGAGCTGTCGGATGTGGCCTTCCGTCTGCAGATCATCGATTCGGTTGACCAGGTGGAAAACATCTACTGGGATTTGGTCTTCGCCTATGAAAATGCCCGGGTGCAGAACGAATCTCTGGCTTTCGCCCGGAAGACTTTATCCGACACCAAGAAACAGGTCGAGATCGGGAGCCTGGCGCCAATAGAGACGGTTCGGGCGCAGAGCACGGTGGCGCAGGATCAGCAGTTGGTAACCCAAGCGCAAACCAACCTCCAGCTGGAGCAATTGCTGATGAAGAATGCGCTCACCCGTACTTTGAAGGATCCGATCCTGGCCACGGCCGAAGTCATCCCGGTCTCGACCATGGATGTTCCGGCCGAGGAGCCGGTTGTGCCGACTGAAGAGCTGATCAATGAGGCGCTGCGGCATCGCGCCGAGCTAGTCGAGTCTCGCATCGATCTGAACAGTCGCGATATCAGCAACAAAGCTGTGCGTAGCGCGCTTTTGCCGACGGTCGATCTGTTCGCTTACTACGGAGGATCAGGATTGGGGGGATCACAGAACCCGACGAATCTTTGTGTGAACAATGCAGACAATTTCGGTTGCGCGGGTCCTAATCCGGGTTCTTCATTCCAGGTTCCGATCGCGTCCACCGTCGGTTATGGCGGCACGCTGAATCAGCTTGTCAACTCGACTGCACCGGATAAAGGAGTTGGGTTGACCCTGAATATTCCGCTGCGCAACCGCGCGGCACAGGCGGTGCAGATCCGGTCTGAACTGGAATACCGCCAGGCCCAGATGCGGCTGCAACAGATCGAGAATCAGGTGGGGATCGAGATCCGCAACGCGCAATTCGCCGTGCAGCAGAACCGCGCCAGTGTGGATTCCGCCAAAGCCGCCGTGGAGCTTGGCCACCAGTCGCTGGACGCGGAGCAGAAAAAATATCAGTTCGGTACTTCGACCAACACGCTGGTGCTGCAATACCAGAGCCAGTTGGCAACGGCCGAGTCGACTCTGGTGAACGCTCTGGTCGCGTATGAAAAGTCGCGGGTCGAACTGGATCGCGCCACCGGACAACTGCTTGACCACATCGGCATCAGCATTGACGATGCGGCTCGGGGCCAGGTCACGCACATGCCCAACGTGCCCTTCATTGCACCGCGCAAGGATATGCCGTCAGTCGCGAAACCTGCCCCGCAGGCGGGGGCTCAACAGGCGCCGCAGTAGCTCTTCAAAGCGCGCGACGAAAAAGAAACGGGCGCGGTTACATGCCGCGCCTTATTTTTTTTCTCACAATTCTTTACAATCTCTGACCGATTCCTTGGCTCGAGCCCGCTAAGATGGAAGTGACGCCCGGCATGGCTTCCGCATCCAATTCTCGAAATCTATTGTGCCTGTGAAGGTGATGCCCGGCCGTTTCTGCAGCGCTTCTGATCCCGGCATTTCTATTCCCAGCGTTTCGCAGCGTTCGAATTTTGAGCTTTCGAATCAAGGAGACGAACCATGTCTTTGTCTTTAACTCGACTAACGGTTGCCACTCGCCGGCCCGCCCTGCTGTGGACGGCTGTTGCGGCCCTCGCTTTCGGACAGATCTCGCAACCCTTATCCGCGCAAAATATGTCAGCGCAGAAGGCAAAGGCGCAGGATGTTCCGGCCGCTCCAGCGCCGCAAACGGCTCCAGCGCAGCCGCAGGCAGTGCACTTGCAGGATTATTCCAAGCCGCACTCGGCCTTTCCCCTTATCTGGCGGCCTTATGCGCCGCATGAGTTAGCGCAACCGAACCTCAGTAACGCTCCCCGCATCGACGCGCTGATGCGCGACGGCAAGATTTATCTCTCGATTGACGACGCCGTTGCGCTCGCTTTGGAGAACAACCTCGATATCGATATAGCGCGCTACAACCTCAACATCGCCGACACCGACTACCTGCGCGCAAAATCGGGCGCGAACGTTCTTGGCATCAACGCCGGAATTGTGCAGAACACTCCGGGTGGCGGCGTCGGCGGACTGGGCGGCACTGTGGGCTCGGGCACGGGTGGCACTACCGTCGCCGCCAGCGGTGTGGGCACCGGTACGAACGGCTTGGTGACTTCTACTCTGGGTCTCGGGTCGACCATCACCAGCTTCGATCCCGTGCTCACAGGCGCTCTGCAACTCGACAAGAATGACATCGAGTCCGCCAGCAGCCTGAGTCCCGTGCCGATACTAGCGCAGAATACGTACACCGCTAACTTCGGCTACACCCAGGGTTTTGCTTACGGCACGGCGCTCACTGCCGGATTCAACAACACCCACGTCACCACTAACAATCCCACCAGCCTGCTTACGCCCGAATTGACTTCGAACTTCCAGGTCAGGCTCACGCAGAATCTGCTGCAGGGTTTCGGAGCGCTACCCAACCTGCGCTTCATTCACATCGCCAAGAACAACCGTGAGATCTCCGACGTCGCATTCCGCCTGCAGACCATCACCACGGTTGACCAGATCGAAAACATGTACTGGGACCTGGTTTACGCCTACGAGAACGTGCGCGTGCAAGAAGAATCCCTCACTTACGCGCAGAAAGCGCTGGATGATTCGAAGCGGCAGGCGCAAGTCGGTACGGTACCGCCAATTCAGGTGGTGAGCGCGCAGAGCACGGTCTCGACCGACCAGCAAAACCTGATCGTGGCGCAGAACAATCTGCAACTGCAAGAGCTGCTGATGAAGAATGCCGTGAGCCGCAGCATTGAAGATCCCGTGCTCGCCGAAGCCGACGTAATTCCTACCTCCACCATGCAGCTGCCGCAGGTAGAACCAGTGGTTCCGACGCAGGACTTGATCAATCAAGCCCTCGACCATCGTGCTGAACTGGTGGAGTCGAGAATCGACCTCAATTCGCGCGATCTCAGCGCCAAGGCGGTCCGCAACGCTTTGCTGCCCACCCTCGATGCCTTTGCCTACTACGGCGGATCTGGCGTAGGCGGCAACCTGGCGCTGCCGCCTTGTACCACCGTCGTCTTCAGCGGATGCTACCGGACGACCCCGCCGCCGTTTCGAAACACCGCCAACGTCGGCTACGGCAGCACGTTGAATCAACTGGTCAACTCGACGGCGCCGGACAAGGGGATCGGCTTGACGCTAAGCATCCCGCTGCGCAATCGCGAAGCGCAAGCCAACCAGGTGCGCGCGGAACTGGAATACCGTCAGGCCCAGGTGCGGTTGCACCAGCTGGAAAATCAGGTGCGCATCGAGGTGCGCAATGCGCAATTCGATGTAAAACAAAACCGCGCGTCGGTGCAGGCGGCGCAATATGCGGTCGACTTCGCCCGCCAGACTTTCGAGGCGGATCAACAAAAGCTGAAGGTAGGGCTGACCACGCAAACTGCCATTTTGCAGGATGCTTCAGTGCTGACAACGGCAGAGTCGAATCTGGTTTCGGCGAAGGCGGCGTATGAGAAGTCGCGCATCGAACTGGATCGCGCCACGGGATTGCTGCTGGACCACTCTCATATCGACGTGGCGGACTCCACGCGCGGGCAGGTCACGCGTCTCCCCAACGTGCCGTACGTGGCCCCGCGTCAGGAAGTGCTGCCGAACTCCCAGCCCGCTGCGCCGTCGGGGCAGCCGCCCGCGAGTTAACCCTGGAGCGGCGAGCTTGGAGATGCGACCTTAGAAACGGGAGGGCCGATCGTTTGGGACTTTTGAGTGACGCTTTACCGCCAATTCTCCGCCGGCGTCTCCACGTTGTATCCTTCCACCCGTGAGCCTGTCGGTCGTCATCATTACGAATAACGAGGAAGCTAACATCGGCCGCACGCTCGCAAGCGTGCAGCCTCTGATCAGCGACGGCAAGGGAGAAGTCATTGTCGTCGACTCGGGCTCGACCGACCGTACGGTGGAGATTGCGAAATCATTCGGCGCGAAAGTTTTTGTCGAGGAGTGGAAAGGCTACGCGGCGCAGAAGAATTCAGCAATCGACAAGGCGACGGGCGACTGGATTCTGAGTTTGGATGCGGATGAGGAAGTCAGCGCCGATTTGCTGCAGGCACTGAGAGACGCGTTGGAAGGGCTTGAGCGCGTGTCAGATCTCAGCAAGCAAGCAGATGTTCACCCCTTCACGGTCGATGATGCTACATCTGACCTTGAGTATCACATAGGCATCAAGCTCGATGGCGAATTCGCCGGCCTGTGGATCCCCCGGAAAAATGAATTCCTCGGTCGCTGGATCAAACACGGCGGCTTCTGGCCAGATGCAAAGCTGCGGCTCTTTCGCAACGGAACGGGCAGGTTCGAGAGTCGCGCCGTTCACGAGGACGCCCGGGTAACAGGCGAAACTGGTCGAATTCGGTATGGCTCAATCTTCCATCACTCCTACCCGACGCTCTCCGACTATATCGACCATATGAATCGCTACTCGTCACTGGGGGCGGAGATGGCCGTGGCGAATGGAAAAGCCCGGTTCAGCGTCGTCAACATCGTGCTGCGGCCGCTGGCGACATTTATTTACAACTACATCTTCCGCCTCGGCTTTCTCGATGGACGCGAAGGGCTGCTATTGCATCTCTACCATGCCGTCTACGTTTCCTGGAAATACGCGAAAGCGTGGGAATTGACGCGAAAGCCACGATGACGCTGCAATCGGGAGAATGCCTTGACGCGCTCCAGCCATGGAAGCCCCGTAGGATCCTTCGACTGCGCGAGCAGTTCGCATTCGCGAGCCGCTCACTCCGCTCAGGATGACAAACAGGGAAGGGGAGACCGACCGGTCGTTTCAGCAGTAACCGCACTACCTTGCCCGCAAGCGCCCGCATCCCTATCATCACAACAGAGTACTGGGGTTCGTATGGAAAAGAAGCGGTCCAAGCCGCAAGTTGCGGAAAGTCTCGTGGCCGATGTTTTTGTGAATCGCCTTCCTTCCGCCGCCGAGAAGGACTGGGCCGAGAAAACGCTCGCGCCCACCCTCGAGAAAGCTCCGGAGCGGCCGATCGGCGCGCCGACTGGCGTGAATGTTGACGAGCACGGACTCGCTCGCTTTACCACGATTTCCGGAGTACCGATCCGCCGCCTCTATACGCAAGCCGATCTCCCCGAAGACTGGAGCGAGGAGAAATATCTCGGTTATCCCGGGCAGCCGCCTTACACGCGTGGAATTCACGCCACCGGATACCGCGGCAAATTATTCACCATGCGCCAGTTCTCCGGATTCGCCTCGCCCGAAGAAACCAATCAGCGTTACAAGTATCTGCTCGAGCATGGCGGCGGGGGGCTCTCGGTCGCTTTCGATTTGCCGACTCTGATGGGTTACGACTCCGACCATCCGGCGAGCGAAGGTGAGGTGGGCAAATGCGGAGTGGCCATCGACTCGCTCGAAGACATGGAAATTCTTTTCGGCGGCATCGATCTGGAAAATACGACCGTATCCATGACCATCAATTCACCGGCGTCTGTGCTATGGGCGATGTATCTGGTAGTTGCCGAGAAACAGGGCGCGGACTGGAAAAAGATTTCGGGCACGATTCAAAACGACATTCTCAAGGAATACATCGCGCAGAAGGAGTATATCTACCCTCCGGCGCCGTCGATGCGCCTAGTGATTGACACATTCGAGTTCGGATCGAAGTTCACGCCGCGCTTCAACACCATTTCGATCAGCGGATACCACATCCGCGAGGCGGGTTCGACCGCGCTGCAGGAGTTAGCATTCACGCTGTACGACGGCGTGGAATATGTGGAGTGGGCGCGGCGTCGCGGACTCGAGGTAGATGAATTTGGTCCGCGGCTCAGCTTCTTCTTCAACGCGCACAATGACTTCTTCGAGGAAATTGCGAAGTACCGCGCGGCGCGCAAGATCTGGGCGCAGGTTATGCGAGACCGGTTTGGCGCGAAAAACCAGCGCACCGGACTAATGCGCTTTCACACCCAGACCGCGGGAGTGTCGCTGCCGGCCCAGCAACCCATGAACAACATTGCGCGCGTGGCGTTGCAGGCTCTGGCGGCGGTGCTGGGCGGGACGCAATCGCTGCACTGTGACTCCTACGACGAGGCGCTGGCGTTGCCTACGGAGGAGGCGGCGCGCATAGCGCTGCGCACGCAGCAAATCATCGCTTATGAATCGGGAGTGACGCAGACGGTCGATCCGCTGGGCGGGTCTTACTTTTTGGAAAGCTTAACCCTGCAAATGGAAAAGGGCGCGTTTGACTACTTCGGTAAGCTCGATGCGATGGGCGGCATGGTGAAGGCCATTGAACGCGGCTACCCGCAGGAAGAGATCGCCGAGGCGTCTTACCAGTATCAGCGCGCCGCCGAGGCCAAAGAAAAAGTCATCGTGGGAGTGAACGAGTTCGCGATTGAAGAAGAGCCTCCGCATATTCTCTACATTGACGAAAGCGTGGCGCGGCAGCAAGCGGCCAAGCTCAAGGCATTGCGCGCCCGGCGTTCGAACGACGAAGTACGGAGGCGCCTGGACGCGCTGAAAAAGGCCGCAGCGCAAGAGCCGAAGGCGGGATCGAACGCTGAGATTTCTCCGGCCAATACGATGCCTTATATCGTAGATGCGGTGCGCGCTTACGCGACGGTGGGCGAGATCTGCGAGGCGCTGCGAGACGTTTATGGAACTTACACCGAAGTGAGCGTGACGTAGCCAGGAAAAGCCGCCGTCAACATTTCTGACCAAAATGGGAAGAAAACGAATTTGGCGGCGACCGCGGCGCTATATTTCAACATCTTCGGTCTATCATTGAAGTCACAAACGTGACTTCAAATGAAAAATGGAAAAAATGCAACGCTGCTCAGAATGCCGAAACGCCGTGGGACGCCAATTCATGCAGTGGAATCGCGCATCCTGTTTCTTCGCCACCAAAGAGTGATCCTCGACGCCGACATCGCCAAACTGTACGGTGTGACGGTCAAACGGCTCAATGAGCAAGTAAGACGAAATCAGGAGCGCTTCCCCTCTGATTTCATGTTCCAGCTCACAACGAAAGAGCACAAGGCTTTGAGGTCGCAAATTGCGACCTCAAAGAAAAGCCGGGGAGGGCGACGATACACCCCGTATGCGTTCACTGAGCACGGAGCTATCATGGCCGCAACTGTGCTCAATTCCGAGCGCGCGGTTCACATGAGCGTCTTTGTTGTGCGCTCCTTTGTTCGATTGCGCGAGATGCTAGCGACGAACCGGCGTTTAGCGGGAAAGATAGACGAATTAGAGAATCGTCTGGACACACACGATTCCGTGATTCGGGAACTGATTGGGGCTATTAGGCAGCTAATGAAGCCCGAAGATCCGCCGCGGGTCCGCATCGGCTTTCAGCTGCCGGCGGCCAAGGCTGCGCGGTAGAATCGTTCGCGAATGCATCTGCTCATTTAAGACGCGCCTGCGGGTGCGCGCTACAATTCCTGCTTGGCCGAATCCGCAAAATCATCTGCACCGATCGAAATGCGACGCGCGCTCCCCCAACGCTTGCGGGCCTTGGCCCTATTGTTTTTGAAACTGGGGGCCATCAGCTTTGGCGGCCCGGCGGCGCATATCGCGCTGATGGAAGAAGAGGTCGTGCGCAAGCGGCAATGGGTGACACGCCAGCAATATCTCGACATGCTTGGCCTGACCAACCTGATACCCGGACCAAATTCCACAGAGATGGCGATCAGTATCGGTTTTATGCGCGCTGGTTGGGCAGGGCTGCTCGTGGCTGGAGCAAGCTTCATTGTGCCAGCGGCATTGCTCACCTTGGCAATGGCATGGGCCTACGTTCGCTTCGGCAGTTTGCGGCTGACGGCCTCGCTGCTGGCGGGGGTGAAGCCCGCCGTAATCGCGGTGATTGGCATCGCGGTTTGGCGACTGGGGAAGGTTGCGGTTCGCAATGTTGGACTGGCAGCGCTGGGTGGGCTGGCTTTGGCTGCATTCTGTGGAAAGCTGAGCCCCCTGCTGATTCTGGCGGGCGGTGGCCTGCTCGGAATCTTGGCGCATGGATTTGACAAGCTAAGAAAGGCCGCGTCCTCCGATGTCGGGCATCTGTTCGCCGGATTGATTACCGTCAGGAAGTGGCTCCTGAAGCCGATCGTCCTCGCTGGTCTGCTGCCGACCACTTTGGCGCCTGAAGCCGGGCATGTACCCCTCGCCCGCCTCGGCTGGTTCTTCTTAAAGGTGGGCGCGATCCTGTATGGCGGCGGTTACGTGCTGTTTGCCTTCGTCGAACAGGGCTTGGTGCGCGATCATCATTGGCTGACGCAACAGCAAGTGCTGGATGCGATCGCGATCGGCCAGTTCACGCCCGGTCCGGTGCTTTCGACTGCTACTTTTATCGGATATCTTATCGGAGGAACACGGGGCGCACTGATTGCGACGGTCGCCATATTTCTGCCATCGTTTCTTTACGTCGGGGTCCTGGGACCGATTTTGCCCAGGGTTCGCCGGTCGGTGTGGATGGCGGCCTTTCTGGATTCCGTAAACGTGTGTGCGGTCGCGCTGATGGCGGGGGTGACCGTGAGGCTTGCCAGCGACGCATTGCGCGGTTGGCCAATGTGGGTGATTGCGATCGTGGCGCTCGCGGTTTTGTGGACGTGGAAGATCAATCCGGGTTGGGTAGTGCTCGGCGGAGGGATCGGTGGAATCTTGGTGGCTGTCTTTCGTTAGCAATGGTACTCTGCAAGTCCACTCTGTCAATCCAGCGATAACGATGAGGAAATCCAATGAACCTGTATAAGACTCTCGTGGCGTTGATGCTTCTTATGTCTTGTGTTGCAGCGGGCGCGGCCGACCGCAAGTACATCGTGAAACCGCGGCCCGATGCCACAAAAGCGCTGCCTTTCAGCGAAGGTGTGCTGGCCGGCGATACGCTTTACATCGCGGGGCACCTCGGGCTTGAGGCAAAAACGAACATGCCGCCGGCCAGCGCGGAGGACGAGGCGCGGCTGGTAATGGACGCGGTAAAGCAGACGGTTGAGTCCGCTGGCCTGACCATGGATGACGTGGTCTCGGTGCAGATTTTCTGCACTGACTTGAAACTCTACGAGACTTTCAATGCCGTCTATAAGACCTACTTCCACGGCGATTTTCCAGCGCGAGCATTTTTAGGCGCTGCCAGTTTAATCCGTGGCGCCAGGTACGAGGTGATGGGGATCGCGGTGAAAAGAGCGCACTAGAGCAGGGCTCCAATGTTCGTTTTTTATTCGCCATTGTCGGCTTTTTGTGATAAACGTATAGACCATGCGAAAGGCCGTTGCCCATCTCAAGAAATCCGACCCGGTGATGCGCGCGATCATCGAGCGCATTGGACCGTATCGCAGGCGTTTTGGCCGACCCGAGTTCCACAGCCTGGCGGAGTCGATTGTTTACCAGCAACTGAACGGCAATGCCGCGCTGACAATCTTCAACAGGTTTGCGGCTCTGGCCGGTGAACCACTTACCCCCCAGGGAATTCTCAAGCTGAGCGACGAGCAAATGCGCGGCGCGGGATTGTCCAAGCAGAAGTCGGCATATTTGAAGGATCTGGCAGCGAAGACGGCAGCTGGTCTGCTGGATTTCGCACGGCTGCCAAGTTTGCCTGACGAAGAGGTGATCGCACATCTGATTCAAGTGAAGGGCATTGGAATATGGACAGCACAGATGTTTCTGATGTTCACGCTGAAGCGCGAGAACGTGCTGCCGACCGGAGATTTCGGAATACGCATGGCGATGTACAAGTACTACCTCGATGGGCGGAGAGCGAAGGTCGCGAACAAATCTTCGACGCAAAGAGCAAAGGAGTCGAAGGTTCTAAGAAAAGTCGTCAAGAAAAAGATCAAGCTGCCAACTCCGGAGCGGATGGAGAAGATTGCAAAACGCTGGGAGCCCTATCGCAGCGTGGCCTGCTGGTATTTATGGCAGAGTCTGGATACCAAGACCCTCTAATCGCGCGGATATGGGTAACACAGAGTTCCCGAAGTCTTCGGTGGTTCCCTATTTGCCTCTGTGATTAAATGAAGGGCGATGGCTGATCTTAAGATTCGCGTGCTGGTCGCCAAGCCGGGACTCGACGGGCACGACCGCGGCGCCAAAGTGATTGCTCGCGCGTTGCGTGATGCCGGCATGGAAGTGATTTACACCGGTCTGCGGCAGACTCCGGAGATGATCGTCAGCGCCGCGCTGCAGGAAGACGTGCAGGTAATTGGCCTGTCGATTCTTTCCGGCGCTCACAATGCAATTGTGCCACGCGTGATGGATCTGCTCAGGCAGAACAAGATGGATGACGTGCTGGTGCTGGTGGGAGGGATCATTCCCGATCAGGACATTGATGCCCTGAAGAAACTCGGCGTGGCGGCCATCTTCCAGCCGGGCACGGCGATGGACGACATCGTGAAGTTTATCCGCGCCAACGTGAAGGCCGCCGGCGTGCCGGGGTGATCGACCACCGGGTCATTTCGCGATTTGAAGACCCAAGATTTTCGATCACCAAATGACCGGATCACCCAATCACCCGATTCCTCCAGATCTCAGCAGCATCCGGCAACAACTTGCCGAGACCGTTGGCCCTGCGCCCTGGTACTGGGAGACCTTTCCTGCGTTTCAATCCGCCGCCGGTCAGCGCTTTGTTTGGACTTATCACGGAGAACAGGGTCCGCTTGGATATCTGGTCACGCTCGCGTTGGAACAAGAGCCGGATAAGCCACGGCTGGCCCTGAATACCTATTGCCGGCCATTTCTTGCGTCGCCGCAATGTCTTGGCATCTGGTGTCCGGAGGGGCGCAGCATTCGGCTCGCGGCTTTCGCGCCCGACCAGCTTAGAGCGTTCGATCTGGCTGAGATTGCAGGATGGTTCAAGCAATCTTCCGACCGCATTTATTCAGCTAGCCCGCCGGTCGCGGACTTCGAAGTTCCACTCTCGTTGAAGGCTGGCATGCACAAGGTCGACGTTCCGCCAGAATTTGCGACCGTCGATGAGTTGATTGTGCCGAGCAGCTATAGGATGACCAATAACACGATAGCCCAGGACGATCCGGCCTTCGCGCTCTTTGTGATCTACCTGCAAGCGGGGCTTGTGGAGGTGTTGCCGCAGAAATGGTTCACCGCCGCGCAGTACGAAGTAGGCAAGCAATGGATTACACGTGCGGGGCGCGACCGGGAGTCGCACCGGATTTTCGGCGAATGCTTCGACGTTGGAACGTTTCTGCTGGAGGAAGATGGTTGCCGGCTGGCGGAGTGGGTGAAGAGAAGCTGATTCCGGCCTCCGTTGCGCGTCCAAGCGCGGGTGGTATACCGTAAGCAGTTCGCTCTCTTCATCCATGGCCGATCGCAGCGAAGCTCCCGCGGTTCCGTCCTCTCCGGCGTCGAACGTCCTGACCACGAGGGTCGATCCCACCTCGGCGCGGTTTGAAGCCAACATGCGCTTTCTGGCCGATCTTATGTCGCAGGTGCGTAACGAAGGCGAGAAGATCTGCGAGGGTGGCGGGGCCAAGGCCATTGAGAACCAGCACGCCAAGGGCCGCCTCACCGCGCGAGAGCGCATTGAGTTGCTGGCCGATCCGGGAACTTTCTTCGAGCTGGGTATTTACGCGGCGCATGGGATGTATGAGGAATGGGGCGGAGCGCCGGCCGCCGGCGTAATCGCGGGCCTGGCGCGCATTCACACGCGCATGGTCATGATCATCGCCAACGACGCCACGGTGAAGGCGGGCGCATTTTTCCCGATGACATCGAAGAAGGTGATTCGCGCCCAGAACATCGCCATCGAAAATCACATCCCTACGATTTATCTGGTGGACTCGGCGGGCGTGTTCCTGCCGCTGCAGGAAGATGTCTTTCCGGACACCGACGATTTCGGCCGCGTCTTCCGGAACAACGCAGTCATGTCGGCGCTGGGCATACCGCAGACCGCAGCCATCATGGGCATGTGTGTGGCTGGTGGCGGCTACCTGCCGGTGATGTGCGATCACGTTCTGATGACCGACGGCAGCGGATTGTTTCTGGCTGGACCCGCGTTAGTGCAGGCGGCAATCGGACAGAAAGTTTCGGCCGAGGATCTGGGCGGTGCAGCCATGCACGCGGGCATCAGCGGCACGGTCGACTTCCGCGAGGCCGACGATCGGGCCTGTCTCGCGCGCATTCGCTCCATTGTAGAAAAGTGGGGATACCGACGCCTTTCCCCCTGGGACCGCAAGAAACCGGTCGAGCCCGCATTGGCTGCCGAGGAAATTTACGGCATTTACGATTCCTCGCCTGCGCGTCCTTATGACATGAAAGAGATTCTTGCCCGCGTGCTCGATGGCAGCCGCTTCGATGAGTACAAGCCGGAATACGGCAAGACTCTGATCTGCGGGTATGGGCGCATCGGCGGATTCGCTGTGGGCATTGTCGCCAACCAGAAGCTGCACGCGCAGCAGATCGATCACGAAGGCCACAAGCGGATCGAATTCGGCGGCGTCATCTATACGGAGTCGGCGGAGAAGGCCGCGCGCTTCATCATGGACTGTAATCAGAATCTGATCCCGCTGGTTTTCTTTCACGACGTGAACGGCTTCATGGTGGGCCGGGACGCGGAGTGGAGCGGCATCATCAAAGCCGGCGCAAAGATGGTAAACGCGGTGTCGAATTCCGTGGTGCCGAAGATCACGGTGATCGTGGGAGGATCGTTCGGCGCCGGGCATTATGCGATGTGCGGCAAAGCGTTCGATCCGCGATTCGTTTTTGCCTGGCCCACCGCGCGTTACGCCGTAATGAGCGGCGATTCTGCGGCGGGGACCCTGGTCGAGATTAAGGTGAAGCAACTCGAGCGCGGCGGAAAAAAGCTTAGCGAGGAAGAAAAGAAGGAGCTGTATGAATCAGTGAAGCGCACGTATGACGAGCAGACCGATCCGCGCTACGGCGCAGCCCGTTTGTGGATCGACAAGATCATTGATCCTATCGAGACGCGCGATGCGATTACGCAGGCTCTGGAAGCTGCCGCGCTGAATCCCGACGTGCCGGAGTTCAAGGTGGGAGTGCTGCAAACATGATTCACCACGGAGACACGGAGAAACGGAGCAAACTTCTTCATGAAAGGCTGACTGAGCAGATCATTGGCGCGGCCGTTGAGGTGCATAGGGAGCTTGGCCCTGGCCTCATGGAGTCGGCATATGAGGAATGTCTCTGCCACGAACTGCATCTGCGCAACCTGAATTTCGAGCGGCAAGTGCTCTTACCGATACGATACAAGGGCGTCGGTCTCGACTGCGGATATCGAATCGACATGGTGGTTGAGGATTCAATCATTCTCGAACTAAAGTGTGTCGAACGTATCATGCCGGTCCACGAAGCCCAACTCCTCACTTACTTGAAACTACTGGCAAGCGGGTTGGATTGATCTTGAACTTTAACGTTTCGGTCATCACGCGAGGTGGAATTATCCGAAAGGTTCTTTGAGTTCCCTCTCTCCGTGCCTCCGTGTCTCCGTGGTGAAACGAATGTCGCCTCTCGTGAAGCTTATTGAATGTCCGCGCGATGCCTGGCAGGGGCTGAAGGGCCAGATTCCGTCCGACATCAAACGGGCCTACCTGCAGGCCTTGATCAGCGCGGGGTTCAAGCACATCGATGCGGTCTCTTTCGTGTCGCCCAAAGCTGTGCCGCAGATGGCTGATTCGGAAGAGGTGTTGAAGGAACTGGACCCGCCTGATGACGTGGAGATTATCGGCATCGTGGTTAACGAGAAGGGTGCGCAACGGGCGATCGACACGCACGCGGTGCGTACGCTGGGGTTTCCGTATTCGATCTCGGAGACTTTTTTGCGCAAGAATCAGAATCAGTCCGCCGAAGACGCTCTCGATGAACTGGAAAAGATCCAGAAGAAAGCTGACAATGCCGCGCTCGACGTGGTGGTTTACATATCGATGGCGTTTGGCAATCCTTACGGCGATCTGTGGAATCCGGACGAGGTGCTAGAAGCGATCTCGCTGATGGAAGTGGACAACCTTAGCATGATTTCACTCGCCGACACGGTCGGCATGGCCACTGCAGCGCAAGTGAGTGAACTCGTAAGCGCCGTGATGACAAAGTACGATTACCTGGAGATCGGGGTCCATCTGCACAGCCGTCCCGAACATGCGGCAGCGAAAGTTCTCGCGGCGTACGATGCCGGATGCCGCCGCTTTGATTCCGCCATCGGTGGTCTCGGCGGCTGTCCTTTCGCGCAAGATGCGCTGGTCGGCAACATCGCGACCGAAAAAGTAATTGAGGCGTTGAAGCAGCGTGGCGCGGAGTTGCCTCCGTTGAAACCGCTGGACGCGTTATTGCGCGCGACGGCCGAGATGGGGGCTAGATATGCGAATTCCGTGGACGACGATCTAGCCTCTTAGACTTGAGTTAGGGCAATGAACTATAAAACAGTACAACTGACTTACGATTCCGGCGTCGCCACCATCACCCTGAACCGTCCCGACAAACGCAACGCCATCAGCTTCGAGTTGATTGACGATCTGCTGGGCGCGCTGAGGGAAGTTGAGAGTTCGGATGCGCTCGTGCTCATCTTAACCGGGGCCGGCAAGGCCTTCTCTTCGGGCATGGACCTGGAGAATCTGAAAGCGCTGATTGGCCGGTCACCCGAGCAGAATCTTCAGGATTCGGAGACGATGGTCCGGCTGTTTCGATCGCTCTATGAATTTCCAAAGGTCACCATTGCGGCGGTGAACGGGGCGGCCATCGCCGGAGGAACGGGGCTGGCTTTGCTGTGCGACTTCACTCTGGCGGTTCCCGAGGCCAAGTTTGGCTACACCGAGGTGCGCATCGGCTTTGTCCCCGCCATCGTTTCGACCTTTCTGCTTCGCCAGGTGGGCGAGAAGCAGGCGCGCGATCTGCTGCTCACCGGACGCATCATCGGCGCGGAGGAAGCGGCGCGCATGGGGCTGATCAACGAAATCGTTCCCCCGGAAACTCTGATGAAGCGCGCCCGGGAACTGGCGATGCTGTTGATGGAAAACAGCCCCGCCTCGTTACGAGCGACCAAGCAACTCCTGAACGATCATGCCCGCTCCGAACTCGATGTGCAGATTGAAGCGGCGGTACGGGAGAATGCCGCGATCCGCAGCACCGCCGACTTCCGCGAAGGCATCCTGTCATTTCTCGAAAAGCGCAAACCGGTGTGGAGCGGGAGATGAGTGTGGATAATCGTCCTGAACCGATTAACGAAACCCGGCTGCGCGTGCGCTACGCGGAGACCGATCAGATGGGAGTGGTTTACCATTCCAATCATTTCATCTGGTTCGAGGTCGGGCGCGTCGAATTGCTGCGGCAGCTGGGTTTTTCTTATCGCGACATGGAGAGCGTAGATGGACGCTTCATCGCAGTGGCCGAGGCCAAATGCCGCTATCGCGCCCCGGCGCGCTACGACGAAGAAATCGTCGTGCGAACAGAGCTGTTGAACGTGCGCGATTCGGTGGTCCACTTTGGTTATGAATTGCGGCGCGCGGAGGACGGGGCGCTGCTGGCCGAAGGCGAGACCACCCATATCGTGACGGATGCGGAGATGAAGGTTGCGGCATTGCCCGAGAAGTATTTGAAAGTGTTTCGCGCGGCAGTAGGCAAGCGAAACGGGGAACAACCTTGAACGCACTTCACATTAACGGCAACGATCTTACTCTGGAAGCGGTACGCGAAGTCGCGGCCGATCGGCGGCCTGTGCTCTTGTCGGCGGACGCGCGCGAGGCCGTGGACAAGGCGCGCGCCGTGGTTGACGATATCGTCGCGAGCGACAAGCTGGCCTATGCCATCACTACCGGCGTCGGAAAGCTAAGCGACGTCCGCATTGCCGGCGAGCAGATCCGAGAGCTGCAAGTGAATCTGGTTCGCTCGCACGCGGTCGGAGTCGGCGAACCGCTCTCTGTGGTGGAAGTGCGCGCCATGATGCTCTTGCGCGCCAATTCGCTTGCCAAGGGCCACTCAGGCGTGCGCGCGATTGTCATCGACACGCTGTGCGAAATGTTGAATCGCAGCGTTACGCCCTTTGTGCCCTCGCAGGGGAGCGTGGGCGCGAGCGGAGATCTGGCTCCGCTGGCGCATCTCGCACTGGCCTTGATCGGCGAGGGCGAATGCCTGGACTCGGCCCGCGTGCGCATTCCCAGCGGCGACGCCTTGCGGCGGGCACAGATCAAGCCCCTGGTGCTGGAAGCAAAAGAAACCATCTCCCTTATCAACGGGACGCAGGGCATGCTGGCCGTGGGTTCGCTGGCGCTGCTGGCCGCCGAGACGCTAGTCGATTCCGCCGACGTTTTGGGTGGCTTGTGCTGCGATGCGTTGCAAGGCACCGACGCGGCCTTCGATGAGCGTATCCACAAAGCTCGTCCGCACCCCGGACAGATGAAAACGGCTACGAATCTGCGCAAGATGCTCGAAGGCAGCCAGATTCGCGAATCGCACCGCAACTGCGGCCGGGTACAAGACGCTTACTCTTTGCGCTGCATCCCGCAGGTGCATGGCGCGGTGCGCGATACGCTGGCGCACTGCCGCGAGGTGTTTGAGATCGAAGCGAACTCGGCGGTGGATAACCCGCTGGTGTTCATCACAAACGCTGAGAATCCAGCGGGCGATGTAATCTCGGGAGGAAATTTTCACGGTGAGCCACTAGCGTTCGCTCTGGATTTCCTAGCCATTGCACTCAGTGCCCTTGCCGGCATCAGCGAGCGCCGGATCGAGCGCCTGGTGAACCCCGCGCTCAGCGAGGGTTTGCCGCCGTTCCTGGCGCAAGGCGCCGGATTGAATTCAGGCTTCATGATGCCGCAGGTGACGGCGGCGGCGCTGGTCAGCGAAAACAAGGTGCTGGCGCATCCCGCGTCGGTGGATTCGATTACGACCTCGGGGAATAAAGAAGACTACGTTTCCATGGGCATGACGGCGGCGAATAAGCTGAAGCGCATCGTCGAGAACACACGCAATGTGCTGGCGATTGAAGCCATGGCAGTGGCCCAGGCGATTGATTTTCTGGCCCCGCTGAAAGCCTCGAAGCGCGGACAGGCGGCGCACGCGGCGATACGGTCGGTGTGTGCGACGGTCGAGAAAGATCGGGTTATGTACAAGGATTTCGCGCGGATCGCGGAGCTGATTGCCAGCGGAAAGGTGGCGGAAGTCGTACGCTGAGGAAAGGCCGGGCTTCGCCCGGCGGACAGCCGAGGGCGGCCCCCACATCAAAACATCTAGGCTGTCTTCGCCGCACTCCCATCCAGTCCCAACCTATCCGCAATCCCCTGCAGCGCCTCGATGCAAAACGCGATGTGCTCGTCGAGGTCTACCCCCAGGGCGGCGGCGCCGTTGATGATGTCGCCGCGGTTTACTTTGCGGGCGAAGGCTTTGTCCTTCATTCTTTTTCGCACCGACTTTGCGTCCACTTCGGCAAGCGACTTTCCTGGCTTGATCAGGGCCACGGCGGTGATGAATCCGGCAAGCTCATCACAGGCGAAGAGAGCTTTTTCCATGGGCGTATCGCGCGTCACTCCGGTGTATTCCGCGTGCGACATGATGGCTCTCGTGATCACTTCCGGCCAGCCGCGCTCCTTCAGGATCTCGTTTCCCTTATAGGGATGGTCGTCCAGGCTGGGATACTTCTCGTAGTCGAAGTCGTGGATGAGTCCGAGATGGCCCAAAGGTCTTCTTCGGATAGACCTAGTTCCGACGCAGAATTTCCAGACCCACCCGCAAACTTGCCGGAGCAGGCGCGCATGCAAGCTTCGACTGCCAGCGCGTGCTTGCGCAAACTTTCCGACTGGGTGAACTCAGTTAGTAAACACCATGCGGAGTCGCGATCAATCATGCTGTTGCCCCATTTTCTGCGGGATCTCGCCGCTTCGCTTCGGCTATTGCCGGTTAAACCCACGGCTTCATGCATTTTAACCTTGACTTCCACAGGGCATGTGCCGCAGATTGTCCCTGCGGCGGAAACTTCCCCCAATTTAGGTTCCGCTGGCTTAGCTTTAAGGAGTAGCCCGCTCTGGCACTCCCACAACCCGATGGCCACGACTCTTGCCCCGGTAGATTCAAGGGAGGTCGTCCGTTGCGATCATTGCCTGCTGGTTCAATTCCGTACGGTCAATAACAATTGCCGGCGCTGCCACTCGTCCCTGGACGAGGAACCTGAGCCCGAACCCGTGGTGCTTGCGCCACCAGTAATGATGCCGATGCCCGGTATGGGCCGCGGACATTTGAACCTGGCGACCTCGATCCGTTCGCTGCGCCTGCGTAGCGGGTTGAGCCAGCGGCAGCTGGCGGGACGCATGTCTGTGCCCCGGACCTACGTTTCTAAAATAGAAAACGAAAAAGCTACGCCCACGCTGTCTTCCCTGGAGCGGCTGGCGCGGGCACTGGAGGTGACCGTGCCGGAACTGCTCAGCGGTGGAGAAAAGAACCGCCAGGACGAAATCAGCGAGCTGATGAAAGATCAGTTCATCGCGGAGATTCTGCCGTTCGTTTCGCAACTGAACGGGATGCAGATGTCGAGCATTCTGACCCAGGTGCGGGATTTGACGATGCGGCCGAGACGGACCGCGTAGATTAAAGAAGTTTGGTGTGGGGACAGCCGCCCTCGGCTGTCCGCCGGGCGAAGCCCGGCTCCCACCACAGAGTTTATCCGGGCAAACCTGCCAACTGAACGCCGGGACCAGCCATGGTCCCGGCTTTTTTCTGATTCCGGCGGAGTGAATCCAGAATAGATTCATTGACATCTATCCAGCATGAACCTGGAAGAAGCTGGAAATACTTTGTCTCCACTGCCTGTGCTTGCCGCAGTGAATCAGCCCGGAGCCGGCGAATGGGCGGATGAGCCTCTGCGGGGCGCGGCGCCGCTCGCGAGTTCCGCAACCGGCAACGATTTGCTGCTTGACGCCTACTCGCGGGCGGTGACCGGGGCGGTCGAACGAGTTAGCCCGTCGGTGGTGAACATCGAAGTGCATCAATCTTCTGGCCGCACGCGCTCGGGTGAGCCGCGCGAGCGGCGTGGCGGAGGCTCGGGATTCGTATTTACCCCCGATGGCCTGATTCTGACCAACAGCCACGTCGTGCATGACGCCCGCCGCATCGAGGTGACGATGGCGGACGGACGGCGCATGCCGGCCAGCGCGATCGGCGACGATCCCGCGAGCGACCTCGCCGTGATCCGCATCGATGAGCCGCGAGTGGACGAGCCTGGTCTGACTGCCGCTGCTCTCGGCGATTCACAGCAGCTTCGCGTGGGGCAAGTCGTGATTGCGATTGGTGCGCCTTACGGATTTCAGTCCACGGTGACGGCGGGAGTGGTGAGCGCGCTCGGGCGCTCGCTGCGGTCGTATTCCGGGCGGCTCATCGACGACGTGATCCAGACGGATGCCGCGCTCAACCCCGGCAACTCCGGCGGACCGCTGGTGGATTCCGCGGGCCGCGTGGTCGGAGTGAACACGGCGACGATTCTGCCGGCGCAGGGGATTTGTTTTGCCATCGGCATCAACACGGCGAAGTTCGTGGCCGGCCGCTTGCTGCGCGACGGGCGCATTCGCCGGAGTTATATCGGGGTCTCGGCGCAGACCGTGCCCATCCATCGCCGCGTGGTGCGCTTTTATAATCTGCCCAAAGAAACCGGCGTGGTTGTGATATCGCGGGAAGAGAAGAGCCCGGCGCAGCGCGCAGGCGTGCGCGAGGGCGACGTAATCGTCGCGCTGGAGGGCCACCCGGTGGCCGGAGTCGACGATCTGCACCGCGTGCTCACCGACGTTCGGGTAGGCGTGAGCTGCTCGCTCACCGTGATACGGCATACCGAGAAGCTGGAGTTGCGGATCGTGCCGGAAGAAGCGAAGGCCGCGTAGCGGCGGACGCATTCGTCCGCCGCCCTGCGCTAACCCATGGGGACGTGATCCAAGTCTCGCTTTTTGGACATTGCTCCCCGGTGGCCTTATAATTCGCGCCGCTAGCAATTATGGCGCTCGATTTGATCCCACAGGTTGTCCGGGACAGATACCACATCGAAGAACGCGGGCACGCATGTGCGATCCTCGCGGCGGGCTATCCCAACGAGTTCAAGGATATCGTTGAGTGCCTTGAGGGATTTGCGGTCAGAAAGAGTCATATCTTGACTCCACCGTCGTAGTCAGCCAGAGCATTTAACTCCGCACTGCGTAGCGCATGCGTTTCGCGGGCGAGGCGCCCGCGCTACAGGCACATTGCTTCCCCCTTCCCCGCTGTGGTAGCGTCATCAGTCGGAAGGGGTAGGCCTTGCAGGCAAGAATTCCCGCCGGGCTGGATCGCAAGGAGACCGAAGTCTACCGGCAGCTTGATCCAGAGCGGCTCCCAAGACACATCGCGATCATCATGGACGGCAACGGGCGCTGGGCGAAACGGCGCCACATGCCGCGCGTGGCCGGACATCGCGCCGGAGTCACAGCCGTGCGCTCGACGGTGGAAACGGCGGCGCGCATTGGCATTCACGCGCTCACGCTGTACGCCTTCTCCGAAGAAAATTGGAAGAAGCGGCCCAAAAGCGAAGTCGACTTCCTGATGCGCCTGCTGAGCCGCTACCTGAAGGCGGAAGTCCCCACGCTGAACAAAAACAACATCCGTCTGGAATATATTGGGCGGCAGTACGAACTGCCGGAAGACGTGCAGGAGCGCATGGCCTGGGCCCGCCAGAGTACGGCGCATAACACCGGCACCGTCCTTACGCTGGCGCTGAACTACAGCGCGCGCAGCGAACTGGTGGATGCCTTTCGCTCCATGGTGAATGCAGCCTCGCAGAATGGTGGCTGGGAGCATTTGCGCATCGACGAAGATACGGTCGGCCGCCATCTTTACACCCGTCACCTGCCCGATCCGGACCTGGTGGTGCGGACCTCGGGAGAAATGCGGTTGAGCAATTTCTTGCTGTGGCAGTTGGCCTATGCCGAGATTTATGTGACGCCTACCTTGTGGCCCGATTTCCGGGGGCTGCATTTGCTCCAGGGCATCGCCGAGTATCAGAAGCGGGAGCGGCGCTACGGGGGATTGAACCATGGCGAACACGCTCACTCCGGTGCTGCGGAGGAAACGCCAGCATACCAACCTGAGCCAGAGGCTGAGCCCGAACCTTACTCGCCCGCGACTCACTCAACGGAAAAGCGTCTCCACTCCCAACCTCATGCCTCAAAAGCGACGCGCAAGCGCTAAAGCCGGCGTCCGTGGGGCGTTGCGGCCGTGCTGAAACGCATTGCCACCGCCGTTGTGCTGATTCCAGTTGTGTTGTTGCTGGTGCTGCGCGCGCCGGTGCCAGTGGTGGCTGTGGTAACGGCGGCGATCGCGCTGATCACCATCCAGGAATTTCTGAAGCTGACGGAATCCTATGGCGTTCAACCGCTCACCATCCCCACCTACATCTTCGTGGGATTGTTTTTTCTTCTGCTTGCAGCCAGCGCAGCCGGCGAAGCGCCGCAACTCTCAGCCTTGAAGTTCGTACTCGGGGCGGCATTTGCCTGCGCGCTTGCTCCCTTTCTTTTTCTGACCATCGCAATGCAACGACAAAGACCCCATCTGAGCGGCGCGTATCCTGCCGCGGCAGCCTCGGCCTTCGGCTTCGCCTACATCGCCCTGCCTTTGGGAATGCTGGTGCAGTTGCGCCAGCAGTGGGCCGGAGCGTTCTGGCTGCTCTATCTTCTTCTGATCGTTTGGGCAGGAGATATTTTCGCTTACTTCGTTGGCCGGTCGTTGGGGCGGCACCTGATGGCGCCGCGCATCAGTCCAAAGAAGACCTGGGAGGGTGCGGCGGCCTCGCTGGCGGCAAGCCTCGTGGTTGGAAGCCTGCTGTTCAGCCATGCTCTGCAGATCAGCTCGTTCCTGCTGCGCCTGGGATTAATCCAGCGCCGCGACGGATTGTTTGGACTGGAAAGGCCTGAATTGTGGCCGATCATCCTGCTGACGACTGCGTTGAACATTGCGGCGCAACTTGGCGATCTGGTGGAATCGCTGATCAAACGCGGCGCCGGTGTGAAGGATTCAGGTACGATTCTTCCAGGCCACGGTGGCATGCTCGACCGTATCGATGCGCTGCTTTTTGCCGCGCCGGTGCTGTGGTACTATGCGGTTTGGCGCGCGTTGCAGTAGCCGTTCGAAAATGGCGGACTCGCCCAAACACCCTCCCCTGGTACCTCTTCATCCGGATAGCTCACTGAACGCGGTCAAGCTTGCGCAGTTCGAGAAGCTTTCGACAGAAACTTTGCTGGTCTCGTTGTTACCCGGATCGCAAGGTTGTCTGAAAACACGGCCAGATGGAACTATACTGGATGGACATCACCGAATCTGCGTTCTTCGGGGACGAGGTGTAGATGTTGAAGGTCTTCTTCGGGACATCGTAGTGAAGGATCAAGGGTGAGGATGCGGAAAGAACTCTATTGGCTCCCCGAATCGTGGCCCGGAAGACTGGCAGTGGGCCCTCGTCCTCGCGGCGGAGATTGGCTGAAAGACGATATCGCCATCTGGAGCCGATCCCATATAAATACCGTGCTTTCGCTGCTCACGCCGGACGAGGAAAGAGACTTGGATCTCCGCGATGAACGGGATGAGGTTAAGGCACGCGGCATGAACTTCACTTCGTTTCCCATACCGGACCGCCAGATTCCCCAGTCAGAGGCGAAATGGTCCGAAGTCCTGGAGAATGCGGCCCGCGATCTGTCGAAAGGAAAAAATGTGCTCGTGCACTGCCGGCAGGGAATCGGGCGAAGCGGATTGGCGGCTGCCTGCCTGCTGGTAAGAAAAGGAATGAGCCCGGGAGCAGCGGTTGAGGCAGTCTCGGCGGCGCGCGGCATGCCCATTCCGGAAACAGCGGAGCAGCGAGAGTGGATTGACCATTACGCCGCGGCGTTGACGAGCACGAAGTAAGCAATTCTGCAAGGTTTTGCGAATGCCTATGAAACGCATTGCCATTCTGGGATCGACCGGTTCAATCGGCCGCAGCACGCTGAGCGTGGCCGAATCTTATCCGGAGCGCTTTCAGATCGTAGCGCTGGCTGCTGGCCGCAATCTGGCGGAAGCCTTTGAGCAGGCGCGGCGCTGGCGCCCACGCCTCATGTCGATCGCAGCGGAGCCCGACGCCGAGGTGTTGCGGGCGCGCCTGCGGCAAGCCGGCTTGAGCGAAATCGAAGTGGTTCATGGAGCGGCTGGGACCGTAAGCGTCGCGACCCACGCGGAGGCCGATTTCGTGGTAAGCGCCATCGTTGGCGTGGCCGGGCTCGAGGCCACCTACGAGGCAGTCAAAGCAGGAAAGACGGTCGGAGTGGCCAATAAGGAGTGTCTGGTCGCCGCCGGTGAGTTGATCACCGACGAGGCCCGCAAGCAGGGTAAACCTCTGCTGCCTATCGATAGCGAGCACAACGCCGTACACCAGTGCCTGCGGGGCGGGCGGCGGATGGAGGAAGTGGACCGCATCTGGCTGACCGCCTCCGGTGGCCCATTTCTGCACACGCCGCGCTCGGAGTTCAGCCGCATCACGGTCGAGCAGGCGCTCAACCATCCCACGTGGAAAATGGGCAAGCGTATCACGATTGACTCTGCGACCCTGATGAACAAGGGTTTCGAGGTCATCGAGGCATGCAGATTGTTTCACATTCCACCCTCGAAAGTGGAAGTGATCATCCATCCCCAGTCCACAATTCATTCCATGGTTGAGTTTATCGATGGCAGTATACTTGCTCAGATTTCGGTGACCGACATGCGGCTGCCGATTCTGTACGCCTTGACCTATCCGGAGCGTATTCAATCGGATATGCGCTTCCCGGTCCGCGACTTGAGTCATCTGGACTTCGGCCCGCCAGACATGAGTAAATTCCCTTGTCTACGTTTGGCTTATGAAGCAGCGGAGGCGGGTGGGGCGAAGACGGTAGCGCTCAATGCAGCCGACGAAGTCGCGGTGGCTGCATTTCTCGAAGGCAGCATTGGTTTCGATGAGATTCCCGGCGTCATTGAAGACGCCGTTACAGCATCGAATGCGGGGAAGCTGGAGTCGATTGCCGCTGTGCTTGAAGCCGATGCCGAAGCCCGCCGATATGCACAACAGCGGCTTTCGGGAATAAGAAAGAGAGCCGGGCAGTCGCGGACAACATCTGTGGTGTAGTGGCCGAATCTAATAGGAGAGCGGTTTCGTACCTATTTTATGTCTGATTTTCTAATCTCCGTCGTCGCCGTCGCGGTTGTCCTGGGTTTCATGATTCTGATCCACGAGTTCGGCCACTACGCCGTGGCCAAGTGGCTCGGAGTTCGGGTAGAGGTTTTCTCCATTGGGTTCGGCAAGCGCCTTTTCGGCTTTCGCCGGGGAGATACCGACTACCGCGTCAGTGCAATCCCACTCGGCGGCTACGTGAAGATGAGCGGCGAGAATCCCATGGACGAACGCACCGGCGATCCCGCCGAGTTCATGTCGCACTCCCGCTGGCACCGCTTTCTGATCGCAATCGCTGGCCCCTCGATGAACATTCTGCTGGCCATTTTCCTTCTCACCGCGGTTTACATGGTGCACTACGAGTACCCGGTCTTCCTCGACAAGCCAGCCGTAATCGAAGGGCTAAAGCATGACTCGCCCGCAGCCCGGGCTGGCCTGCAGCCGGGCGACCGGATCGTAAAGGTCGATGGCATTCAGAACCCGACCTGGGAGCAGTTGCAGCCCCGCGTGTGGCTCAGCCCCAATCAGCCACTCACTGTCACCATCCAGCGCGGAGATCAAACCTTCCAGAAGACGATCGTGCCTCAGGCTGTTACTACCTCCGAGGTAGGTTCGGCGGGATGGTATCCCGAGGAGCCCGTCATCGTTGGCCAGCTTGAGAGCAACACCCCCGCGGCCAATGCCGGGCTAAAGGAAGACGACAGAATTGTCGCCATGGACGGTCAGCCGCTGGTTTCGATCGAAGCCATGATCGAGCACCTCCAGCAGACGAAGGACAAGCCCGTCGATCTCACGGTGCTTCGCGGCAATCAGAGTTTAGATTTCCATCTGACTCCGGTGCTGGCGAAAACCGAAGATCCCAAAGAGCAAAGATACCGCCTGGGATTCCTCAACAAGAGCGAGACCAAGGTCACAACTTTACCCTTCGGCCAGGCGTTGAGTCTTTCGCTTGAGACCAACAAAAAATACTCGTTGCTGATTCTGGAGCTGGCCAAGAAGATCGTACAGCGCAAAGTTTCGCTCCGCGCGGTCTCGGGCCCCATCGGCATCGCGCAGGATGCGGGCTACGCGGCGCAGCAAAAGGGCTGGACTCCTCTGCTTGAGTTAACCGCCGGCATCAGCCTCAACCTTGGCATCTTTAACCTGCTGCCCATCCCCATCCTCGACGGTGGCGTCATCCTGTTTCTTCTCATCGAAGGCCTCATGCGGCGCGATGTCAGCCTGCGTATTAAAGAGCGCGTCTACCAGGCGGCGTTCGTCTTCCTGGTGCTGTTCGCCGTTATGGTGATTTACAACGATTTGATGAAGACTTTGCCGGGGCTGATGGATAGATTGCCGTAAGTGGGACCAATCGTATCCGCCCCGACGATGTCTTCCCGCACCAATCCTTATTGATCGCTTTCTCTCACTGAGATACAATGTATCTCAGTGAGGTCCTATGGCTGCGACTGAAATGGTTCACGTGCGGGTGGAGAAACGCATTAAGACACAGGCCGCCAAAACTTTAGCCGCTATGGGACTGTCCGTATCCGATGCTGTGCGAGTACTGTTGACGCGCGTGGCGGCGGAGAAGTCTCTCCCTTTCGAAATAAGAGTTCCTAACGCTACGACAGCGGCGGCAATGGAAGAAGCGCGCAAAGGCGGTTTACCTGCGTTCGGCAGCGTTTCCGAGTTGATGGCCGACTTGAATGCGGAGGATTGAGCCCACCACCGCCTTTCGCCGCGATTTCAAGCGCGAAAAGAAAGGCCCGCATCGGCGAGATATCGACTCCATTGTTTCCGACGTTGCAGCACTATTATCTGAAGATAAGGCTCTACCCCATAGGACCCGTGACCACGAACTCTCCGGCGAGTGGCGTGACCATCGCGAGTGCCACCTCAAGCCCGACCTATTGCTCATTTACCGAAAATCAGACGCCCACGTTCTGCAACTTGTCCGGATGGGCTCGCACAGCGAACTTTTCGGCTAGAGATGAGCATCCACGCGCAATCCCCTCCGTCCCGGCCCTTGTTCCTACATGCTAAAATAGACCTTCCATGGCTATCGTTCCCCGCAGAAAAACCATCACCACCCTCGTCGGCAACGTCCGCGTTGGCTCCGATGCACCGATTGTGGTGCAGTCGATGACCAACACCGACACCGCGGACATCCCCTCGACCGTTCAGCAGTGCGCCGCGCTGGCCCGCGCCGGGTCGGAGTTGGTTCGGGTCACGGTTAACAACGAAGAGGCCGCGGCCGCCGTTCCTCATATTGTCGAGCAGCTCGACAAGCAGGGGCTGCGCGTGCCCATTATCGGCGACTTCCACTACAACGGCCACGTTCTGCTGACGAAATATCCCGAATGCGCGCGCGATCTGGCGAAGTACCGCATCAATCCCGGCAATGCCAGCATCGGACGCACCGGCGACTCCAATTTCCGCACCATGATCGAAGTGGCGGTGAAGTATCAGAAGCCGGTGCGCATCGGCGTGAACTGGGGATCGCTCGACCAGGTTCTGCTCACCAAAATGATGGACGAGAATTCCCGCCTCGACGACCCCAAAGACGCCCGCGAAGTCACCATGGAAGCGATGGTGGTGAGCGCGCTGAACTCCGCCGATCTGGCGCAAAAATTCGGGTTGCGTCCCGACCAAATTATTCTGAGCGCGAAGGTCAGCGGCGTGCAGGATCTGATCGACGTGTACCGCGCTCTCGCTGCGCGTTGCGACTATCCGCTGCACCTGGGCCTCACCGAAGCAGGAATGGGCGCGAAGGGCGTGGTGGCATCGGCCGCGGCCATGGGCGTTGTTTTGCAGGAAGGCATCGGCGATACCATTCGCGTTTCTCTCACTCCCGCACCCGGCGGTGACCGCACCGAAGAAGTCCGCGTGGCGCAGCAGATTCTGCAATCCATGGGCATTCGCAGCTTCACCCCGCAAGTTACGGCCTGCCCGGGCTGTGGACGCACCACCAGCACCTTCTTCCAGGAAATGGCCGAGCAGATTCAAACTTACCTGCGCGAGCAGATGCCAGCCTGGAAGGGCCGCTACATAGGTGTGGAAGAAATGAAGCTCGCGGTCATGGGCTGCGTGGTCAACGGTCCCGGCGAATCGAAGCACGCCAACATCGGCATCTCCCTGCCGGGAACCTTCGAGGAGCCGAAAGCCCCGGTCTATGTGGATGGACGCCTGTTCACCACGCTCAAAGGCGATCGCATCGTCGCCGAGTTCATCGAGATTCTCGATGAGTACATCGACTCCCACTATGCCGCTAGAGAGCAAAAAGAGGAATTAGCCGCCAGAAACTGAGCTTGGTTCACGAGCTAGCCCTGCCCCTACGAGCTGTCATGCCTTACGAACTGTCATCCCGAGCGAAGCGAGGGATCTTGGTGTTTGCCCGCAGCGGCAACCCCGTAGTGCAGGCAGAAACCCAGATCCCTCGCTTCGCTCGGGACGACATGGGGGTTTAAGTCCCGTCTGATCAGCAGGCAACCGTCCTTCACTGCCCCATCAACAGGAATATGGGATTCTGCGGAAGCTCACCGCTCGGTTGCGTCGCGGCGGGAAGATCGGTGATCACCGTATCCGCCGGAGTGCCGCCGATCGGGTTATTCGTGTTGCTCCCAGAGGTATTGATGACGGCGATGGCACCGGCATCGCACATGCTCACATAAACGTGGCTGCTGTCGATAGCCGAGACTGTGAACACCCTAAAGCGCGTGGCGCCCGGAGTGTAAAGAGTGGGTGAAGCGCAGGAAGACACCGGCGGAACGGCGTACTGGTACTGATTCGTGTTCAGATTCGCCGAGAACGGAGGGTCCGTCAACAGAGTCAGAGTCGGCGCCGAGGGATACTCCAGAGCAAAATTGTTGGCGTCGAACACCGTGAGCCCGGGAATCACGCAGGAGCCAGTTGTCCCTGCCAAGGTATCAGGGCAAGCCGATGCGATGCGATAGCTGGAGACGTAAAACCGGCTGCCATCGGGCAGAGCCGTCACCGAAGTGGGCGTGCAGCCCGAGGGACACGCCGAGTTGGCGCCGTTGGCCATGGAAATTGTCTTCAGTAGAGTCGGCGTATCGTTGTCTCCACCAATATCGGAAAAGACATACACCATGCTGGTCACGGGATTGGTCACATAAAGCCGATTCAAGTTCGGATCGTAGAAAATGACGTTCGCCCCAGCGCCTACACTCAGACTGCTGGTAACCGTATCCGTGGCGGTATCAATCGTCACCAACTGCCCATCGCCCTGGGTGAGCACGTAAACCTTCTGGCCGTCGGCCCGAGCCACCACCCACACCGGCGTGACTCCGGTGAAACCTGTCACCACATTCTGCGATAAATCCACCGCGTTCAGGCTGCTCACGGTGCTGTCGCCCTGATTCGCCACATACAGCTTATTGCCGCTTGGTATGGACGCCTCGGCTAGGGAAACAGGATTGGTCCCGACCGGAGCCGTGTTGATTACAGCATTCTGAAACGTGTTGATCGTACTCACGGAATTCGTGCCGAAGTTCGCTACATAAACGAAAGTGTTTTCCGTGGTGTTCAAGAAAACCGGCAATGATCCCGAGGGCAAAACGATATTGCTCAGGGTACCAAAGCCGGTCGCAACTCTTGACTGCGAGGCCGGAGTAAACGACGAAACCACATCCAGCCCGCCTGAAACCAAACTGCCCGCACTCGCCACAAACACCCTGGCAGCGCCGGGCGATACGGCGGCGTGCGTCGGAATGTCTCCCAGGTTAGGCAAATTGGGTTGGGATGTGGGAGTCTCGGCAATAATCGTATCGCCCCCCACGTCGATCTGCATGGCCCCGCCGGGATAGTTCGGGACGTTGGCGCTGATGCCAAAGACGGCGTGAAAATTGGACGGAGCCGGGGGCGGTTCCGTAGGGCACCCAGGAATTCCACCATTCGAGCAAGGAATCACGACGGGGCGGTACACCTGTCCGCAGGCCCCCCACAGCAGAATCGGAAGCACCACGAGCGCGAACCGGCCCACACCTCGAAAACTCATCGACACTCCAAAAGAAAATTATGGCTCTTCAGAGGAATTCAACATTCTAACGGCTGGTCACGATCTGCGCCAGCGGCCCGTGCGGCAGTCAGGCTTCGGGCCCGGCGGAGCGCTCATTCTGGGATGCTTGCAGGGGAGGACAAGTTGGATCGTGGGAATTCGTCAGTAGCAGACGTAGCTCGCCAAAATGGGCAGGGAGAAAAACCGACCCGAGGGCCGATGGCGGCAATCGAAGTCCGAAAGTAAGGCCCTAAGCTGCCTTACCTGCCGCGTCGCGACTTGCCGCCTGCCGCGGCAGCCGGTTCTTCGGACTTGGCGGCAGCTGCGGGCTTTTTCCTGCCTTCCATCTGCGCCAGGCTCTGCTTCAGAGCAGCCATCAAGTCCACCACCGGAGCCAGCTTCTTCGGCTGCTCCACGGCTGCGACTTCCCCGCCCTCAAGCTTGGCCTCAATCAGCTTCTTCAAATTTTCCTGGAAGCTGTCTTTATACTTTTCCGGATCCCATTCATCGGCCAGCGCTTCGATCAGCTGGTGCGCCACTTTCACCTCGGCCTCTTTCAACTCCACGTCGGGGGCGCCGAAGCCTTCCACCTTCTTCACTTCCTCGGCATAGTACATGGTGTGCAGCATCATCCCACCTTCGTGCGGCCGCAAAAACACCGTGTACTCGCGGTTGTGCATGGTGATCTTGGCGATGGCCACGTACTGGCTTTCTTCCAGCGCCTTGGTCAGCAACGCATAAGGCCTGCGTCCAGCTTCTTCGGGCATCATGTAATACGACGACTCGAAGTAGACGGGATCGACATCGCCGGCCTTGACGAACTCAAGAATCTCCATCGTCTTCGCGGTCTGCGGCTCGATCTTCTTGATCTCTTCCGGCTCAATGATGATGTATTCATCCTTGCGAAACTCGTAGCCCTTCACGATCTCGCTGCGCTCCACGACGACGTTTTCCAGCGGACAAATATACTGCTGCTTCACCCGCTGCTTGTCCGGCCGGTGCAGCATGTTGAAAGAAATGCCAGAGCTGCGCGCCCCGGAAAACAAGCGCACAGGCATGGAGATAAGACCGAAAGTTAAGTGTCCCGACCAGACCGACGATGCCATAGTTCCCTCGCTCACCAGGGATGAACAAACTGCCAGCACTCGGACCCGCTTCGCATAGCATGTCGTCCCGACCGGAGCTTCCCCTTCCCGATAGGGAAGGGGAGGGACCTGCTGTTCGCGCGGGCTACCTCTGTCCGTAAACCGCCCAGAATTGGGAGTTTAGCCTATAAACGGCCTTTCGATGCACAAATCTTAGGGCAGAACGAACCCAAGTGCGAAGCCGGAGGGAATGGGGTGAAGCGCGGTCAAGCGCTAGGAATAGTAGTTAACCAAGCAGCTTCCCAGCCCGCGCACCTACACGACGGCTGTTAGGGGATCATCTTCTTCAGCCTTTCCCCGATCAGAAAGTTGTGGCACACTGACACCCCTCAGGAGTCTTATGGGTACTAACCATGCCTGACACTTCTTCTCAAGTACAGGTGTTCCTTGCGAACGTCGCTGATAGAACAAAGCTCGTTTTCTTCGTGGGAGCGGGGATCTCTTTCCCAGCTGGCTATGCGAGCACGAGGCGCGCCAGTTTTACCTCATACATCTCCGCCGGCAACAAAATCCGGAACTCATGACGAAGATCTGGTTTGTGACCACGGACCGGTTTCTCGTTGAACTTCAACGGCTCGAGAAAGACAAATATCCACTCCCGATTTCCTATACTCCGCGCAGTTGGTTTCAGTACCTAGACCTGATCGACGTTGAAAGCAGAGGCAGCCACAATTTTTCTCGTCTACAGCCCAGGATGCGTTTCGGAGTAGTAAGCGGCGACCTTGGCATTGCGGCAATTCGGACAATCTTGAAGGAAGAAAAGAACCTTCTGAGCAAGGGGGTCGTCTCTGTAAAAGAACTTGCGGAAGCAGCCGTGAGCGATTTTCACTTGCGCCAGTCGATCGCGGAGTATGACAAAAAGTCGGGGTCCGCGAACGACCCGACCCTTTCCGCAAAGGCGAAAAGCGACATTAGCCGCGAAATCAAGAAGGTGGTGGGCCAGTTCGTGGCAGTTCGAGTTCAGGAGATCAACAAGCTGAAAGAGGAACGAGATTCTGCGAAAGCTGAGGTAGAAGAAGAACGAAGATCAAAGGAGGCCACAATAAGGTCTCTTGAGAAGAAGCTAGAAAAAGAGAAGCACGTGGCGAGAACCCTCAAGGCCTCAAAACAGAAACCCCGGAAGCGGGGAAGGCGCTAGTCCTAAAGAAAAAGGCCGGAGCAGCTTCCCCACAGCCCGACTGTGACATCTGACCTTGCCCCCACCACAAAACCGCGTAATCATGGTCGAGGGCGTGAGGGCTGCCAGACGCCAACGTGGCCCGCGTAAGTCCCTGCGGCTCAATATTTTGCCCGTAAGTGATAGAAGTCAATAGTTCAATTCGCGTTTTGTCGCCATCTCGGTGATTCCAATAGATCGAGGGGGGAGGGGGGTACGCGTCAAGCGGCATCAAACCAGAACTTCTGAGCTCGCGCACACGCTGTCGAGGAATCTCCGCCACAGATTTATTCCGATCAGAAATCCACAGCACCTTTCCAGCGCAGCGCTTATCCTTGAAGCAAGCGTCCATGGCTCCAGGCTCATGGCTCAAAGCTTAAGACTCGCAACTCCAATCGGAGACAATATGACCGATCCACGCTATCCCATCGGCAAGTTCACCTACGAAGGCTCGCCCACGGAAGACCAGAAACAAAAATACCTGAGCGAAATCGAGCTGACGCCGGCCAATCTGCGCGCCTCCGTGAAAGGGCTCTCCGAGCAGCAGCTCGACACGCCCTATCGCCCTGATGGCTGGACCATTCGCCAAGTCGCGCACCACGTCCCCGACAGCCACCTCAACGCTTACGTCCGTTTCAAGCTGGCTCTCACCGAAGAGGAGCCAACCATCAAGCCCTACGCCGAAGACCGCTGGGCGCACCTGGCAGACACCCAGTCAACCCCGGTTGCGGTATCTCTGGCATTGCTGGATTCCTTGCACGACCGCTGGATGCGTCTCCTGCGCTCGCTCCAACCGGAGGACTGGAAGCGCACCTTCCGCCATCCTGAGTTAGGAGTAATGAACCTGGAGAAAACGCTGGCCCTCTACGCCTGGCATGGACGCCATCACGTCGCCCACATCACCAGTCTGCGGGAGAAAAATGCCTGGTAGGACGTCGCAAGCCCCCTCTACGTCATCCCCAGCTTCCACACCAGATAACTGCACGCTTCCCGCAACACAGCATAGATTCGCTGCAGGACGCTGTGTGGACGCGAGTCGGGCCGCGGAGAGACATACACTGGATCAACCCCGGCGTGCTCCAGCAATCGCTTGATGCGGAAGAGGTGATACGCGTCGCTGACGGCGACGCAACTATGCAGTCCGTTGGCACGCATGATCACAGCCACACGCACCGCCGATTGCGCCGTGTCAGAGCCCTGGGTCTCGGCGATCAGATTCCGTTCGGGGATTCCCCGGCGTTTTAGATAATCGCTGCCCACGCCGCCTTCGCTGAAGCTGGGATCGGACGCTGAGCCCCCAGTCGTGATGACCACGGCAGCGATGCCCTGGCGAAAAAGATCAAAGGCATGATCCAGCCGCGCGCGCAACACAGGTGAAGGGTGGCCCGCATACTCCGCCGCTCCAAAGACGACGATGGCGTCCGCGGCGTGCACCTCCCGCACCGATCCCGCACGCACGATGCCAACCACCGTCAGCGTAACGAACGCGGCCAACGCCGCCAGAGCCAGCGCCCCAAGCCGCGGCAGCCAGCGGCGCCGCGGACGCCGGTTACCAGAATTGTCGCTCATCCGTTGGCGAAGAAGGTCGATATCTCCTCGGCGGGAATCGCGCCTTCGCGGATGATACGCCAGCGCTCTCCCTCGTCGCTCAAGTCAACGATGGTGGACGCGATGTCACGCGGGGAAGTCCCGCCGTCCACGATAATGCTGATGCGTCCCTGGAGTTGATCACGCACCTGCTCGGCGCTGGTGCACTCCGATGCTCCGCTCAGATTGGCCGACGTTGCCGTAATCGGAATCGCCGCCGCCGTTACCACCGCCAGTGGAATCTTCGCGTTCGGCACGCGCAAAGCCACGTTGCCCGTATTGGCCGTCACCTTCAGCGGCAGACGCGATCCCGCTTTCACGATAATGGTCAGCGGCCCGGGCCAGTACTTCCGCGCCAGTGCGTAGAACTCCTCCGACAGAGACTTGGCCAGTTCCTCGGCGTGGTCGACGCTTTCGATGAGCAACGACAGCGGCTTATGACGCGACCGGGTCTTGATGTCATACACGCGGTCAACCGCGCGCAGGTTGAAAGGATCGGCCGCCAGCCCATAGAACGTGTCGGTCGGCATGCCCAGCACTTCGCCCGCGCGAATCTGATCGGCGGCGTATTTCACCAGGGAACTCTCGGGGCTATCACTGCTAATCTTCAGGATTTCGGCGCGCACGGCGCTCCCTTCCCATCTACGGCAGGCTTTGATTTGTTTTGATCGCGAAACCTATCATAATACGGCAACGGGCTTCAAGGTGAGCGCCGAGCGTATCATGCAGGCTCGGTCTCACTCGTGGAATTTCTCTCATGAAGAAGTCTTCAGAAGCCGTTCCCAGCGCCCACGACCGGCTTCGCCGCATCGAGGGACGCCACAATCCGCTGGTCAAACAACTGCGTCAGGCATTTTCGCGCGCGGAGCTCACCCCTGCCGGAGACTGTGCCGTCGAGGGCTTGCGCATTCTCGAAGAGGCCATCCGCAGCGGCCTGCGCTTCAGCGCCGTGTTCTTCCGTGATTCCGCGCAGGAGCGGGCCGAGCGCCTGCTTCCGCAACTGGGTGCGAATGTGGAAACTCTATTGTTGCCTGACTCGCTGTTCGACAGCATCGTGCCGAGCGAAACTCCGCAGGGCGTGGCCGCACTGGTCCGACTCAAGGAATTCTCGCTCGACGATGTGCTGGAGCGTCTGCACATAGGCCCCATCGTTGTTCTCGCGGGACTGCAGGATCCCGGCAATCTGGGAACGACACTGCGCTCGTCCGAAGCGTTTGGTAGCGCAGGCGTCGTTCTGGGTGATGGCACGGTCAGCCCCTTCAACTCGAAAGTTGTGCGAGCCTCGGCGGGATCGGTCTTCCGCCTGCCTATCGTTCATGGGCATGGGAAGTCAACTTTTGGAAAACTGGAGGAAGTATCCGCGAAGTTGCGCGCGAAACAAGTCCGCCTGCTCGCGACCTCCTCGCACAAGGGAACGCCGTTAGATCAGGCAGATTTGAAAGCGCCGGCAGCCGTTTTCTTCGGCAACGAGGGCGCTGGCTTGCCGCGCGAATTGATGGGCAACATGGACGAATTCATTTCCATCCCGCACACGCTGCAAGTGGAGTCTCTCAACGCAGGAGTAGCCGCCAGCATCGTATTATATGAAGCCGCAAGGCAGAGAAGAAGCTCTTAGCGATTTAGCCCTTGACTAGTGGTCAAGAGCCAAAGGCCCAGAGCTAACAGCTTATTTTCATGGGCCTCTTCCAACCCATCCCGCCCCCCGATGCCGCGACCGACCGCACTCGGCCTCTCGCCGATCGCATGCGTCCGCGCACGCCGGATGAGTTCATCGGCCAGGAGCATCTCATTGGTCCTGGCAAGCCCCTGCGCACCCAGATCGACCGCGATGACACCGGCTCGCTCATCTTCTGGGGACCGCCGGGCACGGGCAAAACTACTCTGGCCAAGATCATCGCAGGCCTGACCAAAGCGGAGTTTATCGAGTTCTCCGCTGTGCTCGCCGGGATCAAAGAGATCAAGCAGGTCATGGCCGACGCCGAGCGTGCCCGCCAGTACGGCACGCGAACCATCGTCTTCATCGATGAGATTCATCGTTTCAACAAAGCGCAGCAGGATGCATTCCTGCCGCACGTGGAGAAAGGCAATATCCGCCTGATCGGCGCGACCACCGAGAATCCCTCCTTCGAGATCAACTCCGCGTTGCTCTCGCGCTGCCGCGTCTACGTTTTGCAACCGCTCACCGAAGACCAGATCGTCCAACTCCTTAAGCGCGCCCTCGCAGATGAAGACCGTGGCCTGGGCACGACGAAGGTGCGAGCCTCCGATGATGTTTTGAAAAAGATCGCCAGCTACACCAGCGGCGACGCACGCAGCGCCTACAACGTGCTCGAAGTCGCAGCCGGCTTGGCCCATCAGGCGGGAGCGCAGCCGCCGGAAATTACCGATGAGATCGTTCGCGACGCGCTGCAAAAACGAACTCTGCTCTACGACAAGGCTGGCGAAGAGCATTACAACCTGATCTCTGCTCTTCACAAGTCGGTGCGCAACAGCGATCCGGATGCCGCTTTATATTGGCTGGCCCGCATGCTCGAAGCCGGCGAAGATCCCCTCTATATCGCTCGCCGCGTCGTGCGCATGGCGGTGGAAGACATCGGCCTCGCCGACCCCAACGCTCTTTCTCTCTGCATGGCCGCGCGCGATGCCGTTGATTTCATCGGCATGCCGGAGGGCAATCTTGCTCTCGCCGAAGCGGTCGTCTATCTCTCAGTCGCGCCAAAATCG
>Ga0074045_10000283_pt1 | contig 48889 bp, 38 predicted proteins | sample BogForMeECP23OM2_FD_94442 | JGI IMG/M metagenome (GOLD analysis project Ga0074045, IMG submission 94442) | Bog forest soil microbial communities from Calvert Island, British Columbia, Canada - Bog Forest MetaG ECP23OM2 | ecosystem: Environmental > Terrestrial > Soil > Wetlands ... | reverse complement strand
GTCGTGAAGCTCATCAACGCGGTCTTCTGGGACGAGACGCAGGGCATGTACTTCGACCGCAACGAGAAGACCGGCCAGCGCGTGACCGTCAAATCGGCCACTAACTTTACTCCGCTCTTCGCCGGAGCGGCCACGCCGGAACGCGCCCGGCGCATGATCCATGAGCATCTGCTCAACCCGGCCGAGTTCTGGCTCACCTACCCCGTCGCCAGCTACGCCAAGACGGAGCCCGACTACTACCAGGGCTCGCACAACGAGTGCAACTGGCGCGGGTCTACCTGGGCGCCCACCAACTACATGATCTTCCAGGGCCTGCAAGCCTATGGCTACCACAGAGAGGCGCGCGAACTGGCGCGGCGGCTCTTCACCATGGCTGTCCTCAGGAACCCGGTGCTGCGCGAGTACTACAACGCCGAGAGCGGCGACGGCCTGGGGCAGACGCACTTCTGGGGATTCACTGCGCTCTACTACGGAATGCTGCTGGAGTCTTACGCGAACTACGACGCCTCAAGCCTGGACAAGCCGCTGCAGCCCATCATCCCGCAGGAACTCGGCGTCCAGTTTCCGGCGCTGCCGAAGATGTGGCCGGTCTCTTCGACCACCTGAAGCCGCCGGCGCCGGGATCGCCAGGCGAGGCGCCATTGATCGCGGGCAACAGCATCGACGCCGCACTTCCAGTTGCGGAGTCCTTCTGGAGGGTCTGCCCGTCTCCAACGTGTATCCCCTCAACCGTTGCAGCCGGCGCTTGTGCGGAGTGGTTTTGCGGTGAGATAGTAGTGTGCATCCTAGCGAGGTCACTCTGTGGTGCGATCCGGTTCGGTTGGTCTATTCCTCTCTTTCGCGCTTCTGCTTCCGGTTGGAGCGCTGGCACAGGCCTCTGGGTCTGCCGTTGCAAACCCGGTGCCAGCCGCCGCTCCAAACTCCGCTGCTCGATCCGCTCAGCGTTCCGCCGCTGGTTCTGCCCAGGGGGCGGCGCGGCCGGCAGACCAGTTCGCGACTGAACGCAACAACGGCGGCCGTCCGGTGCACAATGAGGCCGAGCGCGTGGCCCGCTGGAAGCCGGTGGCGATGCCCTACGCGCGGGCCGGGCTTACGCTGCGCCAGCAGCAGATGATCGCCAAGCTCTCCGATGCGTGTCACTTGATGGACACGCTCTACTGGCACCAGAGCGACCTGGGCGGATGGGCCGTCTACCATGTGACGGTGAACCCGGTGATGGAGCGGCTCTTCGTGATCAATGGCAGTCGCTGGGACCTGGCTGATCGAAACACTCCCATCCTCGGCGAAGAGCCGCTGGTTCCCGGGCACGAGCTGTATCCCTTCGGACTGACCCGCGCCGCCATCGAGCAGTATGCGGTGGCGCATCCGGAGAGTAAGGTGGCCTTGTACAGTCCGTGGACGGTTGTTCGCTCTGCGCCGCTCGATCTGGCGCCTGCTTTGAGCCAGCCGGTGGCAAGCGTTGCCGACCATCTTTATACCTATCCTTATCACGAGGCGTACGCCCAGTGGCTGCGGCCCATGGCGGCCGACCTGCGCGCGGCGGCAAAGCTGAGCGATGACCCAGCCTTTGCCCATTATCTGGACCTGCGCGCGCAGGCTCTGCTCACAGACGACTACTACGCCAGCGACGTGGCATGGCTCGACCTGAAAAATCCGAAGGTTGATCTGATCTTCGCGCCATATGAGACCTATCTCGATGGCGTGCTGGGCGTGAAGACCTCCTACGGCGGCGCGATCCTGGTTCGCAATGAGGCGGAGAGCCGCAAGCTAGACCTCTATCGCAAGCAAGAGGCGGCGATGCAGCAGGCGCTGCCGGTTCCAGTGGAGGACAGGCCCTCGAAGGAGGGCCAGGCGACGCCGATGGAGGTGGTCGATGCGCCGCTGCGCGCGGGCGATCTGCACTACGGCTACCAGGCTGTGGCGGACAATCTGCCCAACGACCCGCGCATCCACGCGGAGAAGGGATCGAAGAAGATCTTCTTCAAGAACTTCATGGACGCGCGTGGCAACAACGTGGTTCTGCCCATTGCGGGAGTGATGTTGACGGCGGCGCAGACCAGGGACGTGAGCGGCGAGGGCTATCTGACGGGCGTGATTCTGCATGAGATCTCGCACGGACTGGGGCCTGCTTACGCGCAGATCGACGGCAAGAAGGTCGCGATCAACGAGGCAATCGGGCCTGCGTACAGCGGGCTGGAGGAGGCCAAGGCCGACGTGACCGGAATCTACCTGGCCAAGTGGCTGGTCGATCAAAAGCTGCTTCCTGCCGCCGAGCTGAACGGCATCTACGCGTCGTACGTCGCGGGAATCTTTCGCACGCTGCGCTTCGGCACCGCGGAGGCGCATGGCCGCGCGGAGCTGATGGAGTTCAACGTCCTGCTGGAGCAGAAGGCGATCTCGCAGGGGGCCGACGGCAGGTTCACCATCGACTACGCGGCGATGCCCGCGGCGATCGCGGCGCTGGACAAGCAACTTCTGCTCTTCGAGGCGAAGGGGGACCGCGCCGGCGTCGAGGCGTGGTTCGCCAAGTACGACGTGATGCCGCAGTCTTTGACCCGCGCGCTCGAATCCGCCCGCGAGATTCCCATCGACATTACTCCAGTGTTTGCGCTCTCCAGCGAGGCCCGCCCATGAAAAATCTTTCGCTTACCTCTGTGGCACTGCTCTTCGCGTTGCCCGCTTCGATGGTTCTCGCTCTGTCTGGCGCGATGGTTCTTGCGCAGAAGCCGCTTGTGCTGCACCACCACGATGCTGCGCACCAGCCTGCGGGCACGATTGTCGTTCCCGCGTCGGACTTCTACGTCAACATTCCCGAAGGCGATTCGAACGATGGGCGCTTTCCCGCCGGCACGTGGTTCTTCAACAACAACACCATCAACCTGGGTGTTGCCGACGAGGTCGCGGCGAAGATTCCAGTCCGGGAATCTGGCGTCTATCACTTGTTTGTGCGCAGCATCGGCACGACCACCAGCTCCTTCCATGTCAAGATTGATGGCAAGGAAGACTCCGGCACCTACGGCCAGGGAAAGCTGTCGTGGCAGCGTGGCGGCGACTACACGCTGAAGGGCGGTGGTGAGGTCGAAGTGCGGCTTACGTCGATTCATCCGCGTCCCTCCCTGAACGTGCTGGTGCTGACCAGGAATGCGGACTTCAAGGAAGACGACCTGAAGGCGCTGGAGCTGCCGCCCGAGGTCAAGCTGCTGCACGAGTACACAATTGCGCCGTCCAACATCGTCAAATTCGGTGATGTCGATGGTTCTGAAAAATACGCAATCCTGGATATCCTGAATAACTACTCCACCATCATGTACGCCAACGATGGCCACGAGCTGTGGCGCTGGGATGCGCCGCCTACCTCGCGCGACGACCCGCGGGGCAACGAAGCGGCGGGAATTCTGTGGGACTTCCATCACACGGGGCGCGACGAACTGGCGCACTGGCGCGAGATCGACGGCAAGGAGTGGCTGGTGCTGGCCGATGGGCGCACCGGCGCGATCATCAAGAAAGTGCCCTGGCCCTCGCAGCCGTTGCCGCACGTCGATAACAACTACCGCATGGCGGTGGCGAAGTTCCATAAGGACTCGGACGGGCCGGACACGCTGCTTGTGCTCTCGGATACGGGCGGGCTGATCACGCTGACGGCCTACGACAAGGACCTCAACCAGCTGTGGCAGCACGCCGAGCACCGGGCGAAGGACTACTTCGGCCACTACATCTATCCGTACGACGTCAACGGCGACGGCATCGACGAGGTCACCGTCAGCCATCTTTGTCTCGATGCCGAGGGCCACGAGGTGTGGAACAACGCCAAGTACTTCGAGGACAACCACGACCACATGGACGCGCTGGAGTTCTTCGACATGAACGGCGACGGCAAACCAGAACTGGTCGTCGGGCAGAGCGACGCGGGCACGATGGAGTACAACGCGCAGACCGGCGCGATCCTGTGGCAGAACCAATCGGACCACACGCAGCAGATCACCGCTGGCTACATTCTGGCCAACTCGGCCACTCCGCAGGCTGTGGCGAACGGGCGGACATACGGCGCGCCGACTCCGCGCCCCACCGGCCTCCAACCCGGTGTGCGGCCCGCCGGCGCGGCGGTAGCTGCAGGCGGACAATCGGGAGCAGGCCCGCAGCCGGGCTTCGGGCGACAACAGGGGCCCGCTGACCAGATCTCGGTTGGCGGTGGGCTGGCTGCGCAGCTTTACTGGTTCGACAATCGCGGCAGGCTGCTGGAGCGCTGGCCCGCGAACCCGCTGAACGGCAACCCCAACTTCGTGCGCGGCGACTGGTATGGCAACGGAAAGCGCACCTTCTTCTGGTTCCGCTTCAAGCTCGAACCCGATGGCAACGGCACGCTGTTCTTCAAGGGCGAGGCCTACCACATGTTCGACTTCGACCACACCGGAGCGGACCAGGTGATCACGCTCGAGGGCGGGGGCGGCGGCCCCGGCGCGGGTGGTACCCAGACGCTGCGCGTCTATGGCAACGCCAACGTCGTGCCGCACCCAAAGAAATGCGATGCCGACTGCCGCAAACTCATCGCCAACCACACGCACTACTGAGACCGGCTGAGACTCATTCAATCTACGGTCTGCTGTTTGGTCGAAACGATACAAACGGACACGGCTTTCCGGGCGTGTCTTTTTGACACAGTGTTCACTCATTTGCCGTTGATTCCCGAAGAGCTTCCGGGCTGTTTCCTCCAAGTAGGTTGTATCCTACAGTCATGCCTCACTCTGTAGCGGATCCGCAACCAGCAAAGACCGCGACTTCCGCGTTCGAGTCGTGGGGCCGGTATCCCAGGTATGACGCAACGATCGTTCCCCTGAACTGGCAGAGCGATTTTCCCGGTGTGATGGCCGGGCTGCACGGCGGCGCATTGCCGGTGGGATTGGGTCGCAGCTACGGCGATGTGTGCCTGCTGAAGGACGGCAATCTGCTGCAGACGACGGGTATGGACCGCCTGCTCAACTTCGACCCCGTGACCGGTATCCTGACCGCCGAGGCGGGAGTCTCGCTGGCCAAGATTCTGGACTTCGCGGTTCCGCGCGGGTTCTTTCTGTCGGTCACTCCGGGGACGAAGTATGTCACCCTCGGCGGAGCCATTGCCTGCGACATCCACGGCAAGAACCACGAGTTCGCCGGCTCGTTTGGCAATCACGTTCCCAGCTTCGAGCTGGTGCGCTCGGACGGCAGCCGAAGGGTCTGCTCACCCACCGAGAACCCCGACTGGTACGCCGCGACGATCGGAGGAATGGGGCTGACCGGCGTCATCACCTGGGCGCAGTTGAAGCTGCGTCCGATCGTCTCGCGCAAGATCGACTACGAGGGAATCCAGTTCCACGGTATAGACGAGTTCCTCGACCTGAAGCAGCGGTACCAGCACGTGGAGTACACCGTGAGCTGGGTCGATTGCGCCTCCACCGGCAGGAACTTCGCGCGCGGCGTCTTCATGCTGGGCGAGCACTCCAAGGCGCCCGGCGAGTTGAAGCCCTCGCCCGAGCGGAAGCTGGTCTTCCCCTTCGACCTGCCGGGCTTCGCGCTGAACCACACGACCGTGAGCATCTTCAACTCGGTCTTCTTCCACAAGCAGATCAAGCCGCACGTGAAAACGGTGCAGGACTACGAGCCGTACTTCTATCCGCTGGACGCGGTGCTGCACTGGAACCGGATGTACGGCAAGCGCGGGCTGGTGCAGTTCCAGTACGCGATCCCATGGCAGCACGCCAAGGAGGGCACGATCTCCATCCTGCGCGAGATCGCCAAGTCCGGCCTGGCCAGCTTTCTGGCGGTGTTGAAGGCCTTCGGCGACATCCCTTCGCTGGGGATGATGAGCTTTCCCCAGGCCGGCATTATGCTGGCGCTGGACTTTCCCATCAAACCCGATCTGACCTTTCCGCTGCTCCAGCGGCTGGGCGACATGACGCTGGAGTTCGGCGGACGGCTCTACGCCGCCAAGGACGCGGCCATGACACCGGCGCAGTTCCAAGCCTTCTATCCCCAGTGGCAACGGTTTGCGCAGTTCCGCGACCCAAGGTTGAACTCCAGCTTCTGGGAGCGCGTCACGGGAGGACAATCGACCCTATGAGCACACTTGTTACGCGGCCTTTGGATGCAGCGCTTGCTGCAAGCTCCGAAGCAGTGATTGCGAAAAAGATCCTGGTACTGGGCGCAACCTCGGGCATTGCCGAAGCGACCTGCCGCATCTGGGCGGCCGAAGGCGCGCAGCTCTTTTTAGTCGCGCGCAACGCGGAGAAACTCGCCGCCGTTGCGGCGGACCTGAAGCTGCGCGGCGCGTCGTACGTTGGCGCCGCCGTGGCCGACCTGGACGATACGGACAAGCACGCCGAGCTGCTGACGCACGCGGTGAACTCGCTGACCGGCATGGACATTGCCTTCCTCGCACATGGCATTCTGGGCGACCAGGCGCGCGGCGAGCAGGAGTTCGAGCACGCGGCGCAGATCATATACACCAACTTCATTGCGCCGGTCTCGCTGCTAACATGGCTGGCCAACTACTGCGTGCAGCGCCATGCGGGCGTGATCGCGGTTCTCTCATCCGTCGCGGGCGAACGCGGACGCAGATCGAACTACATCTACGGCTCGTCGAAGGCCGGGCTGACCGCGTTCCTGAGCGGGCTGCGCAACCGCATCGACCGCGAGGGCGTGACCGTAATGACGATCAAGCCGGGGCCGGTGAATACCTCGATGACGGCCCACATGAACATCAAGAAGGCCGATGTGAACAAGGTGGCCAAGACGATTGTCAAAGCCATCGACAAGCGCGTGGACACGCTCTATGTGCCGTTCCTCTTCCTGCCCATTATGTTTATCGTCCGCCACATCCCCGAGCGCATCTTCAAGAAGCTCAACTTCTAAGTCCGCGAGACTCCCATGCGCAAGTTCGTCATTGTCGGTTTGACTCTCATCGTTATCGCAGCCATAGCCATAGCTGCGAGAGATTATGTGTTTTACGGTTTGAATGAGGTAGCGACCGGACAGATGGGGATGGCTGAAATCGTTCTGCCATCTGGGAAATTAGTTTGGCTCAGACGCCAGTCGTACGCACACACACCGGAGCATCTCTACATCTCCGCATCTGACAGCTACTGCGCTCCATACAGCATCTGGCACGACTACAAGCTTCCTCCTTCAGTCACCGGGGACACAAGTTCTCCGCTGGTCTTTTCGTTCGAAGGCAATACGATTGTTGTGCATGCGCCCGATGAGCCCAAGTCTCCCTGGCTCTTCGCACCTAAGTCATTCAAGGTTGCGTTCCAGAAGTTGGCTTCGTCCGAATATGCGGCCTACGCGACATTGCCGGCTGGTAGCAACCGTCTACCGACTGGTTGGCATCGTGTCGAGGTTCCTTACGGCCACAACACTTGCAGCCTCTAACTAAGTAACCTATCTTCCCGCTCCTCCTACTGTTCTGTGGGCCATTTGTTGTTGGCGCGTGGGGGGGGCAGATCGGGGGAGGGCCTGGGCGCGCTGGCGGCATGGCTGTCCTCAGAATGCTGTTGAGCCGGGATGGAAGTCAGTGACATGGTCACCGACGAAGGTCACGACCATTGGCTTGCCGAGGTTGTCGAAGACCACCGTCCGGTTGCCGTAGTCCTTGCTCAGGCTCTTGGAGACCTGGCCGAGCGAGAGGTTGACCTGGCGCTCGTTCATGCCGAGGATGACCTGGTGGGCATCCACCGCCTGCCATATCTTCGGCCCCCAGTGCCTGAAGAGTTGGTGCGGGTCGTCGTAAAAGAAGATCTCGTCGTTGGCGAAGGTGTAGTCGCCACCCTCCTTGAAGCCCACGGGGACGGCGTAGAGCTTAGCCGGGTCGGACGATTTGGGCATGGTGAAGGCGAGGAGGACCTGCTTGTCGCCGCCTCGAATGCGGAAGGTGGCGGATTTGGGCGCGACTTGCTCGAAGGCGTCTTTGATGGCCAGCGGCTCGGCGCCGAGCAGCGTGCCGGCGGAGTGCGCGTAGTCTGCGCGGTGGCCGGCGCAGGGGTAGAAGTCGAGCTGGCCGGCGGCGGAGACCCAGACGGTGGTGCCGATCAACTGCTTGACGTCGGCCAGCGACGAGGGGCGCTGCTGCTTGAGGAAGACCAGCTCGTCGGGGTCCACCGTGCCGGTTGCGGCGGGAGCTGCCGGAGCCGACGCATTGCGATCGTGGTGGATCATCGCGACGCGGATTGCCAGCGCCAACAGCAGAGCCAGGGTTATGCCGATCGCTGTTTTCTTGCCTGTAGTCATCACGGTCCCTCTCGCTTTTTCGCTTCAATAACCAAGGGACATCTGAGCAATCGTTTGATATTCCCTCGGGGGCTAAAGCCCAATTGATGATACGGCAGTTGCGGCGGGACTGAAGTCCCGCCCTATCAAAACGTGGACTGATCCAGATATTTTCTTACGGCTACAGGCTGCAACGACCAACCAACAACCTTCTTTAATCCGGCGGCTCGGCGGCGCTCTGTTGAATTTTGGTCTGCATCAGCGACTCCGTGGTGAGCTTGTCTGCCTGGTGCAGGGAGGGGAAGAGAGTGCTTGCCAGTCCGGCGACGACCAGCGATCCGATGCCGCCGACGACGACGGCGGGGACCGCGCCCCACCAATGCGCGGTGAGTCCGCTCTCGAATCCGCCTAACTCATTGGACGCGCCGACAAAGAGCCCGTTGACGGCGCTGACGCGTCCGCGCATTCCGGGCGGCGTGGCCAGTTGCATAATACTGGCGCGGATCACCACGCTGACCATGTCGCTTGCGCCCACGAGTACCAGCGCGAGCAGGCTGACCCAGATGAAGTGGGAGAGGCCGAAGATGACCGTTGCCGCGCCGTAGACGCCGACGCAGAAGAGCATCCGCTTGCCTGCATTGCGCTGAACCGGGCGCACCGTCAGCACCAGCGATACGACCAACGCGCCGAGGGCGGGCATGGCTCGCAGCAGACCCAGGGCGCGGGGGCCTCCGTGCAGAATGTCGGTGGCAAAGATGGGCATCAGCGCCGTGGCTCCGCCCAGCAGGACGGCGAAGAGGTCCAGCGAGAAGGAGCCGAGCAGGAGTTTGGCGCGCACGACGTAGCGGAAGCCGGCGAGCATCGTCTCCAGGTTGAAGGCGTTGTTGACCACGCGCACCGGGTGGGTGCGCATCATCCCCACCAGCACGAGGAAAGCCAGGAGCGTGACCAGGCTGAAGGCGTAGACCGCGGCCGCGCCGTTCCAAGGCGAGAGCAGCCCGGTGAGGGGCAGGGTGAAGAGGAGTCCGCCCACCGACGGGCCGGCGATGTTGGCGATCTGGAAGACGATGGCGCCCCAGGTGACCGCGTTGACGAAGTGGTGCTTGGGAATCAAGCTGGGCAAAAACGCCGAGGAGGCCGGACTGCTGAAGGCGCGGCCCGTGCCAACGCCGAAGAGCACTGCGTAGATGGGCCAGACGCGGCCGTTGGGATGCAGCGCAAAGCGCATCAGCGCGAGGGTGCAGCAGGCCTGAGATGCGTAGCAGACGAGGATGATGGTGCGGCGGTCGTAGCGGTCGGCGACGTGTCCGGCGGCAAGCATGAAGAGGATGACAGGAGCGAAGAGCGCGAGGCCGGTGAGGCCGAGGTCTAGCGCCGAGTGTGTGATCTGGTAGACCTGCCAGGCCACGGCAACCGCCTGCGCCTCCGCGCCCAGGATCACCAGCAGGCGGGCGGCCTGATAGAGGCGGAAGTCGCGCGAGAAAAACGCGCTGCCTGCGCTGATCTCTGTTCCTGCCTCTGCCACCCCAGTTCGGCCCTCTGCCATATTGCCTATGCTTTCATACTTCCGGTGGCGAAGGCACGAGAGTTGTTTACCGGCCGAGGTATTGGTTGTACTGTGATTCGACGACGCTGGTGTTGCGGGCCAGGGTGAGCTTGGCCTGGTTGAACTGGAACTCGGTAGCCACCAGCCGGCTCTGCGCGGCGGCCAGCACGGCCTGCGCCTCGACGACGGGGAGGTTGTCGGCGACGCCGGCACTGTAGCGGTCGCGCGTGTCGGAGAGCGCCTGGGCGGCAAGCTCGACGTTGCTGCGCGCGACTTGCACCAGAGCGGCGGAGGATTCGACATCCATGCGGCTGGCGCGGATCTGGGCGTCGATGGTGACCTTCAGCGACTCGATCTGGCGCTGGAGGGAGACCTGCTGGGCCGCGGCCACCTCGCTCTCGCCGCGAAAGCGGCCCTCCTCGAAGATGGGAATCTTCAGCGTTCCCTGGGCGGTAAAGACGCCGTGGTAGTTGCCGTGGGTCACGCCGAGGACGCCGTAGTCGCTGTTGAAGGAGAGCGACGGAAGGCGTTCAAACTTCACCGCCTTCTGCGCGCGCTGGGCGACTTCGAGCTGCGCGGTGAGCGCGAGCAGGTCCTTGCGCCGCTCATAGGCCAGCGCGCGTGCCTGATCGAGCGGCATCTCGGCCAGCTCGGCGTAGGGCACCGCGTCGGTAAGGGAGAGCTCCTGCTCGGCGGGCAGGCCGATGAGGCGGTTGAGCGCGATCTTGTCCTTGGCGAAGGTGTTCTGGGAGCGCACCAGGGCCTGCTGTTCGGACTGCAACTGCACGCGGGCGCGCAGCACGTCGAGGTTGGTGCCGACGCCGGCGTCGTGCGCGAGCGTGGCCTGGCGCAGCACCTCTTCATCGACGGTCAACAGGGCCTGGGCGTTGGCTATCTGCGCCTGGTCTGCCAGCGCCGCAAGATACTGGGCGCCGACCGCATCAACCACGCCTCCGCGCACATTGAGCGTGTTCATGGCGACGACGTTGGAGGCCTTCTTTGCGGCCTGGTAGAGATAGAAGTCGGGCAGGTTGAAGAGGACCTGGTTTGCGCTGAACTGCGCGCTGGTGGTGTCTACTTTCACAATCTCGTGGATGGTCCCGGGCGGGAAGCCGAAGGCGGCAAGCGACGCGGGCTTGAATCCCATGGCGGCCAGGTTGAGTTCGAGCGCGTTGGTGTATGCGGTGGCGCGCATGTTGGGCAGAAGGGCAAAGTAGACGCCCAGGATCTGCCCCCGCACCGACTGCTCAGCCTGCACGGCCAGCAGCACCTGCAGGTTATTCTTCAGGCCGCGGCCGATGGCGTCGTCGAGCGAGAGCGGGAGGGCGCCCGGCGTGGCCTGCTCCACTGGGAAGCGAACTGGCGAGGTTTCTCCCGCCTGGCCCGCGAAGGCCTGGCGCGGGAAGCTGTGGTTTGTGAAGGCCCGATCAACGAGCGGCTGGCCCGCCATGCGGTCCACGGAGTTCGCCGGCAGGGCGGCACGAAGCGCGCTGGGGGCCACGGGAAGGGATGCATTCTCCTGCGCCCGCGCCGGCCCGCCTGTTCCGGCACACGCCAGCGCCACGAGCGCGACGCACGCACCCGCGCAGCACCGGGTGCGCCTAGGAGCCCGCGCTCTGTTGCCGGAACGATTCGACTGGTAGAAAGTAACCACGCTCTTTCTCAGTTTAGAGCGTCCCGGCCCCCGGTGGGGTACCAAAGTCGCCCCCTGCGAGACAACGATTATGAATTGTGCATCGGAAGATTGCTGGTATATGCTCTCTGTGTTTGCTGGTATATGTTCTCTGTGTTTGCTGGTATATGTTCTCTGTGAGGATACAACCTTGAACCCTCCCGTTTTCCCCGAAATTTTCTTCCCCGCGGTTGGCGTCTTCTGGATCTTCCTGATCTGGGTCCTCTGGACGATCGTCAAATGCCTCAGAGGCCTGGATAAGAGCCTCGAGGGTGTGAACGCAATCCTCAAAGAGTTATCGGACCGCCTCAGTAGCAAGGGCTGAGATTTAATTCTGCGCGCCGCCGGCTGATGCCAAGGCGTCAGCGAGGATCAGCGAATCTGTACCAGATCTGCATCGGCTCCCGAGCTGGCGCCATGCGCGCCGCCGGGAGTGATCTGTGAGGTCTGCGGCGCGCGCCAGTGGTCGATGTAACTGACCTGGTGCACGCAACTGATGGTGCAGTTGGGAGCGCAGCTCTTAGCAGTGAGGAACTCGCGCTGTAGATCCGCCCTGCCGTACTGGGCCAGCGGCACTCCGGGGTATCCGCGCTGCTGCGAACAGTAATGCACCAGCCCGAACTCGCAGATGTAGAGGTAACGCGCGCCCGCGCGGCACCTCCAGTCGTTGGGCTGGCCGTTGGCGATGGCCTCCTGAAACTGGTTGAAGCGGGAATAATTGCGCCGCGTCAGCCGCCGCACCTTGTCCCAGACGGTGCGCTCCGCCTTGCCCAGCGGCTTCAACTGCCCGCTGCCATCGTGAATGATGCCGATGGTCGAAGAGAATCCAAGCGCCAGCGCTCGCTCGCTGACGGTCAGTGCGTCCGTCGGGTTGGCGATTCCGCCGCCCACCACGGAGTTGATGTTCACATGGAAGTCGGCGTGCTCGGCAAGCATTCGCAGCTTCGCGTCCAGAACCTTCAGGCTCTTCTTGGAGACCGCGTCCGGCATGACGTTGTCGATGGAGATCTGCATGTGGTCTAGGCCGGCGCGGTTGAGGCGTGCGATGCGGTCCGGCATCAGCTGATAGCCGTTGGTAATCATTCCGGCGATTGCGCCCGTGCGACGTATGCGTGCGATGACGCGGTCGAGTTCCGGGTGCAGCAGCGGCTCGCCGCCGGAGATGGTGATGACCGAGGTGCCCAGGCGGCCCAGCTCGTCGATGCGGCGCTCCATCTCGTCGATGGGCACAGGGTCGGAGACGTCGTCGAACTCGTTGCAGTAGGCGCAGGCCAGGTTGCATCGCCGCATGGGGACGATGTGCGCCATGTAGGGATGCCCGGTCGACAGCAGCGCCGACGCGATCGAGCCCAGCTCGCGCAGCTTGCGCGTCGCAGCCTTCCATCGGCACTGCACGTTCCTGGGACGGCAGGAGGGGGAGCTGTCTGAGGTCATCATCGCTAGCTTCATTGCATCATCGCTGGATTCATTGAATCACACCCCAGCCGCGCAGAGCGACTTCACCAGGTTGCGCAGCGGGGCACTCGTGGAGCTGCACGGCGCTACTGCAATCCCCGGCGAGAGCGTGGATGCAGTAGCATGGCAGACGAGGGCCCATAGCTCAATTGGTCAGAGCAGCGGACTCATAATCCGTTGGTTCCAGGTTCAAGTCCTGGTGGGCCCACCAAACCATCCGTCTGCAAATGTCGATTTCCGCCGCCGCTATACTATGGGGCAAGTGACCTCCGCAATGATCTCCGTCCTCATCCTTACAAAGAACGAGCAGCGCGACCTGCCCGGCGCGCTGGCCTCGGTTGCGTGGTCGGACGATGTGCATGTCTTCGACTCGTGCAGCACGGATGCGACGGTGGAGATTGCGCGCGCGGCCGGCGCGCAGGTGCAGCACCGCGTCTTCGACGACTACGCGACGCATCGCAACGCCGCGCTTGCGTTGGCGTTCAAGCATCCGTGGGTCTTCCTGCTGGACGCCGATGAGCGGCCCACGGCGGAGCTGTGTGAAGAGATGCAGCGCGTGGTCCGCGAGGCTCCGGCCAACGCCGCGGGATTTCGCCTGCGGCGGCGTGATTATCTCTTCGGCACATGGCTGAAGCACGCGCAGCTCACTCCGTTCTACATTCGGCTGGTGCGGCCGGAGCGGGCTAAGTACACACGCTCCATCAACGAGGTGCTGGAGGTCGATGGGCCTGTCGCGGAACTGGTGCATCCGCTCGACCACTTCCCGTTCTCGAAGGGATTTGCGAGCTGGATGACGAAGCACAACACCTACTCGACGATGGAGGCGGAGCTGATCTTCCGCCAGCAGGGACTGCAGCAACCCAGCCTGCGCGCTGCGTTCGGCGATGCCGACTTCCACACGCGGCGGCTGCACCAGAAGGCGCTCTTCTACCGGATGCCGTGCCGCCCGCTGATCAAGTGGTTCACCATGGTGTTTGTGCGCGGCGCGGTGCTGGACGGCGCGGCGGGCGTCACGTATGCCACGCTACAGGCATTCTACGAGTACATGATCGTGCTGAAGACCAAGGAGCTGCGTCGCGGAGGGGCGTAGATTACGCAGCGATCTCGCGGCTCCCTCGCGATTGAATTGTTCGTTGCCTACTGCAATGTCGCGGGCGGCCTCCAGCGCAGCACGGGCTTGCGCGCGGCGGCGGTTTCGTCAAGACGGCGCAGGCGGGTGGTGTGCGGCGCGGTCTGCACCAGATCGGGGTTCTCCGCGGCCTCGCGCGCGATCTGCTTGAGTGCGTCGATCAGAAGATTGAGTTCCTCGCGGCTCTCGCTCTCGGTCGGCTCGATCATCATCGCGCCATGCACGATCATCGGGAAGCTCACCGTATACGGATGGAAGCCGTAGTCGATGAGGCGCTTGGCGATGTCCCCGGTGCGGACGCCGTTGGCCGATTGCAGGCGGTCGGAGAAGACGACCTCGTGCAGGGTGGGCGTTGTGAAGGGAAGATCGAAGGTGCCGGAGAGCTTGGCGCGAATGTAGTTGGCGTTGAGGACGGCGTCTTCGGTGGTCTGGCGCAGGCCGTCGGGGCCGTTGGCCAGGATGTAGGCGAGCGCGCGGACGAACATTCCGAAGTTGCCGTAGAAGGCGCGCACGCGGCCTACGGAGCGCGGGCGGTTGGTTTCGAGGCCGAGCGAACCGTCGGCGCGGGTGATGAGGACGGGCGTGGGCAGAAACGGTTCGAGGATCTTTTTGCAGGCGACGGGGCCGGAGCCGGGGCCACCTCCTCCGTGCGGCGTGGAGAAGGTCTTGTGCAGGTTGAGGTGCATCACGTCCACGCCGAAGTCGCCGGGGCGAGTCTTGCCCACCAGCGCGTTCATGTTGGCGCCGTCCATGTAGAGCAGCGCACCCTTGGCGTGCAGAATGTCCGCGATCTTGTGAATCTCGCTCTCGAAGACGCCGATGGTGGATGGGTTGGTCAGCATCAGCGCGGCGGTGTCTTCGTCGACCATGCGCTCCAGCTCACGGATGTCTACCATGCCCTGCGCGTTCGACTTGAGGTTGGCGACCTGATAGCCGCTCATCGTAGCCGACGCGGGATTCGTGCCATGCGCCGAGTCGGGGATCAGAATCTTCTTGCGCGCGTTGCCCCGGGACTGGTGGAAGGCGCGAGCTAAAAGAATTCCGGTGAATTCGCCGTGCGCGCCTGCGGCGGGCTGTAGCGTGATCGCGTTCATTCCGGTGATCTCGATGAGGCAGTCTTGCAGCATCTTCATGATGCCGAGGCAACCCTGGCTGAGCGACTCCGGCTGATACGGGTGCGCGTTGGCGATGCCATCGAGAGCTGCGACCGCCTCGTTCACGCGTGGGTTGTACTTCATGGTGCAACTGCCCAGCGGATACATGCCGAGGTCGATGGCGTAGTTCCAGGTGGAGAGGCGGGTGAAGTGGCGGATGATCTCGATCTCCGATAGCTCCGGCATGACGCCGAGGTCGGCGCGGGCTTGTTCGCCGAGGAGCGTAGCAGCGTTTATGGCGGGGACGTCGAGCTGCGCGAGGCGGTAGGCTTTCTTGCCCGGCGACGACTTCTCGAAGATCAGGCCTTCGTTCTGATTGACGTGAGTCGTCGCCTTGTGCGGTGTACCTACAAACTTTGTCTCTGTCATAAATTCCTATACCTATTCGATTGGCGATAAATATGTTGGCTAAACCAACACTATTGTTCCGGATGCCTGCGAGGTTCTCCCTCAAGCATTTCTGTAACGCGGGTGACGGCACGGAATAAAATCGGATTCACTGTGCCCGCTAGCGCGGATAATTCGCGAAGTTTTAGATGCGAGAAGCCTCTTCTGCTGCAAACCTGTCGACTAGACAGTGTTTGAAGAGACAGGAGAGGCTTGCGCGTGATCGACTTTACCACGACGCAGTGCTTGTTGTTTTCTGAGATTATTTCCAAGCCTGCCGCAATGCAGTTCGATCAACGGCAGGGGCCCCCGGATGGCGGATCCATCCTGCTGAAGGCGGTCGAGCGGCGCTACGGATCGATCGGCGGCCTGGCCGGATGCCTGCGCCCCCAGCGGCAAGCTGGCAAGGCCGATCATCCGCTGAAGGAGCTTCTGGCGCAGCGTGTGTTCTCGATCGCCTGCGGCTACGCGGACGCCAACGGCTCGGCCCGTCTCGCCGCCGATCCGGTGCACAAGATGCTGCTGGACCGCGGTCCGGTCGCGGGACTTGATCTGGCCTCACAGCCCACGCTGCCGCGCTTCGAGAACCCAGTGGATCGCAAGCAGTTCTATCGCATGGGCGAGGCGTTGGCCGAGAGCGTGATCGAGCGTCATGCCAAGCGGCTGCGCGGGCACGCGCGCAGTAGATAGCCCAGGGGATGAGTATCTCCTTGAATCACATAGGATAATGCGTGGGGCAAAAATGCCATCCGTAATTGCTTGACAAGAGCATCCCTCCGGGAAGAGCCTACTTTTTCTAAAAACAGATTTCCGAGGAGCAACTCCCCTGCACATTGAAAGTACTCTTTTCCCTTTGCACTTCAGAATTGGGTTACTCAGGTTGACTCCGAAAGCATATCAGCCATTCGAATTCAATTCATTTTAAGAGGTCGAAATCCATGTCCAGAAATATTTCCAAGCGGCTATTGAGAGCAACTTCCGTACAGTTCTGCAGCAACTTCCTCGCAATTATGCTGGTCTTGGGTGGTTTGGCTGGCGGTGTGGCGCGGGCGCAGTTGGCCGGCAAAGGCGAGATCACGGGTACCGTGAAAGATCCTTCGGGTGCCGTGGTGGCGGGTGCGACGGTGACGGCGACGGAGGTGTCGACCGGTGTGAGCACAACGCGGCCGACAAATTCTTCGGGTATTTATGACATTTCTCCGCTGGACGCCGGGGTGTATGTGGTGACGGTGACGGCGAAGGGATTCGAGAAGCAGACGCAGGCGGATGTGCATGTCAATGCGCTGGAGATCGCGGACTACAACCCGGTGCTGACGGTGGGTTCATCGTCGGAGACGGTGACGGTGACGGTGGCGCCCCCGGCACTGGAGACCAGCAACGCGATGCTTGGCGCGACGATGGAACAGGAGATGTACGCCTCCCTGCCAATTCAAATGGGTTCCGCTGGCAGTCCCGACCAGCGCCGCGCCACGGATTTCGCCGTGTTGATGCCTGGTGTGCAGGGCAATGAGACGAACGGCAATGCGACGACGAACACGGGCGTCGTAAATGGGTCCGGGAGCAGGGGCGCGGTGTCGGCAGTCTATCTAAACGGACTTCCGTTTACGTCGGTGGCGGGCCAGGGCGACACGCGGTATGTATGGTCGGCGATCGCCGTGGATGCGGTCGATCAGTTCCAAGTGCAGACAACTGGCTACTCGGCGATGTATGAGGGCCAGGGGGTGCAGAACTACTCGGTGAAGTCGGGCGGGAATCAGTTTCATGGGTCGGCTTACGACTTCTTCCGCAATACGGCGTTGGATACATGGGGGTTCTTCGTACCGTCGCTTACGGTGAAGGACCCGATCACTGGCATTGTGAAGCCTGCGCAGAAGCCGACCAAGCATATGAATGAGTTCGGCGCTACGGCGAGCGGCCCGATCGTGAAGAACAAGCTATTCCTGTTCCTGAACTACAACGAGTACAAGTTTTCGCACGGGCCAACGGCTGCGTTGCAGTCGCTGCCGACCGCGGCTGAGGTGACAGGCGACTTCCGCGACCAGGGAGTGAACATATATGATCCACGTTCGACGACGTGCAATCTTGCGGGGACAACCTGCACGCGCACGCAGTATGTCAGCGATGCAACAAACGTCGGTATTCCAGTGGGAACGAAGAATGTGATTCCCGTGGTTCGCAGGATGCCGTTGCGCGTGCCATGCAGAGCTTCCTGATTAAGGACTACTCGCTGCCGACGGTGATCGGAAACAACTTTGTAGGCGGGTATAAGTATGGACTATACAACTGGATGACCACCAACAAGCTGGACTGGATCATCAACTCAAAAAACACCCTGTCGCTGACCTTTGGAAAAAGCCGGCAGGCCAGCGTCGGGCCGGCATCGCAGACGACGGCGGGCAGGAATGTGACTCCGCTTGCTCCATACAACTACGGGCAAGTGTATGCGCCGAAGACGACAGTGTGGACGCTACAGGAGACGTATGTTATCTCTCCGAAGCTAGTGAACCAGTTCAACTATGGGTTCGGAAGATACAACGGGCCTACGTTCAACCCGAACAGCGGGGGGGCATTCGCAGCGACGGCGCTGGGGATTACGGGACTACCTGTGGGGCAGGCCTCGACTGCATTTCCGTTCACAACGTTCACTGGCACGAACGCTCCGACCGGATGGGCGGGGAATACGGCGAATGTGGCCTTTCGAATGCGTATGTGATGACCGACAACCTACAGTGGACGCTGGGCAAGCACGTGATAACGATTGGAGCTATGTATTCGTGGCTGGAGTACCAGTACCTCATCAACACGGGTGGGACGAGTCCGCTGACGATTGCGAATGCTAACACCGAGACGGAGAACTTCAAGAGCGGGACGACGCTGGACTCGACGACGGGCTTCTCGTATGCGAGTTTTTTGGCGGGCGCGGCTGATAGCCAGTCGCTGACCGACAGCCTCGCGGCGCCGGTGACTGGGGCGCGTTTCCATCCTGTCTCGCCGTATGTGCAGGATGACTGGAAGGTGAACTCCCGGTTGACCTTAAATCTTGGACTGCGTTGGGATTTCTACCCGCCCTATCGAGAGGTGCAAGACCGGCTGTCATTCTTCAATCCAACAGGAGCGAATTCGGTCACAGGAACACTGGGGACGGTAGAATTCGCGGGGAGCGCGGCGGGAACGGCCGGATGCAACTGCCACACCATCGTGAACAGCTACTACAAGAACTTGGGACCGCGTCTTGGATTTGCGTTCCAGAGCGATTCCAAGACGGTATGGCGCGGAAGCTGGGGCGTAATGTACACGCACGGCAACGGCGTGGGCGGGTCGGCGATCTCGAGGAACGGCACAGGGACGCTGGGCTTTTCGACGGTGCCGAAACCGACATTCACCAACACACTGGCGAACACGGCTGGGACGGCCTTCACCAACCAGTTCCTGGTGGCTGGTTTCCAGGGCTTGATACCGGCGCCTATGCTGCCGAACTTCAGCCCGACGATCGGGACCGGCTATTACATCGGCGGCTCCACTCCGCAGACTGCGTCTTACGCCGATCCTTATCTGGGCGGCCGGGCTCCGCAGTACATCAACTGGAGCTTTGGCTTCCAGCGCAGTCTGACCGATACCATTACGCTGACGGTGAGCTATGTGGGATCGGAGGGACACTTCGAGATCACAGATGGCGGCAATGCCAGAGGTCAGTGGATCGATCAATTGAACCCGGCATTTCTGACGGCGGGTGCGACCCTAAGCGCGAAGGCCACTCCGGCCAATGTGGCAGCGGCGGTTGCGGCTGCCGGCATCGCAGCGCCAAACTACAACTCCGTGACGTTTGATCCAACGCAGACTGTGGCTACGGCACTGAAGCTGTTTCCGCAATACAGCCTCTCGGATGCGTATGGGGACATAGCGAACTCGGTGTATCACGGCTTGCAGACCACGGTGCAGAAGCGTCTCTCGCATGGGCTGATCTTCATGGTGAACTACACATGGTCGAAGGCGATTGACGATGGCGGGACGTTCCGCTCGGGGTATGCGATCCCGGCGCAGTTCATCCAGACGGGCGGCAACTCGTGGGCGGCGGACCGGATCGAACGAACTGCATCTACCTCAAGCCAGCCGCAGCATGTTGTGATCACGGGCGTCTACGATCTACCGTTTGGCAAGGGTGTACTGGGCGGCCAGAACTTCGTGACACGGGCGTTGCTGAGCAACTTCTCGATGTCGTCGATTATTCAGATGTATTCGGGCTCTCCGTTGGCGATCACGGAGTCGTCATCTTCAACCTGCACGGCGACCAATCCGGCGTCTGGAACGTGTATGCCGAGCTACAACCCGTCATGGACACAGGGGGCCTCACCGAAGATACACGACTGGGGACATGGCGTGACAGCCGCAACGGCCTCGACGACGACGTACATCAACAGCGCGGCGTTCGAGCATGTACCTACGACGGCGGCGGCTCCGCTGTTCGGCAACCTGGCGCGCACAGCTCCGGATGGTCTTTATGGACCTGGGAACTATGACGTGGACCTCAGTCTGCGACGTACGTTTGGGCTGCACTTAGAGGGCTTCAAGCTGATGTTAGAGGGCGACCTGTACAACCTGACCAATCACACGCAGTTCGGTGGGATTGGGACTACGTTCGGGAGCGCGACCTTCGGGCAGGTGAGTACTCAGGCGAATAACTCGCGTGATGCACAGCTGACCGCGAAGATCTTGTTCTAGCCCTACAGACACCGCGCGGTGATTTGCCTCGCCGTGGAGTAACGAGACTGCACAAAGAGAGCTGCCCTGCTGTGGAGTGGCTCTCTTTTTTGCTTACAAGAGCGGTTTTCTGAATGGATGTATTCCCGCAATGAGACCCCGGCAGTTTGAACGGTTTGCATTCCATCCATTGATGGTGATGTTGCGATGGATGGAGCATTCGAGCTTTAATACACATGATGTGAAAACACACTATGGCTTCGCTTTGCGGGGGCGCGGCGATTTGGGCGTGGGATTTTTTGTGGTGGACATTATTGTTGCGGGCTTCTTCGCAGAGGATGGCGCAGCGTGGCGACGGGAGTGGAGGAGGGCCTGCCAGTCGCGTTCGGTCTGGGTGGCGTAGGCGGCGGCGAAGTTGGCGATGGCTGAGTCGAAGCGTGCGGAGGCGCCGATGTAGCCGGCGATGCTGCAGGGGTCGCCGGAGCGGGCGTGGCCGCGGGCGAGCGTCTCGCCGCACACTGTGGCGTACTCCATCAGGCCTGCGGACTTCAGCTCGCTCATCTCGACCGCGGCCTTGTGGTCGTTGAGCTGGCGAACCAGAAAGTTGCGGCCCTGGATGGTGGTCCAGCCGAGGAAGGGGTCGGACTGGAACTGCATGGCGCGTTGGCCCTCGGCGACGCGGCGGCCCTGGTGCGACTTGGCGGAAGCGTTGCCGAGATAAGGCGCGTAGGCGGAGAGTGTCTCTTCTTTGACTTGCAGGAAGAGCGGATCCTTGGGGCCGTTGCCCTGCAGGTAGAGGCAGTAGTCGCGCAGGCCGACCGAGCCGGTACCGACGATCTTGAAGGCGACGTCGAGCGGAGTGTACTGCGCGAGGAAGTGGCGGCGTTCGGGCTGGAGGGTTTCGGCGTAGGGGTTGAGCGAGTCGAGGACCGCGCGGGCGAGGTCGCCATGGACGCGGGTGAGGATGGGGTCTATGGTCTTGAAGATGCGTGGGTGCGATCCGGTGCGCGGTTTTAGCTCCGAGGTTACGGCACTCTTGCTTACAGCGGGCGCTTCGATGGTGAGGGCTTCGAGGTTGTGCAGCGGGGTGGCCCGTTCGGCGAGGCGCAGGATCTCGGAGACGGGCTCGACCGTGTGCAGGCGGTGGACCTGGTAGTGCGCGAGTTCCAGCACGGGCATCTGCGCGAAGTTGTGCATTGAGGTGCGATAGCGTTCGAGGAAGGCGCGTGTGGCGTCGCGGCAGAGGCCCGGCTTCGCGCCTGCCTCGCGTCCGGCGAGGATGAGGCTGACGGCTAGGCGCTTGACGTCCCACTCGAAGGGGGCGCGGATGGTCTCGTCGAAGTCGTTGATGTCGAAGACAAGGCGGCCGTCGGGCGCGGCGAAGGCCCCGAGGTTGCGGACGTGCGCGTCGCCGCAGAGCTGGGTGTGGATTCCGGTGTTGGAGCCGAGCGAGAGATCGTAGGCCATGACGGGCACCGCACCGCGAAAAAATCCGAAGGGCGATGCGGCCATGCGGTCGTATTTGATGGGCACGAGCGCGGGGACGCGGCCGCGCATGGATTCGGCGAGGAGATGGAGCGGGTCGGAGCGGCGGAGTTTGGGTTGCCAGCCAGCGTGATCGGAGCGGCGCATGTGCTTGCGCTGGGCCTGGCCGAGGTCGAAGCGCTCGCGGAAGGTGAGGGGGGTGGGCATAGGCTCTGTGGCTAACGTACACCAAAGGAGATGAGACAGACCACGGATCAACACGGATAAACGCGGATCAAAAACTGATCTGAGAGATTCTGTCGATCTCGCATAGAGTGGCCTTCATGGATTAATCCCATGAATGTGGCAAGGAGCATTATCATCGCTGCGATGGCAGCTTCCGTCGCAGGGAGTGATGGCTCCATGCCAATGCAGAGAGTTGGAACGAGTTATGAAGGATATTTACAATCTGCAACGGTTTGTCGATGCGCAGGCGGGCGTGTTTGAGGGCGCATGCGCAGAACTGTGCCGGGGAAGGAAGACCGGCCACTGGATGTGGTTCGTATTCCCCCAGCTCAGGGGATTGGGATTCAGCTCGATGGCAGAGTATTACGGAATCACATCCCTCGCTGAGGCTAAATCGTATCTGGAACATCCCCTCCTGGGTGAGCGGCTCATCGAATGTAGCCGGCTTGTGACCTTAATTGAGGGGCGGACTTTAAGGGATATATTCGGCAGTCCCGACGACATGAAGTTCAAATCCTCGATGACCCTGTTTTCCCATGCGGCACCGGAAAACTCAATTTTTATCGAGGCAATCAATAAATTTTGTGGCGGCAAATTCGATTCATTGACTCTTGACCGACTTTGATCAGGCTGTATCTATGGGTAGGAGGCGGCGGTGAGGGCGGAGATTTGGCCGTCGCGGTCGAGGAGGAAGGTGGTAAGGCCGAACTGGTCGGTGCGGAAGACGCGGGCGTGCGCGTCGGCCAGACGCTGGATGATCTCCGGGCGGGGATGGCCGAAGGTGTTGTAGCGGCCGACGGAGATGACCGCGTCCCGCGGTGAAACCTGGGCCAGGAACTCCGGCGTGGTGGAGGTTCGGCTGCCGTGGTGGCCGACCTTGAGAAGTGTGTCAGGGCCGAGCTGGGGGCCGAGGCCGCTGAGCGATGCGGCGACCATGGTGTGCTCGCTGGGAGCCTCGGCGTCGCCTTCGAGCAGGGTCGAGGCGCGACCGAACTGCAGGCGCAGGACGAGTGAGTCGTTGTTGATGGGTGGGCCGGGGTTGGTGTAATCGGGAGTGGGAGCGAGCACGGCGAGGTCGAGGGTGTCCCAGGTGATGCGGTCGCCGGCGCGGAGGTGGCGCACGCGAATGCCGAGAGTTGCGGCCTCGGCGAGCAGCGCGCGGTAGGTTGCTGAGTTGGGATCGACGGCGACCCAGAGCTCGCGCGGGCGGAAGTTGCGCAGGACGGCGGGCATTCCTCCCATGTGGTCGGAGTGGGCGTGTGTGAGGGCGACGACATCGAGGCGGCGGAACTGGCGCGACCAGAGGTAGGGCGAGACGACCTCTTCGCCGATGTCGAAGGTGGAGGAGGTAAGAACGGCGTTTTCGGCGTTGGCGGCGGCCCCGGCGGGGCCACCGGCGTCGATGAGCATGGTGCGACCAGAGGGGCCGACGACCAGCAGCGAGTCGCCCTGGCCGACATCGATGGCGGTGACTTCGAGCTGGTTGGGATGGACGGCGGGCGGCACGGGCCAGAGGACGATTGCAGCGGCAAGAGGCAGAACGGCGACAGCGGCCCATGCGGTCGCGCGCGAACGGCGGACGGCCCAGCAGCAGAAGGCGAAGCAGGCGGCGGCGAGCAGAGCAGGCAGCAGCGTGGGGCCTGGAACGCGGAGGTCGGCAGTCGGCACACGGCTGATGCGGTGGATGGCGCCGGTGACCCCATGCAGCAGGAACGCCAGCGCGGAGCTGGGCAGAGCGGCGAGCCAAGGACTAATGAGAGATGCGAGAAAGGTTGCGAGGCCGAGTGAGGCGAGTACGGCGATCAGGGGAATACAGATCATGTTGGCGGGCAGCGCGAAGATGGTGGCGCGATGGAAGTACATGGCCATGGGAAGCACCATTACGGCTTCGGCGATGAGGCCGATCAGTGCGAGTTGAGCGGCCCAGAGGGCTGTGATCACGATCCTTGCGGGGAGTAAATAGGCCCACTTGCCGAGGATGCCGGCGAGTGGTTCGCCCCACATGCGGAGCGAGACTCGCAACTCCGCGAAGCGCGGGGGAATCGCAGGGTCGCGCCAGAGATGGTGAAGATTGCGGGCGGCGCGAGCGTAGGGCAGGAAGCTGCGTTCGCCCAATGACATGGCGATGCCCGCGATGGCAACGATGGCGAGAAAGGTCATCTGGAAGCTGGCCTCAAAGAGAGCGCGGGGAGACCAGATGAGGACAGCGAGCGCGGCTGCGCCGAGGGCGTTGAGGGTGTTGCGCTGGCGGGAGAGCAGCCGCGCCAGCAGGAAGACGGCGGTCATCAGGAGGGCACGCTGCACGGGGACGCCGAAGCCGGTGAGGAGCGCATAGGCGTAGGTGAGGATGAGGGTGAGGAGGGTTGCGAGCCAGTTGCGCAGGCGAAGGCGGCGGGCGATCCAGAAGACGAGGCCCGCGAGCAGGGCGACGTGCATTCCGGAGACGACGAAGAGGTGGAAGGAGCCGGTGCGCTCGAAGCCGAGGCGCAACTGATGGGTGAGGCGGGAGCGGTCGCCGAAGAGCATTGCGTTGAGCATTCCGGCGTCGTCGGGGGTGAGGCGGAACCGCGGCGGAAGGCCGCGGTTCGCGGTGGAGCGCGTGTAGGCGAGGAGGCGGGCGGCGGCCCAGCTCTGCGCGGCGAATATGCGGCATTCGGCGCTCGCAGGCAGACCTGCGAGCGGGGAGTGCGTGGGAACGGTTGCGGACGCGGCACCGGGCACGATGTTTGCCAAGGGATGGAGCTTGGCGGCGGAGACATTGGCGGTGGCAGCAATTCCCTGGTCGAGGAGATAGTCTGCGAACTGCCATGCGCCGGGATCGCGGTAGCGCTCGGGCGCGCGCAGGCGAAGGGTTGCTTCGACGAGTTTGCCACAGTGGAGCTGGGGCTGGGTTTGAGTTTGGGATTGGGATTGGGACCGAGACTGGATTTGGGGCTTTGGGGAGTTGTCGGCGAGTAGTGTGGCACGGATGCCGCCGGCGATGGGGACCATGCGGGAGGTATATGGCGTGACATTTTCGATGGCGGTGAGGTTGATGTCGAGGGAGGTGGTGGGAGTGGCGTTTTCGCCTGCCCCGGCGGTCTCGTCCCACTGGTCAGGATCGACGTCGTTATCGGGGTTGTCGGAGCTTTTGTCGTTGTTGGCGCGGGCGGGGAGGGTGCGAATGCGGACGATGCGGCCCTGGACGGTGCGACTGAGACCGTCGGTGTAAGTGAGCAGGGCGGTCTGCGGCGAGGGCGTGGGCTGGAGCTGCGCGGACGATAGGCCAGCGGCGATCCAGAGGGAAGCTACAGGGAGGATGGCGAGGCGGAGGGTTCGGCGCAGAGCGAGGAGGGTAAGCGCGGTGAGCGCGAGGACGGCGAAGAGGAGAAGGACTGTAGGGCGCGTGGTTGGAGGCGGGAGTTTGGTGAGGGCTTCACCGAGGGCGAAGCAGAGGGCGGCAGCAAGTAGCGGGGCTCGGCGCAGACGGAGGGGCTCGACGCGCGGGAAGCGGGGCCAGAGGCGACGCTCGCGCTCGTCCCGCGTTTCGGGTGTGGAACCAGGTCTGGGAACGCCAGAGAATTGCCGCAACAGGCCACCTGTCTTTCCTCCGATGATCTTTTCAGATTGGGGCGGCGCTGGACAGCATTATTTGTAAACCAGTCATTCGGGATTCGCTATAGGCTAGCTGGATTCGACTGGCGGCTTGAAGTAAAGCCACCGCATCAATAGGTATCCCAACAGAAAGAGTGCCGATGAGGCGATCACGTAAGGCAGCGAAGCTCGCAGCACCAAACCCGTCGGCTCGGGGATCAGCATCGTGCGATACTCGGTCCGCGTAACCCAATTTGTAAGAGGCGCGGTGAAAATGCTGACGAAGTCGAGGATCGCATAAGCAAATATCCATCCGAGAGCCAACGCTCCCACATAACTCTCCACCAAGCTGCGCTTCAAACGGCTAAACATGGCTGATCCTTCTTACTCTTTTCCAACTCATGCTCAAGCTGCGAATTGGTCCTGCGCCGTATATCCAGCGCGAGAGCACCCACGCCGATGCCGCGGCGGCGAGCGCAGAAACCAATCTTAGGGACATCTCCAGTAACTGCATACGATCCATGAAATCAAGACCGTTTGAATGATAAGGAACGCCCATGATCGCGATCGCCATAAACACGAACCCTACTGCCCGTACAATCGGCGGCAATACGAACCAGAACGCCGACTCGAGCGCCTGTAGCACCAGCCACGCGATCGCCACATCAGCCACGTGCGTCTCAGCCAGCACTTCGCGAAGAGAGGGTTTCAAATGACATCTCCGGTTCGCTGGAATTATCGCATCGTTTCCGCCCGCCGCACGATAATTCTCACTATGTCTTCATCGCGTCAGCACAGCGACGGTTTCGATGTGTGTGGTCTGGGGAAAGAGGTCGAAGAGGTGCAGCTTGGCGAGGGTGTAGCCCGAGGCGGTGAGAGTTTTGAGATCGGTGGGCAGGGTCTCGGGCGAGCAGGAGACATAGACCAGCGTGGGCGCGGCAATGCGGGCGAGAAGGGAGCAGACCTCGGTGCCAGCTCCGGAACGGGGCGGGTCGAGGACGATGAGGTCGGGACGCTCGCGCTCGAGGACGGCGACGCGAAGGAAGTCGAGCGTGGTGGCTTTGACGGCGCGGAGGTTTGTGAGTTTGGTTACGGCGAGAGCGCTGATGGCGGACTCGGCGATCTCGACGGCGGCGACCTGGGCGAACTGCGTGGCGAGCGCGCGGGAGAAGAGGCCGACTCCGGCGTAAAGGTCGAAGGCGAGACCGGTCCCGCGGATAAGTGGCTCCGATGATCCGGATTGCAGTGTGGTTTTCCTTGAGAGAAAACCACGCGAAGTGTCGTCTCCCTGTTGGCTGTCACCGCGAGACCGGTCGAGTCCGCCAGTGCGGTTCGCCGTGACGAGTGCAAGAAGTTCAGGCAGCAGGAAGCGGTTGATCTGAAAGAAGGCACCGCGCGGAACCCAGTAGGAGGTTGCTGGTTGCTGGTTGTTGGATGCTGTTTGTGAGACGGTGTAGTTCAGTCCGGGGGCGCCCCAGGTTGGGCCCGGACGAGGCTGCTTGACGCGGCGGCTGCGCTGCTTCGAGAGTGTGGGGAGAAGAGCGACGCCTGCACCGTTGAGTTCGGGGATGTGGGTATGGAGGGATTCGCAGAGAGCGGTGAAGTCGGCGGTGAGCTTTTGGGAGGCATATTTTGTGGTGGTGCGCAGGAAGAGCGTGAGCTGGAGGCGAGACTCGTTGGCGGTGGTGAAAAGTTCGAGCTGGTCTGGGATATGGTGGGGATTACGGAGCCAGATAGCGGATTGCTGGTTGAGAAGCGCGAGGAAGGCTTCGGTAGCGCGCCAGAGGATTGGTGCGGCGATGGGACACTCGCGGATGGGGAGAAAGGAGATACCGGACGGTATGGAGACCGAGTTGAGAGTTTCGTCGCCTTCAAGACTCGCGTCTGAGAATCCAGACCTTTCGGTATGCCCTGGGGAGGCCGTGGGGCGTCCGGCTCCGTGGTCGGCCAGAGTGCGGATGTAGCCTGCGCGGAGTTGGCCGTCGACCACGGCAAGGGTGAGGCGGATGCGATTGCGGTAGGCCAGCGGCGGGGATGGGTGGATCTGAAGTTCGGGCAGCGCGATGCCGGTTGCTTCGAGCAGCCCGCGAAGCTGAGCGGTTTTCGCTCTGAGTTGGGCCGCGTATGTCATGTGCTGGAGCTGGCAGCCGCCGCAGCAGCCGAAGTGAGGACAGGGGGGGGTGGCGCGGTCGTGAGTTTGCAGGTCGGCGGGATTGCATGTGGGGAGCATCGATCAAGCCTGCTCTTCGTGTGGCATGTAGAAGAGGCTGAGGCGCGGCAGCGAGTGGGCTTCGAGCAGGCGCTTCTGGAGGAACTGCTGCTGCACCTGCCTGATCTGGACGGCCTGCATCCGCCCGCGATAGGGGGCAAGCTCGCGCGCGGCCTGTTCGCGCAGCGCAACAAGCTGGGCCTCTGGTGTCGAGGTGAGAAGCGCGGCAAAGAGCTTCTCTTCGAGGACGGTGAGGGTGCGGTCGAGGTCTTCGAGGTCCAAGGTTCGAGGTTCGAGGTTCGAGGCCGTTTCTTCCAGGACGGCGAGTTCGCCAAGGCGCTTGGCGGCTTCATTGGCGGCGGTGCTGGCGGGCGGCGCGAGATTGGTGGCGGCTTGCGTGAGAAGCAATGCATTGCGTTCGAGGTAGCAACGGACGCGGGCAGTCTCGAAGCCGGATTCGCGCGTTTCGGCGGGTTGGGTGGGCGCGGCGCCGATGGCCGCCTCCTTCGACTGCTCGACTGCTTCGAGGACGGCCTGCGCGCACCAGGCGAGACCGTTGACCGAGCGTTGGCGGCGCGTGCTGCGGAGAGACTGGGCGTCGTGCTTATCGAAAGCCGCGTCGATGCCACGCAGGACGGCTTCGAGCGGCACGCCCGCCTCGCGCCATGTCTCGATCAGCGCCCAGTCGAGCGTGGAGAGCATGAGCAGCGAGCCTCGGCGCTGCTGGAAGCGGGTCTCGATCTCGGTGAAGTAGTTGAAGTAGATCATAGAAACAGTTGCAAGTTGCAGGTTGTTGGTTGTTAGTAAAAGACGCGGCTGAGACTCTCGGCGTTTCAGTTGGCTTCGCAGCGGATCCTGAAAGTAACTTCGCGTCGCGATGATCCGCCGCCCACCCTGCTGCGATGAAGTCATTCGGCGCAGTTAGCCGTGGTGGGGCTTGGAGTGGCGAGCTTGGTGGTGGTCCTGGTTGCGCTCGTAGATGAGGCGGAGACCAGTGAGGGTGAGCAGTTCGTCGACCTGGCGGATGTATTTGGAGCCAGTGGCGATGAGGCGGGCGAGGCCTCCGGTGGCGATGGTGCGGGTGTCCGGGCCCAGCTCGGCGATCATGCGTTCGAGGATGCCGTCGACCAGGCCGATGTAGCCGTAGTAGAGGCCGATCTGCAGGTTGTCCACGGTGCCGGTGCCAATGACCTTGGCGGGCTTGCGAATGTCGACGCGCGGCAGACGCGCGGCGCGGGTGAAGAGCGCGTCGGCGGAGATGCCGAGCCCCGGCGCGATGGCCCCGCCGAGGAACTCGCCCTTGGTGGAGACCGCGTCGAAGGTGGTCGCCGTGCCGAAGTCCACGACAATGACGGGCGGATGGGCTGAGTCTTTGGCGGGGAGCGGGTCTTTGAAGTTAGCCGGATCTTTGAAGAACTCGTAGGCGGCGACGCAGTTGACGATGCGGTCGGCGCCGACCTCGGCGGGATTGTCGGTGAGGACGGGCAGGCCGGTGTGGGTGCCGGGTTCGACGAAGAGCGGCTTGACACCGCAATAAAGCTCGGCGGCGCGGCGCAGGGTCGAATCGAGCGGCGGGACGACCGAGGAGATGACAATGCCGGTGACCTGCGCGATCTCCATCGAGCGCAGAGCAAAGAGGTCGCGGAAGAGTATCCCCAGCTCGTCGATGGTGGGGTTGCGATGCGTGGTGATGCGCCAGTCGGCGAGCAGCGCGGCGGGAGCCTGCGGTGTGGCCAGGCGGTAGAGACCGAGAACCGTGTTGGTGTTGCCTACATCGATGGCGAGAAGCATGGGGAAGTTGTCAGTTGCAGGTTGCGAGTTGCAGGTTGAAAACGCGCGGTCAGGGTTCGCGAAGGCCGCCGGAGAGAACGGTGTGGAGCTGGCCGTCGTCTCCATTGACGAGGAGAAAGCCGCTGCGGTCGAGGCCTGCGGTAATGCCAGTATAGCCGCCGGGATCGTTGTCGCGCTCCTCGACACGGACGCGCTTGCCGCTGATCCAGGAGCTGAACTGGGAGAAGTCGCGGGAGTTGCAGGTTGCAGGTTGCAGGTTGTCAGTTGTCATGCGGCGAATCGCCCGGTCGAGGGCGAGGAGGATGGCGGCGGCGAGCGGCTCGCGGCGCAATGGCTGCGACGGATCGGGCAGCTCTCGACGCAGCGAGGTCGCACCTGCATCAATCTCTGGCGGAAAGCTGGTGTGGTTGACGTTGATCCCAATGCCGATGACGGCGTAGCGAAGGGTGGCGGGCTGCGTGGGCGTTGCGGGGTTGGATGCGGTCTCGATGAGGATACCGCCGCACTTGCGGGCGTTGAGGAGGAGGTCGTTGGGCCAACGGATGTCAATCTGGTTGCGACGGCGGAATCCCGCGACGGAGACGATCGCCGACTGCACGGCGATGGCGGTGGTGAGCGAGAGGCTGAGGGCGTTCTGCATCGCGACCGGCGGTGCGATGAGCGCGGTCATGTAGAGACCGGCTGGCTCCAGTGGAGTGCCCGCTGCGGAGTACCACGCGTGGCTGCCGCGGCCCCGACCGGTGGTCTGCGCGTCGGCGATCCAGACGCCGTGCCGCGCACCCGCCTTCGTTGCCTCAAGCGCGAGGTCGTTGGTCGAAGCGACCGAGTGGAAGTGCATCAGATGGCCGGCGAACTCCGTGCCGGCGATGGCCTGCTCCACTGCGCGGAGGTCGAAGCGGTCGGTCGGCATCAGAGCAGGTCGGCGGTGATCTTCATGCTGAGGTCAACGGCAGTGGCTGAGTGGGTGAGCGCACCGACAGAGATAAAGTCCACGCCGGTCTTGGCGTAGTCGCGGACGGTCTTGAGATCCACACCGCCGGAGACCTCGATGGTGGCCTTGGGCAGCTCCCGGCGAAGGCGCTTCACGGCCTTCTTCACCTCTTTGGGGGTCATGTTGTCGAGCAGGACGGACTCCGCGCCACCGGCGATGGCCTGGTCGAGTTCGGCCTGCGTGCCGACCTCGACCTGAACGATCTGGCCTGGTTTGCGTCCGGCGAGAGCGCGCGCAAGCACAGCGGGAAGGCCGCCGCCCAGCGAGATGTGGTTGTTCTTGATCAGGATTCCGTCCTGCAGATCGAGGCGGTGGTTGGTGCCGCCGCCGCAACTGACGGCGTATTTATCCAGCGCGCGCAGGCCGGGGATGGTTTTGCGTGTGTCGAGGATTATGGTTTTGGACTTCGTAGCAGCCACCTCTTTGACGTATTCATTGGTCAACGTGGCGATGCCGCTCATGCGCTGCATCAGGTTGAGGATGACGCGCTCGGTGGAGAGAATGCTGGCGGCGTTGGCGCGGATGACGGCGATGGCCTGACCTTTTTTGACGTGCACGCCGTCGAAGATCTCCGGGTGGCTGACGACTTCGAAGCGGCTGGCGGGCCTGCCGGAGAGCTTGCCGTAGAGGCTGAGGAAGGCGGAGATGCAGCCGATGCCCGCAACTACGCAGCCCTGCTTTGCGACGATGGTTCCGGTGGCGCGCAGGCCGGGGTCGATGGTCAGCACGGTGGTGACGTCGATGGCGGCCTTGTCCTCGATGAGGGCGGCTTCCAGCAGCGCGGTGATGCGGCGGCTCTTCCAGTCCATATTGGCTTCGATTCTACGCTGGGGTTGTTGGTTGCTGGTTGCTGGTTGTTGGTTGTTGACAGATAACTGCTGGCCGCTAAACAGTTTCACCCTTGTTATAGCGTGAAAATGGATTGTCATTCTGAGCGAAGCGAAGAATCCCCCTATTTCGTTTGCCGTGCGATGCTCTCCATCCTCTGTGAAAACGGCTCTAGTTGCTGGGCGGCAGCGCGTCGAGGGCGGCTTTGGTTTTGTCGTGGAGGGTGCGGGTTTCGGCGGCTTGCTTGCGCAGGCCTTCGACGATGTGCGCTGGGGCCTTGGCCATGAAGGACTCGTTACCGAGCTGGCGTTCGGCAGCGGCCAGACCCTTTTCGTACCTGGCGAGGTCTTTGGTGAGTCGCTCGCGCTCGGCAGGGACGTCTATCTGGCGTTCGTAGAGGACGGCTACATCGAAGCTCGATGTGCCGCGCGCGTTGTTGCCGGTGAGGGGATTGGTGGCGATCTCGATAGCACTGACGCGGGCGAGGCGGCCAAGCATGTCGGCGTGCGCGTCGGCGAGCGCGATGACGCGGGCACCCGCATGAAGGCTGATGGGCGTGGCTTCCTTCTCCGGGACGTTGAGGTCTTTGCGCAATGCTCGGACGGTGGTGATGAGTTCCTGCATCGTCTCCATGGCGGCGACGGAGAGCACGCTTGCAGGGAAGTCGGAGGGCTGCGGATAGCGGGTGAGGGCGATGGATTTGGCGGGGGGTTGTCCAGCATAGAGGGCGTGCCAGATCTCTTCGGTGAGGAAAGGCATGAAGGGACTGAGCAGGCGGAGAGCGGATTCGAAGACGGTGACTAGCGTGGTGAGGGCGGCGGAGGTCGCTGCCTTGTCGGAGCCTTCATCGAAGTTGAGGCGGAGCTTGACGATCTCCAGGTACCAATCGCAGAGGTCGCCCCAGAAAAACTGGTAGATTGCGCTGGCGGCCTCGTCGAAGCGGTAGTCGGTGAGAGCGCGATGGACTTCGGCGGAGACCGTGTTGAGACGGGAGAGAATCCAGCGAGTCTCTAGCGGGGTGGCTTCGGGGTTCGAGGTTGAAAGGGGGCTGGCGGCATGGGCGGGGCCAGCGCCTTCGGGGTCCTTCGAATCCCCTTCGACTCGCTGCGCTCGCTCAGGGTCGCTCAGGATGACAACCTCTGAGGGATTAGGGAGGGTGACTTCGATGCCGGCTTCGCGGGCGCGGTCGAGGTTCATGAAGAGGAAGCGGGCGGCGTTCCATATCTTGTTGGCGAAGGCACGGTTGCCCTCGGTGCGGGCTTCGCTGAATGCGATGTCGGTGCCGGGCGAGGCCATGCTGGCCAGGGTGAAGCGGACGGCGTCGGTGCCGAAGCGCTCGATGATCTCGATGGGGTCGATGACGTTGCCCTTGGTCTTGGACATCTTCTGGCGGTCGGCGTCGCGGACGAGGGCGTGGATATAGACCTCTTTGAAGGGAACCGCGAAGCGCAGGGGGCGGCCGGTGCGAATTGCGAGTTCGCGGCGTTCTTCTTCGGTGAACTCGGCCTGCTGCGTGGGCGAGGCGAGCACGTCGAGCATGAAGTGGGCGCCGAGCATAATCATGCGCGCGACCCAGAAGAAAAGAATGTCGAAGCCGGTGACGAGGAGGCTGGTGGGATAGAAGGCGGCTAGGTCAGGGGTAAGGTTGTTGGTTGCTGGTTGCTGGTTGTTGGTTGAAGCCGTGCCGGGCCAGCCGAAGACGGTGAACGGGAGGAGGCCGGAGGAGAACCAGGTGTCGAGGACGTCGGTCTCCTGCGTGATCTGCGTGGAGTCGCAGGTGGCGCAGGCGGTGGGAGTGTCGCGCGCGACGGTGATGGCGCGGCATCCGGCGCAGTGCCATGCGGGGATGCGGTGGCCCCACCAGAGCTGGCGGGAGATGCACCAGTCGTGGATGTTGGTCATCCACTCGAAGTAGGTCTTCTCGTACATCTCCGGGGTGAACTTGATGTGGCCGTCGCGGACGGCGGCGATAGCCTTGGCGGCGATGCTTTGGCCGCGAGGATCTGTGGAATCCCAGGTCTCAGAATCGAGACCTGGGGCACCCGGCGTTTTGTTGACGGCGAGGAACCACTGCATTGAAAGACGCGGCTCGATGACGGCGCCTGAGCGCTGGGAGATTGCGATGGCGAGGTTGTGGTCCTTGATGTCAACGAGCAGGCCGAGCGAGTCCAGGTCGGCGACGATGCGCTTGCGGGCGGCGAAGCGGTCGAGGCCGTGGTAGGGCGAGCCGGGCAGCGCGACATGCGCGGTCTCGTCGAGGATGGTGAGCGACGGGAGCGTGTGGCGCTGGCCGATGGCGAAGTCGTTGGGGTCGTGCGCGGGCGTGACCTTGACCGCGCCGGTGCCGAACTCGGGCTGCGCCCACTCGTCGGCCAGGATGGGGATTTCGCGGTTGGGGCTGCCGTTGACGGCGCTCAGTGGCAGCGAGATGACCTTGCCGATGAAGGCGGTGTAGCGTTCGTCGGCAGGGTTCACCGCTACGGCGGTGTCGCCAAGCATGGTCTCGGGCCGCGTGGTGGCAACGACGATGGAGCCAGTGCCGTCGGCAAACGGGTAGCAGATGTGGTAGAGCTTGTCGACGCGGTCTTCGTGCGTGACCTCGAGGTCGGAGACGGCGGTCTGCTGGATGGGGTCCCAGTTGACGATGTAGCTGCCGCGATAGATCAGCCCTTGCTCATACAGCCGGACGAAGGCTTCTTTGACCGCGACGTTGAGGTGGTCGTCCATGGTGAAGTACTCGCGCGACCAATCGACGGAGGCGCCGAGGCGGCGCATCTGGTCGGTGATGGCGGAGCCGTACTGGCTCTTCCACTCCCAGACGCGGGCGGTGAAGGCCTCGCGGCCGTGGGATTTGCGGTTGGTGCCTTCGGCGGCGAGCTGGCGTTCGACCATCATCTGCGTGGCAATGCCGGCGTGGTCGGTGCCGGGAACCCACAGCGAGGTTTGGCCGCTCATGCGATGCCAGCGGGTGAGGATGTCCATCTCCGTCTGGTTGAGCATGTGACCCATGTGCAGGCGTCCGGTGACGTTGGGCGGAGGCAGCAGTTGAGTAAAGCGCTTTGAATCCCGCCTCTCGGAATCAAGCTGTGGGGCACCCGCTTCTGCGCCTGTCTTTGGTGTTGGCACGTCAAACAGCCGCTCGCGCACCCAGTACTCGGCCCAGCGCCGCTCGATGGCGGAGGGGTCGTAGGCCTTGGGAAGATTGCTGGCAGAGGCTTCTGTGGCTGGCTGAGCGGGCGATTCCGGCAGCGACTGGGCGGGCGGTTTTGGCGTCTCTTTGCGATTCATCGGGATACGTCAAGGGTAGCACCGGCGGATGACCCTGGTCGCGCATGGAATCCATGTCGCAGGTCAATCGCATAAAGGCCATGCGAGGCCGAGGAGATGCTGTGCTTTCAATCGCCTGTTGCGATATAGGGATAGACCTTCTGACGCATCTCTTCCGCCGGCTGTGCTTGACGATTCATGTTTATGAAGGCAAGGAATTTGCCGCCAACCCAGCGTGCGCATTCCTCGAAGATTGGCCTTGCCAATCGTCAAGCGATGAGCTTACTATCCGATTCGATCCCGTAATAAATGCTCAATCACGCACTGCTGGACTGTAAGAACAGGTTGTAGCCGGATATGGCCCGAATCGCTCGGACAATTCCCGGACAGGCAAGTATGAGTTCAAAATCACCCTTATCCACAGGTGAGGGGTTTGAATAGCAGCGCGCTTTGGAGTGACGAAACAATGACTTGGTACGCCTACTGCATTGCAGAACGGAACGCATTTCCTGAGCTTTGCCGTCATCGCCGCCCGATGCCACTCGTTGGAGTCTCCGGTCTCTTTGGCAACCAGACCTTTCTCTTTCCTGCAAGTGACCTTGCCGTCATCGTCTCCGAACACACGCCGGAAGACGCGGCCCGGATGGACCAGAACGCAGCCAAGGACCACGCCCGCGTGATTGCGGACTGCTTTAAGCTCTCCACCGTACTTCCCTTCCGCTTTGGCACCACCTTTGCGGACGACGACGCGCTGCGTCGGTCGGTCCGCTCCAACCAGAGGCACTTCACGGCCAATGTGGAGCGGCTGCGCGGCAAGGCGGAGATGCACCTGAAGGTGCTGATGGACGACACCTGCCCGGGCAACGCCGAGCGCAACATGACGGTCGGCCAGCAGTATCTGACCAGCCTGCGCGAGAGCGCGGCCCGGCAGCGGGAGCGCCAGTCGCGGGCCCGCGCCCTGTCTGTGCAGATGCATCGCATGTTCCTGCCGCTCGCCGAGGAGATCACTTGCAAGCGGACGGATTCGGGCAAGATGCTGCTGGACATCGCCCACCTGATTGACAACAAGACAGTGGAGCGCTACCAGAACAAGTACTCGTCGGCGACGCTGGAGATGAAGGAGTGCCGGATGCAGTTGTCCGGCCCCTGGCCACCGTACCACTTTGTGCAGCGCCACTCGGCGTCGCCGTTGCACAACGCATAACGCAGTGACCCCAGGTCTCAGAATCGAGACCGGGGGGCGCCCGCACCCGAGTTGCAGCAGAGGCACAGACAATTCATTGTTTTCCATCGAGGAGGCCGCCCTGTGCGGCCTCTTTTGCGTTCTGCCTTCTCCGCGTTGCCGATGCGGGTGGAAGCGCTCTCGTTTATAAGAGAAGGATGAGACCTCACAAAGGCAAGGTTGTTCTGATCACCGGGGCGAGTTCGGGAATTGGCCGGGCTACGGCGTTTGCGTTTGCGGGCGCGGGGGCGAGGCTGCTGCTGTGTGCGCGGCGTCTGGAGCTGTTGCAGGAGTTGGAAGCGCCGCTGATGGCGGCTGGCGCCGCGGCCGTTTCGCTCTTCCGGCTGGACGTGCGCGATCGTGCAGCAGTCGATGCGGCCATCGCGGGCCTGCCGGAGGATTGGAAGGCCATCGACGTTCTGGTCAACAACGCCGGCCTCAGCCGCGGGCTGAGCAGGCTGTACGAGGACGACCCGGAGAACTGGGACGAGATGATCGACACCAACGTGAAGGGGCTGCTCGCGGTCACCCGAGCGGTGGTTCCCGGAATGGTGGCGCGGAACGCAGGGCACGTCATCAACCTGGGCTCGACTGCTGGGCACATCACATACGCGAATGGGGCGGTTTACTGCGCGACGAAGGCAGCAGAGAAGGCCATCAGCGAGGGTCTCAAGATCGACCTGATGGGCACTGCGGTGCGAGTCACGTCGGTCGATCCGGGGATGGTGGAGACGGAGTTCAGCCGCGTGCGGTTTCGCGGGGATGAGGAGCGCGCGGCAAAGGTCTACGAGAAGATCACGCCACTCAAGCCGGAGGACATCGCGGACGCGGTCCTCTGGGCCGCTACGCGCCCGGCCCATGTGAACATTCACAGCATTGTGCTGACCACGATCGACCAGGCCAACTCAACAGTCTTTCACCGCCACGGCTAAGTTGTTGCTGGGCGGAGCGAAACAAAGCAGCGTGGCAAACCACTGCGTTCTTGTCGTGACAGCATTCTTTGCAACCGCAACGACGGAATCTGCAACTCTCCAGGTCTGACCGGCCATTCTTACAGGTGAACCGTCCAGCCGAGTTCGGCGAGTTTTTCCTCGATGTCGGCCAGCGCGTTGGCCAGTGCGGTGCGCCGGTGCGGGCTGACGGTGCGTTCGGAGAGGATGCGTTCCCGCTGCAGTACGAGGGCCTGTCGTTTCCGCGTGCGCTCGGCCTCGCGCGCGTGGGCGACTGCTTTGTCCTGCCTGGGTGCTGCGGTCTTTGTCGGTTGCTTGTTCACGGATTTTGTTTCCAATCCCTGTGACAGGGGTTAATTTTACGCCGTCCCGCGTGCTTGCATCTGGTTCCGGTGTCGATCGACCTGCTTGGTACCGGTTCAACCAGCGCCTCTGCGTGGTGGTCCGGGCGCGCGGATGCCTATAATCGGATCACGCGATAACAATGAAATTGAGTGGGGGGAGGTTTGGCAATCATTGTCCAAGTGGAGGGCCTTCGCAAGGTCTATGAGGGCAGACAGCGCGTCGTTGCCGTGGATGGCATCGATCTGGGCGTGCGCGAGGGCGAGCTGTATGGTCTGCTCGGCCCCAACGGCGCGGGCAAGACGACGACCATTGGCATCTGCACCACGCGCGTCCTGCCGACCTCGGGACATGTGCGCATTGCGGGCGTGGATGTGGTGCAATCGCCGGCGCTGGCGCGGCGGTCGATGGGCATTGTGCCGCAGTTCAACACGCTCGACCGCGCCTGCACGATCTACGAGAACATCCACTTTCACTGTTTGTACTTCGGCCTCTCGCGCGCCGAGGCAAAGCATAGGACGGATCAACTGCTGGCACAGTTCTACCTTGCCGAGCGCGCGGACTCGTACCCGTCGCAGCTCTCCGGCGGACTGGCGCAGCGGGTGCAGATCGCACGCGCGATTGCGCATCGGCCCAAGGTGTTGTTTCTCGACGAGCCCAGCGCGGGGCTCGATCCGCAGAGCCGGATCGCGATGTGGGACGCGGTCGGCCGACTGCGCGAGGAGGGAATCACGGTTGTTCTGACGACGCACTATATGGAGGAGGCCGACGCGCTGTGCGACCGCGTGGCCATCATCGACCACGGCAAGATTCTGGTGGAGGACACGCCCGCCGCTCTCAAGGGCACGATCGGCGCGCAGAAGGTCTACGCACTCGAACTCAGTAATCACGCGGGCGCAGCTCCACTCAGCGAGATGTTGCAGCAGATGCAGGGCGTGCGTGGTGTGGAGTCCACGCCCAGCGGGATCCTCATCTTCGCCGACAACGCCGATGGCCTGCTGCCGGACATCGTTCGCGCCAGCAATCCGTACGGTCTACGCGACCTCACCATCACCGAAACCAGCCTGGAGACGGTCTTCCTCCGGCTCACAGGGCGCGACCTTCGCGAATAGGCCTGGAGGAGTAGAGGCTCATGGCGGCACTGCAATCTGAGATCGACGCAACCGATCAGCCGGAACCGGAGCATCGGCCCGTTGCGTCCGTGGGTGTGCTGTACGCCCGCGCCTTCTCGGGGCTATTTCTGCGCGACCTGCATGTGCTGCGCCGCGAGATGGTTCCGTTCCTGGTGCGCGTCATCATGAACCCGCTGCTGTTTCTCTTCGTCTTCACCTACATCATGCCGCATATGAGCGGAGGCGCTACGATGAACCCCACTGCCTCGATGGCCGGAGTCGCCGGAGCCAACTTCTCGACCGTTCTTCTGCCTGGACTAATGGCGGTCGCCATCATGTTTTCGGGGATCGCGGCGGTGGCGCTTCCGCTGGCGCAGGAGTTCGGCATCACGCGCGAGATTGACGACCGTGTGATGTGTCCCCTGCCGGTCGCTGCAGTGGCCATCGAGAAGATCGTCTTCTCCGCGGTTCAAAGCATGATTGCGGCTGGGGTGGTCTTTCCACTTGCCTACTTCATGCCCGCAACGCCGGTCTACGCGCACGTCGAGAGCTGGGCGTTCCTCATCGCCGTGCTGGCGCTGGCCAGCCTTACCGCGGGAGCGCTTGGCCTGGTGATCGGAACCAGCGTACGGCCTCAACAGATAGGCCTCATCTTCGGCGTCGTCGTTATGCCGATCACCTTCCTCGGCTGCGTCTACTATCCGTGGGCCGCGCTGAATCGTATCAAGTGGCTGCAGATGGGAGTGCTAATCAACCCGATCGTGTACATGAGCGAGGGCCTGCGCGCGGCGCTTACGCCTGGGTTGCACCACATGAATTCCCTGCGCATCCTGGCGATGCTTTCATGCTCGTTCGCGGTACTCACCTGGTTCGGAATCCGGGGATTCCTTCGTCGCGTGATCGACTGAGTTGGAATTTCTCAGGACCGCTTCGGAGACATTCAGGCCAGGTCGAAGAGGAGGAACTCGGCACCAATTTCGCTCGCAATGGTGATGGAGGATTCGCCCTCGAGCGCGAGACCGTCGCCCGCATGAAGCGTTCCGCCGGCAACCGAGACGGAGCCGCGCGCGACCTGAAGCCAGCCGTTGCCGAGCTTGAAGGTGTGGCTTACAGAGCCGCCCGCATCGAGCTTTGCAGCGAGCAGTTCCGCGTCGGAATAAATCTTGAACGAGCCGTCTCGCGCGTCGGTGGAGGCCAACAGATGCAGCCGGTTCGGCTCGTCCTGCACTGCGATGCGCTTCTGCTCGTACTTTGGCGGAATGCCAAGCTGGTTCGGAAGGAGCCAGATCTGGAGCAGGTGGAGCGTCTCGGTGTTCGAGGGATTTGTTTCGCTGTGGCGCACGCCGGCGCCCGCCGACATGTGCTGTAGCTCGCCGGGAACGAGGGTTTCGCTAGCGCCGGTGCTGTCTTCGTGCTTGACGGCGCCTTCGAGGACGTAGGTGAGGATCTCCATATCGCGGTGGGGATGCTTACCGAAGCCGGTTGTGGGAGCTACTCGATCCTCGTTGATGACGCGCAGGGCTCGGAAGCCCATGTGCGCGGGATCGTAGTATTCGTTGAAGGAGAAGCTGAAGTTGGAGTCAAGCCAACCGTGGTTGGCATGTCCGCGCTCGGCGGCTTGTCGAATGGTGACCATCGCATTTCACCCTGGATATCAGATGCTCCAGAGTGCGCGTCGATGCAACCGGGGCGTGCCTTACAGGCCGTCGCGCAGGGCGCGCCAGCCGATGTCGCGGCGGTATTGCATTCCTTCGAATGAGATGCTCTCGATCACGGCGTAGGCGCTGCCCAGCGCGGCCCGGAGCGCGGAGGGCGAGGCGGAGCTGCTGGGGCCAGAGACTGCGGTTACGCCGAGGACGCGCCCGCCCGCGGTGACGATTGCGCCGTCCCTGGCCGCCGTGCCGGCGTGAAAGATAACGGTGTCCGGATCATGCACGGAATCGAGTCCCGCGATGAGCAGGCCGGAGAGATATTTGCCGGGATAGCCGCCGCTGGCTGCGACGACACATACGCTGGCACCGGGCCGCATCTGAATTGCGAGTTTGTTCGCGGACCCATCGATCGCCGCGTCGAAGAGGTCGACGATGTCCGTCTGCAAGCGCACGAGGATGGCCTGCGTCTCGGGATCGCCGAAGCGGGCATTGAACTCCAGCACCATGGGCAGGGTCGTACCGTCACGCTGTGGAACCATCATGATGCCGCAGAAAAGGATGCCGTGGAAGGGCGTGCCTTCCAGCGCCATCTCGTCCACCACCCTCTGCGCGACGTTCTTCAACAGCCATTGTTCCATTGTCGCGCTGAGCAAGCCGTCGCCGGTGTACGCGCCCATGCCTCCGGTGTTGGGCCCGGTGTCGCCCTCGCCAACGCGCTTGTGATCCTGCGCGGCGGCCAGCGCAACAGCATGCTTGCCGTCGCAGAGCGCAAAGAACGATAGCTCCTCGCCTTCGAGGAACTCTTCGAGGACGAGCTCTTTTTCGGCTGTGCCGAGGAGTGCTCCGGAAAAGATCTCTGCGGCGGCCTGTTCGGCCTCGGCGTGGGAGTTGCAGAGGACTACACCCTTGCCGGCGGCAAGGCCGTCGGCCTTGACTACGACCGATGCACTGAAGCGCGGGAGTTCGCGGCGGACGTCTTCGAGCGAGCGGCAGACGGCGTAGGCGGCGGTGGGAATCGCGTGGCGCTGCATGAAGTCTTTGGCGAAGGACTTGCTCGTCTCCAGCCGCGCGGCGGCTTGCGTGGGGCCGAAGACGCGCAGGCCGCGGCGTTCGAGCTCGTCGACCAGGCCGAGAGAGAGCGGGAGTTCGGGGCCGACGACGGTGAGGGCTGGGCGTTCCGCCTCGACAACGCGTACCATGGCGGCGAGGTCGCCGGTGTTGACTGGGATGCAGCGTACGGGCCGGTCGCCTTTCTGGACGCGAGTTTGTGCTATGCCAGCATTTCCCGGTGCGCAGACGATCTCTGTCACACGCGCGGACCTGCTCAACGCCCAGACGATCGTGTGTTCGCGTCCGCCTCCACCTATTACCAGAACCCTCATTGCGAAATCCTCTCCATCGAGCGCGCACCCTCGCTCTTGCATATCTTTCTCTTCCATCCTATGCGCGAACTCAGTGCAACTCACGCACTCGATGCCCACTTGTAGGGCCAGGTCAGGTGCGGCCGACGCGTGGCTGCGCAATCACCAGGCCGCGCGGCGTGGGCAGCAGGACGACCGAGATGAGGCCTTCGGACTCCATCTTCAGCGCGGCGTTGCGGACGGTTTTGAGGTGGGAGCTGGCGTCGTGCATGAGGATGATGCCGTGGGGGTTGATCTGTGGGAGAAATCGCTTGACCTCGGCCTCGCGGATGGCCAGGTTGGAGTCGGAGAAGAAGAGGTCGATGGCACCGTCGATGCGCATCTCCAGGCTGGACTCGTTGCGCAGCTCGATCCAGGGGCTGAGCGGCGAGGCTTCGATGCGCGCCTTGGCCTTGGCGTAGACGACGGGGTCGAACTCGCAACTGATGACGCGGGCGCGGGAGCCGTCGGGCAGTAGGCCATTGCGCTCCAATCCGCGGGCGATCCACTCGGTGGAGACGCCGAGGAAGGAGCCGGTCTCGACGACGAGGCGGGGCTTGAGGGTGGTGACGAGAGTGGCGATGAACTCGAGTACTTCGACCTCGGCGGTCATTGAGTCGATCATGCTCCAGCGCTGCGGCTGGGGACACTCGGGGGTGGCGCGGTGATACTCCGGTTGCAAGTCCCCGGCGGAGCGCTCGTGCTGAAGCATGACTTTGTGCTCCTGCTTCATCTTCCTGGTGAAAAGGCCCATGTGGTCTACTTTATCTTGAGTGGATGGACGTGGGCGATGCAATTGGGGGTAGAGATGAGCGGAACTGGAGATGGCAATGCGGTGGGCAGCGAATGGACGGCAGTGGAGATTCCCAGTCAGGCAGGGCGGCGGGCGCTGATTACCGGGGCGAACAGCGGCATCGGCTACCATGCGGCGCTGGAGCTGGCGCGCAAGGGGGCGCATGTGTTGCTGGCGTGCCGGGACAAAGCCAGGGGCGATGCGGCGCTTATTCGGTTGCGCGCGGAGGTTCCGGCGGCGAGTGCAGAAGTGGTGTTGCTCGACCTGGCGTCGCTGGAGTCGGTGTGCGCGTTCGGTGCGGCGGAGCTTGCGCTGGGCGAGCCGCTCGACCTACTGATCAATAACGCGGGCGTGATGGCTCCCAAGAGGCGGCTGCAGACGAGGGACGGATTCGAGATTCAGTTTGGGACCAATGTATTGGGCCATTTTGTGTTGAAGGCGCTGCTGCTGCCGGCGCTGGTGCGCGCGGCTGTGAACCACCCGCAGAGGCCGCGCGTGGTGACGCTGGCCTCGATTGCGCACAAACAGGGGCGGCTGAACTTCGACGATCTGCAGTCGGCGAAGAGCTATGGACCGATGGTTGCATACCGCCAATCGAAGCTGGCCGACCTGATGCTGGCGTTCGAGCTGGGGCGGCGGCTGCGCGCAGCCGGGCCGCCGATCTCCGGCGTGATGAGCGTGGCGGCACACCCGGGCGTGGCCAACACGAATCTGTTTCAGGTGGGAGAGTTCTCGGCGGTCGAACGCGTGGTGCGGCGTGGGTTGGGCGTAGCCATCGGCGCGCTGCTCAACACGGAGGCGGAGGGAGCGGTGCCGATACTGTTCGCGGCCACTTCGCCGGATGTGGTGGACGGCGGATACTACGGGCCGCAGGGCTTTCAGGAGATGCGCGGAGGCGATGTGGGGCCGGCAAAGGTGGCCGCGCAGGCGCTCGACCAGGCGGCCGCGGCGCGGCTGTGGAGCGAGTGCGAGCGGCTCAGCGGCATCTCGCTGCTATAGTCTCTGAGGCAATCAAGAAGCCGCGAAAGAGGAGCGCACGGTTCGTCTCGCTATGTGGATCTCGCGTTGCTGGCGAGTTGGCGGAGGACGTAGGAGAGGATGCCGCCGTGCTGGTAGTAGAGAACCTCCTGCGGCGTGTCGATGCGCAGGATGGCAGAGAACTCGATGGTACGGCCGGTAGGGGTTTCGGCGAGGATGGGGAGGATGCGGCCGTCGGCGAACTTCGAGTCCAGCATGGACTGGAGCTGGCCGGGAGCGTCACCGATGGCGAATATCTCCTCGCCGGTGAGGCCGAGGGAGGCGGCGGACTGGCCGGGGAGAAACTGGAAGGGGAGGATTCCCATCCCCACTAAGTTTGAGCGGTGGATGCGCTCGTAGCTCTCGGCGATGACGAACTTAATGCCCAGCAGCCGCGGGCCCTTGGCGGCCCAGTCGCGTGAGCTGCCTGAGCCGTACTCCTTGCCGGCGAGGATGCAGAGGGGAACGCCGCGCTCGGCGTAGAGGATCGAGGCGTCGTAGATGGACATGGTGGTGCCTTCGGGGAGGAGGTGAGTGACTCCGCCTTCGGTGCCGGGGGCGAGCTTGTTGCGCAGGCGCACATTGGCGAAGGTCCCGCGGACCATGACCTCGTGGTTGCCGCGGCGGCTGCCGTAGCTGTTGAAGTCGGCGGGGGCTACGCCGTGGGCGGCCAGATACTCGCCGGCGGGTCCGTTCTTCTTGATGGAGCCGGCGGGGGAGATGTGGTCGGTGGTGACCGAGTCGCCGAGGACGGCAAGGCAGCGTGCGGCCCGGATCTCCTCGATAGGCGCGGGGGTGGCCGTCATGCCGTCGAAGTATGGGGCGCGGCGAATGTAGGTGGAGCCGGGCTCCCAGCGGTAGGTGTCGCCCGAGGGGAAGGTGAGGCGCTGCCAGTTTGGGTCACCTTGAGATACCGTTGAGTATTGTTTGCGGAACATCTGGGAGTCGATGCAGGCAGCTACCGTGGCGGAGACCTCGGCCTGGGTGGGCCAGATGTCCTTGAGGTAGACGGGGGTGCCAGATTGATCCTTACCGAGGGGCTCTGCGACAAAGTCGTGGGAGATGTGGCCGGCGAGGGCGTAGGCGACGACCAGCGGGGGCGACATGAGGTAGTTTGCGCGGACCTCAGGAGAGATGCGGCCCTCGAAGTTGCGGTTGCCGGAGAGGACAGAGACGGCAATGAGGCTGTGGTCTTCGATGGACTTCGATACGTCGGTGGGCAGGGGGCCTGAGTTGCCGATACAGGTGGTGCAGCCATACCCAACAGTATTGAAACGGAGGGCGTCGAGGTAGGGAGTGAGGCCGGACTTGTTGTAGTAGTCGGTGACGACGCGGGAGCCGGGGGCGAGGGAGGTCTTGACCCAGGGCGGCGTGGTCAAACCCTTCTCAACTGCTTTTTTCGCTAAAAGCCCGGCGGCGATCATCACGTATGGGTTGGAGGTGTTGGTGCAGGAGGTGATGGCGGCGATCACGATAGACCCGTGGCCGAGGTAGGGATCGGGATCGACGCCGAAGCGGGCCTTGACGCTGGTGGGCGCGGCGGAGTGGCCGTTGCTGGTGGCGGGGGCGATCTTGCCGTCCCAGTGCTGGGGCTGGCGCGCGGCGTCCTTGCTGACGTTGGGGCCGAGGAGGGCGGGAAGTTGCTGGGCGAAGCTGGCGGCAGCCTGCGAGAGGAGGACGCGATCCTGCGGGCGCTTGGGGCCGGCGACGCTTGGTTCGACGGTGGCGAGATCGAGCGAGAGGGTTGAGGAGTACTCGGCTTCGGGCGAGGAGGCGGTGTGGAAGAGGCCCTGCTCGCGGAAGTAGGCCTCGACCAGAGCGATGTGAGCGTCGCTGCGACCGGTGAGGCGAAGGTAGCGCAGGGTCTCGGCGTCGACCGGGAAGATGCCGCAGGTTGCGCCGTATTCGGGTGCCATGTTGGCGATGGTGGCTCGGTCGGCGAGCGGGAGTTCGCTGATTCCGGGGCCGAAGAACTCGACGAACTTGCCGACTACGCCGTGCTTTCGGAGAGCTTCGGTGACGGTGAGGACGAGGTCGGTGGCGGTGGTGCCTTCGCGCAGCTTGCCGGTGAGGCGGAAGCCGACGACCTGCGGGATGAGCATGGAGACAGATTGGCCAAGCATGGCGGCCTCGGCCTCGATGCCGCCGACGCCCCAGCCGAGGACGCCGAGACCGTTGACCATGGTGGTGTGGGAGTCGGTGCCGACGAGGGTGTCTGGGTAGGCGGTGATGGAGCCGTCGGCGGCGGGTTCAGTGGTGAAGACTACTCGGGCGAGGTACTCAAGGTTGACTTGGTGGCAGATTCCCATACCTGGTGGTACGGCGGAGAAGTTGTTGAAGGCGGATTGGCCCCACTTGAGGAAGGCGTAACGCTCGCGGTTGCGGGAGAACTCCAAGGCTGCATTCAGATCGTATGCGTTGGGGGAGCCGAATTCGTCGACCTGCACGGAGTGGTCGATGACGAGTTCGGCGGGCTGGAGGGGATTGATCTTTTCGGGGTCGCCGCCGAGAGAGCGCATGGCGTCGCGCATGGCGGCCAGATCGACGATGGCGGGGACGCCGGTGAAGTCCTGCATGAGGACTCGGGCGGGCATGTAGGCGATCTCGCGGGAGGGCTCGGCGGCGGGGTCCCATCTTGCGAGGAAGCGGATGTCGTCTGCGGTGACGGTGCGACCGTCCTCGTTGCGGAGGAGGTTTTCGAGGAGGACGCGCAGGCAGAAGGGCAGGCGCGCGAGGTTGAGGGTGGGGTCGGAGGCGGCGAGGGCCTGGAGGCGGAAGATGCGGACGGTGGCGGCTCCGGAGGTGAGGGTTGAGGCGGAGCGGAAGCTGTCGGGATGCTGAGAGGGAGTTGTCATTGATTTCTCCAATTATCTATAGCCAGCGCGGACTCGAAGTAGAGTACCGTGCGCGAGTTCAGGGCCGGAGCGCGTCTGAAAGCTAGAGCATTTTCACCGATATGTAGAGTGTTGCGCCTCGAACAAAATGCGGGGATTCTTCCCCTTCGGCAAGCTCAGGGTCAGAATGACAATTCATTTGCCTCCACACCAATAGTGAAAGTGCTTTAAGCAGGGACGCAAACGGCGGGACGAGGAGAGCGTATCAAATAATGGGGTGCGATGGGGCGGGGCGGCTGGCGTCGGCTCTACGGCGCGACGCGAGCAGGACTACGAGCGACCGCGGTCGCGGCGGCCGAGACGGAAGCGCTTCGTCCTGGGTGCACGGGCCATGGGATTAATTTTACGACAATCTCGGCGCGGCGGAAAGAGTTCAGGCAGGCTGGTTTCTTTCCGCGAGGTCCCTGAACGCCCGGTAGATGAACGATCCCAGAAACCAGCCGTCGATGTACTTGTAGGGGGTCTCGCCGGTGGTGTAGTGGCCGCAGGGAAGCACTTTGGAGACGAAGTCGATGTTGAACTGCTGAAATTTCTTCAGAACCTCAAGCGAGAGATGCAGGGGGAAGGTAAGGTCGTATGTGGCGTGGACGACGAGGACCCGCTTGGGAGTGGAGGCGAAGCGCTGCATGTAGGACATGGGGCTGATGCCGAGGAACAACTGGCGGACCTGATTCTGGGTGAGGTCTGCGTCTTCCAGCGCGGTGTGGACGTGACGGGTGCTCTGGCCCTCCCATACAACATCGCCGAACCAGGTGGAGGCGTGGTTGAAGGCGCAGACGCGCAGGCGAGGGTCGTGAGCTGCGGCGATGAAGGCGTAGCAGGAGCCGAGGCTGGTTCCAAGGACGCCGAACTGCGTGTAGCCCTGGGTCTGCAGCCAGTCGATGCAACTGCGGATGTCGACGACGGCCTGGCGGCAGGAGGCGGTGGTGCGGCCGATGTTGGCGCTGACGGCGTAGTCGGAGCGCTCCAGTTCGGCGGGGCGACGGATGTCGTGATAAGGCTGGGAGAGGCGCAGGGCAGAGATCCCGAAGCGGTTGAAGAGCGTGCAGAGCACGTTGTGGCTGATTGCGTCGGAGTTCCATTGAGGCAAGACGATGATGGCCTGCTTCGGCTTGGGGGGGCGACCCGCCGATTGCTTGCGCTCGGGCGCCGGGTACCATCTCGCGTTCATCTGGTCGTTTTCTGGATAGGGAGTGCGGACGGCGGAGGTAAATCGCAGGAACTCTGCCTTGTCGAGCTCTCCGTTTGCGGCCTGACGCTTCATCTCGGCGTCCTGGGCGAGGGTCTCCGGTCTGACATTGGTCGGGAAGAGCTCTGGATGGCGGTGTTCGAGGCGAAAGTCCAGCGGTACCTCATAGCCGAAAAAATCATCCGAGCGGCGGACAATCTCTTCGTTCAGGGCGATCATGCGGTTGAGATCCTGGGACGCGGGAGAGGCCGGAGGTTCTGCTGAGATGGATTCCGCCGGCTTGGGCGTCGCCGGGGCCTCGAAGTGCACTGAAGAGGGGGCATCGTTGAAGTTCGTAAGCCAGTCGAATCCCCATTCGAGCGGTCTTACGATTCGATTCGTGTCTCTGGTTGTGAGTTTTATCTCCCAGATCTTCATCCACTTTGCGTATAGACCCGAATGCATCTGTACAGTTTATCAATCGCTTGGGCGAGATGAGAAGGGCGACACCTCTTCGCCGGGGTGATGCAGGGGCGGCTCAAAGCTCAGAGACGACGAGACAGACACGGCCGACGATGTAGTCGGCTGGCGTTTCGTGAGATTCGAGCGCAAGAAGTTGAACCGGGAAGGCAAGAGAGAGCGGGCGGAGGATGAGCCTTCCATCGTCGAATTCGAGATAGCGGAAGACGAGGCCAGTGCCGCAACGGACGGCATAGAGGGTGCGCTGATGGGCGCGGTAGGGCGCAAGCGAGTTGTAGTGGCGGTCCAGGACGACGATGGCCCCGGCAGCGATCATGGGGTCCATGGCGGCAGTCTGCTGCGCGTCGGCGCGCACGGCGAGGAAGCGCTGCCAGTGGGCACACTTCACGGATGGACGGGCGCGATTGTCCTGGAGCCGGGATGCAGAGACGTGAATAGTCTCAATGACCGATCCGGGCCGGACCTGGGCTTCGTCCATCGCCGTTGAGGGCGAGACGACAGGGATTGCTTCAATCGGATCGGTCGCCGGTGGGGAAGACGCTGCGCAGAGCTCAAGGGGCATGATCTGATCCACCGTGAGGTTCTGCGCGGCGAGGACGCGGTCGAGTCCGTCGAGAGAGAGGGCGCGCTTTCGGTTGAGGAAGTTGGAGATGTGGGCCTGGCGGAAACCCGCCTGCCGAGCGAGGACGGTGCCGGTGAGGCTGCCCTGTTCGATGCGACGGAGAAGTTCGAGACGGAGAAGCTCGTGGAGATCTTGGAAATTCATAGAGTGGGTTATTCCTGTTGCCGAACCATATCATTTTGCAAGACGAACATTAAGCAAAATATTTACTTTACGCAATGTTTTTTCTATCAACTGCTCGTATGTTGAGTCATTTTAGGAATTTTAGTGGACATAATATTTGTAGTTGACATAAAAGTTGTCTAAAGCTATAACTTTGAGACTTTCTATTCCTGTATCGGGAATGACCTGGGAGACGCGACTCGATTCATGTGACCCAGCGCCACAGGGATGAGTGGGAATGGAATGCAAGGGTGGAGGTGGGATTTTTCCTGGGTTAGGTTAGCAGGCGGATAGAACGACGATAAATTGGTGTCGACACTGCACCGATGGGGCCAAAAGAGCTTCGCGGAGGGAGTATCGGCGCCTCATAGCAACCTGAGCGAGCCCCTCCGACCGCTGAAAAATTTTGAGGCTCGCCGGGGGATGG
>Ga0074045_10000282_pt1 | contig 48897 bp, 38 predicted proteins | sample BogForMeECP23OM2_FD_94442 | JGI IMG/M metagenome (GOLD analysis project Ga0074045, IMG submission 94442) | Bog forest soil microbial communities from Calvert Island, British Columbia, Canada - Bog Forest MetaG ECP23OM2 | ecosystem: Environmental > Terrestrial > Soil > Wetlands ... | reverse complement strand
CGACAGGTTCCCCGGCTCGGAAAGAATCGCCTTGGTCGTCCCCGTCTTGTTCCGCACCCCTACGGTAATACAGAAACCGGGGTCAAATGTCCAGTCCTATTTGTGGGGTATGGGCAGGCCTAGCGAAGGGCAGTTGGTACGGTTTTTGGCGAGGCGCCAATCCACGGCGCATTCTTGCGGATGAACTCTTCCCGGTGCCGCGCGTCGCGAAAAGCTTCCGTGCCGCCCGCGCGTGTCACCGAAAGCGCACCTGCGACATTGCCAAATTTCAGGCAGTCCTCCAGTTTCGCCCCGCGGATGTATTGGTGGACGAACCCCGCATCGAAGCTGTCGCCCGCTCCGACCGAGTCAACCGGGTCAACCACCGGTGGAAATCCACTATGCCTTTCTTTTCCCACGCGCACCATCGCGCCCTGTGATCCGCGTTTCACAACCACTACAGGCACCTTTTGCGCCAAAATCTCCGCGGCTCGTTCTAGGTCTTCTGCCTGCCCCAGTTTGCAAACTTCTCTCTCGTTCGGCAATAGAATGTCCACATACTTAAACAACAGTTGAATGTCTCCCGACCATCGGTTATCGGGATCGTCGTTGGTATCCAGAGAGGTTGTCAGTCCCGATTCCTTGGCCTTGCGAAAAATATTGATCAACTGTGCCCGCAGTCCTTTGTGCAGAAAATACGACGACACGTGCAGGTGCTTGGCGTCGAGCACGTAGCCGAGGTCCAGTTCCCGCATGCTCATCTCGTACATCGTCCCCGGATAGGTCAGGATGTACCTCTGCTTGCGTTGCGGCAGAATCACACTCAAGCCAGTCGTTTTCCCCTTTAATCGCCGCACGCGCGACAAATCGACTCCGCCCTCGCCCAGCCTTTGCAGGCAGATCTCTCCAAATGGGTCGCTGCCAATGCACGAACTGAAGCTCACCTTGTTGCCCAGCAATGCCAGGTTGTGCGCGAAAATCGCCGATGAGCTGCCCAGCGTGATGCTCAGGTCCTTCGCCAGGTGCTCGTGCTCCAGGATGAGTTCCGGCGGCAATCCATAAAGGATGAGATCCAGATTCAATTCGCCAATTACGCTGACGTCAAACGTAGCCACTGTTTTTCCTCTCTTAGTCCAGCATCACAACGCGCGTCAGGTTCTTCGGGCAGTCGGGATTCAAGCCCTTCTGTGTTCCGGTGAAAAATCCGAACAGCTGGCAGGGAACTACAAACGGAGCCAGAAGCGCCAGTTCATTTCCTGCGAAGTTGTATTCCACAAGCAAATCGCTCGCCCATCGCAGTTTGTCCGTCGCGCGATTGCAGATGGCGATTGTAACGCCACCCATCTCTTTCATTTCCCCCAGCACTTCCGCCCCGGTTTCCTGTGTCGCATCGCTCAGGAAAAATGTCAGGCAAGTCTCCCGGCTGACGATTGCCTTCGGACCATGGCGGAACTCCAGTGTATGAAAGAACTGGCTGTACGAGCACGACATCTCCATCACTTTCAGTGCCGCTTCGCGTGCCAGCCCATAACACGCCCCTTGCCCCAGGAAGACGTAGTCCGCGAAACTGTGGGTCCTGACGAATTCCTGCATCTGCTGGCCGATCGCTGCGATGCGAGGCGTAAATTCCTCGGCCATCTTCCGCAAATCCGCGATGAATGGCCCATTCGCCGCTTGACGCCCCGCCAGGTACTGCAAGGCGATCAGCATGCTGCTGAACGAGCGCGTCATCACCATGCTCTGTTCATCCGCGCGGCGCAGCACAATGGTAATGTCGCACTCCTTCTCCATCTCGCTATTTTCCGCGCAGGTGATACCGATCGTCGGGACCTTCAAGTCCTTGCTCAATGCGGCCGCTGCGCGTACCGCTTCCGATGTTTTGCCCGAACGCGAAATCACTACCGCTTGAACTTCCGCTCCCTCCGCCTCAACGATCTTAGGAAACAGCAGCACCTCCGATCCCGGCAGCGCGCGCGCCGGCTGTCCGGTCAGCAGAGTCCAGGAGTATGCCGCCGATTCCGCCAGGTAGTAGCTCGTGCCGCAGCCTACGAAGATCCATTCGCGGCGCTTGCCTCCCTGCGCCAGGATCGAATCAATCACCGTGCTGCCGCTCAATTCCTCGAGCACTTGTTGCCACACGGTACCCTCGGAAAGAATTTCCTTCCAGGTATGAGATTGCGGGTAGGAGCTGTAGTTATTTGTCATGATCTTCTTTCTTAAACACTCCCCTGCCTTGTCGCTGCCCTAAACAAGTCGCACTTCCACGTCTGCGTCTTTAAGCGCCTTCCAATCGTTCCTGGACATGTTCTTGTCGGTAATGGTTTCATGCACGGCCGACGTAGGCATGATCAGCGACAAGCTGCGCTGGCCAAATTTACTCGAATCGCACACCACCACCGTCCTTCGCGCCGATTCCGCCATGGCTCGATTCACTCGTGCCTCCAGAAGGTTCGGCGTGGTCAGCCCGTAGCGCACATCAAATCCATCCACGGCCAGAAACAATAAATCCGCATTCACTTTTCGCAACGTCTCTTCTGCAAGCGGCCCCACCAACGAGAACGAATTCTTTCGCAGAACGCCTCCGGTCAGAATCACTTCCACCGGTGTGTCCGCCAATTCCGCAGCAATATTCGTCGCGTTGGTGATAATCGTCAAGCTCTTGAACGCACGGCATGCCCTGGCGATGGCCATCGTCGTCGTGCCGGAATCCAGGATGATCACCTGCCCCTGCCGGATCATCTGCGCCGCGGCCGCCGCTATGCGCATCTTTTCCTGCCGGTGCATCCGTTCCTTCTCGCCCAGCGTGCGATCTTTCAGTGCCCCGATCTTCAGTGGCAGCGCGCCGCCGTGCGTTCGGTCCAGTTGGCCGTCATGGTGCAGCGACTCCAGGTCTTTTCGAATGGTGATCAGTGAGGTGCGAAATCGCTTCGCCAGGTCCTTCACCAACACCCGCCCGTCGGAGTGCAGCAGTTCCAATATTTCTCGCCGTCGCTCTTCGCTTAGCATCGAAACGTTCATCTCCCGCAAGTCTGCAAACGCAAACCCCTCGCGCACCTTATCATGGGCCAGCCGCTTTCATTCCACACGCGTATGCGTAGTTATCAATAACTTCCAGAATCCGGCTGTGGATTAACGGCACCGGATCATTCAAAAAGTTCCCCGCCCGGATCTCTTCCCACTGTTTGGGCAAATATTGGCTTAGCAGCGAGAGTGGTGCGGGCGTCTCGGTCAGATTACTCAGCAGTCTGTGAAGCGCTTGCTGAACCGCCGGTTGCGGCCAGTAATACCGCGACCGGTCGCTATAGCTGTATTTCCTGGCAAACTGCAGCGCCGCATCGTCACCGTGGTAATAACTTTTCCAGTGAGCAGGGTCCGCCACCATCGCATGGTCAAGCGCCTCGCGGACCCCCGAACGTGTGATCCCTTTTCGCCAGCCCAGCCATTCTTCCTCGATCATCGACAAGGCAAACACGGCTTCGCGAAACGCAAACGTAAACCAGGGCCCCACCTTCAGGATCGCAAAGTGGTCCTTCACCATTTCCCGTAGCGCTTCGGCCGTCTGATAGTCCGTCGAGTGCGCCTCGAAAACGCCCTGCCAGTTCTTTTCTCCAAATGCCGCAAGGCCTGCTGCTTTGTCGTGTTCGTAGGCGAACACGCTATTGTCGCCAAACTCCACTCCGGGCTGCACAACCACCGCCACCACGCGTTCCCACGCTTCTTCCAGGTTCATCGCGCGGAACGCATCTTGCGCCGTCTCGAGCGTTCGCGCCAGATCCTTCGGGCGCGTTGTCTCCGGCGCCGCAGTTTCCAGTTGCTCGCCACCGGGAATGGGGACCTCCGTCCCAATCACATAGATTGGCGCTGGTGATCCGCCCTGCATTTCACGGTGTGTTTCTTCCGCCACGGCGCACAGTTCCGCGGCGCGCGCGCTGACGATTTCATCCGCCAGCGACTTATTCTTCTCCACGGGGTCACCGGCCAGATGCATGCTCGCATCCAGGTGAATCTTCGAGTAGCCCGCGCGCATGCAGTCGCGCACCAACTCACGCGCCTTCGCCATCGCCTTCTCCGGCGATTCCGCCCGCCATACGTGCGGGCCAAGATGGTCGCCGCCCAAGACGATTCGCTCCATGGGAAAATTCATCTGGCTTGCTACTTCACGCACAAACCCGGCAAAACTCGCGGGATTCTGGCCTGTGTATCCGCCAAACTGGTTCACCTGGTTCGAACTCGACTCAATGAGCAGCAGCGCATCATCCCGCGTCGCTTGAAGCATCCCCGCTTCCAGCACGTAGCGATTTGCCGAGCAGATGGAATACATACCAACTGCTTCGCCACGCCGGTTCTCTTCGAGCGTCCGAAAGAGTCGCTGCGTCGCGTTGCCATGATCCGTTCGAGTTTTAGCCCGCATAGCAGTCGCCTCTGTGTCAGCGTCTCCCCGAGTGCGATTCTTCGTTCATCAAAAACCACGGTTGCGCCGTTTGAAGATGCTTGTTCACGTTTTCAATGTTTCGCGCGCCTTCGCTGTGCAACCAATCCTCCAGCGCCGTCAGGCCGTGTTCGACAAAAACCGCTACGCCATCTTTCCACGTGGCCCGCCCGCAAAGCACGCCGGAAAAGTTGACCTCAGCTTCGGATGCCAGTTCCAGCGCATACTGAAACGTCTCGTTGCTCACTCCCTGCGACAGGTAAATAAATGGCACTCGCGCTTCTTCCGCCGCCCGCCGATAGTAATCTATCGCCTCTTCCCGACTGTAAAGTATTTCATTCCCGGCCGCAGGCGAACCCTCCACGAAAGCCATGTTCACCGGAACTCCCACTTTCAACACATCCACGCGGTACTCCGGATTGGAAAACTCCGCCATGCTCCGTACCATGACTTCGGGCTTCACCGCGGCAAACTCCGGGCTGCTGTCGTCGCGGCCTTCTCCGTAGCTCACCAGTTCCAGAAAGAAAGGCACGTCGGCTTCCGCGCATTCCGCTCCGACTCGCTTTACAAATTCATGCTTCCTGTTATTGATTTCAGGGGGACTCAACGTCGAGTAGTACAGCAGCAGCTTCACGCTGTCCGCCCCAGCTTCCACCAGGCGCTCGACCGTCCATCCCTCCAGCAATCGCGGCATGCGCCCCCGCACTTGCTTGTCGTAGCCGGTCTGCTCATACGCCAACAGCAACCCCGCGGATTTCGCCCTTTGCTTCGCCGCAGGCAGCCCATATTCCGGATCCAGCAGGATTGCGCTCGCGTGCGGCGTCAGCACGCGGCTCACCGCTTCCTTAAATGCCACCAGCATCTGGCCCGGCACACTGGCAGGCTCAACGCCCATTGCTTTGGCGAACAAGCTCCGCATCGCCCCGCGTTGGTCAATCGCCAGAGCGGCGATTACTCCTCGCGAGTCTGCGACCGCTTCCAGCCCTCTCCTTTTTCCCTTGGTCATTCCTGTCCTCATGGCTTTCTTAATTGGTTTTCACAATCCAGATTGCGGCGCCCCGCTCCATCGTTGGCAGCGTGAATTCCACCTGATCACCCTGCTTGGTTCCAGGCAATATTTGCGTCTCGCCCAGAAAAGGAAGATACGCCAGCGATTCTCCCATAGCGGCGGGAATTTTCACGCGAATGCCACTCACGGGGGAGGGAACTGCCACCTTGCTGGGAACCAGCCCGCCAAAATTTGCCAGATAGGCGTGTGGCGTGCCATCGACTCGCGCGAAATTTGTGGCCACCGTTGCTGGCGCCTCGATCTCAATCGCACTCTTGATCATCATCGCGTTCAGCAGTTCTTTGGGCGCGCTCTTTGTCGCATCAGCGATATTGGTCTGTGCTCCGGCGTAGTAGACCTTTGCCGGGTCCGCCACATACTGCGCGATTTTTGCCGTCGTGCTGAGCCCGGTTGCATTTCTCCCCAGAATCAGCACGCGCCCGCCGTTTTCGGCATAGCGCCGCAGATCGTCCTTCTCTGGTTCGCTTAAGACACTCACATCGGGAAGAACCAGAACTTGCCCGCGAAATTGCCCCAGCGTTCTCGGCGTGACCACCTGCAATTCGCGATGCGCCTGGATCAACAACAGGGCGATCCCTCGGTAAGAGGGCAGATACTCCTTCACATCATAATCACGGCTTTTCGGCGAAAAATAGACGCCTACTGGATTCATCGCCATATGCGGGTCGTAAAACGTCTTCTCATTCTTGGCAATCCACTCAAAAATCTGGGCGCGGGTCGCCGCATCATTCGATCCTGCCATCGAGTGCCCGGGCGCGTCCCAGAAGTTCGCGCCGGCCATCACCTCAGACATCGCCAGATTCTTCATCGGCTCGCGCGGGCCCACCCCCTTGTCCCCGTCCCATGAATAGTTCAATATCCATGTCGCCTTGCCTTGCGCGAACCCGCGGAACGTCAGCATCCCTACCTGATACATGAACCAGTCAAACTGCGTCCGCAACGACGCCATATGTTCGCCACTGCCAAACTCGTACTCGTGCGCCACCGCATCCACCACGTCATACATTTGGTAGACGTCGGCGCCCACTCGCGTCGCTTCCTCTTCGATCCCCGGATAAATCTCCGGTATCACCATGATGTTCGCGTTAACGCTGCGCGCATTGCTGCGTATATCGCGCATGAATTCCGTGAACGTTGCGATCCGGAAATCGATCCACTTGCGAAAATTCGCATCCTGAAAGTCCCCGAGTTTCAGGTCCTTCTTTGCGTCAAGGCCGGTCTGTTCCTTGAACACCGCAACGGTTGCGTCATCAAAACTCGCCCAGGTATCTTCCCATCCCTCAAAATGCGTCATCCAGTACGGAATATCCACATAGATGCCGTCGATGCCCGTGCCTGCGATCTGCCGTACGCGTTCCAGGTATTTCTTCCGCCAGTCCTTCGCGTACGGACTGATCCAAACATCTTCATCCCCCTGCCTGATCCAGAATGCCGCGCCGCCCGTAAACACAGCGGGCTCGCCGGTAATTTTTCTCTGCACCCACTCCGGGTGATCCTTCATCACCGTATGCGCGGACTTGTCCGCATTCGCCGTGATGCATTCCGTCCCCGCGATATATACAAACGCCTTGTTTCCGGCCGCGTGAGCCGCTTCCGCCACGCTGCGTATTGCTTTCAGCTTTTCCGTGGGATCCAGGTAGCTTTCGTATCGCCCGGGGATGTCATTGTCCACTTCGATGCCGAACACATGGCCTTTTCGCGCATCCCGAACGATGGCATCAGCGTTGTTGGTCTTCAGTCCATACGCACCAATTCGCACGTAGTGCGTCCAGTCTCCAGTCACTTGGTTCTCTGCCACCTGACCGGGCAGCGATGCTGCAATAAGCAGCAGGCCGCCCACGGCTCCAGCAAGGCTGATCGCTCCCAATCTTCTGCGCGCGCTTATGGCTGTGACCGTCACTCTGTCGCCCCTCCCGTTGCATCCGAAACATCCAATCCATTGGTTGGCCGCAACGTCAGGCTGCCATCCGCATTCAGTTTCTGTTGGCACGCCCAGCGAACTGGATAACGTTGCCCTTTCACTTCCAACTCACCTTTTAATCTCAGACCTCGCCACGCTGTTCCCTTCGGCAACGGAAATTGCGCCTGCCGCACTCGTCCCGGCACTGGATATCCCGCATCGAGCGAACCTACGCACAGCGTCTGTCCCGTTTCCGAGACGATTGTCACTCGCAACACCCCAGGCACTCCCGCAATCCCGTCGTTCACGAATCCGATGATCAAGCCCGGTTCGCCACGCTCTTCATACGTCCAAATCCACGACGGCCTCACTCGGTACCCCATCGACTTCGCCAGACTGTCCAGCGGCGTCGGATGAGCCGAGTAATACGCTTGCAATCCCACAGCCGAAATTCGGTGCCAATTCCACAGCGAGAAATAATTGGCGCCGACATCATGCGCATGCCACACCACATTGTCTGAATACGGCACGCCCTCGTCCGGGCGCAGGCTCTTCGCCGCACCGTCCGATATCCCAACTTCGACGCACGCCGCCGTCCATGCGGGCCGGTTGCTCAGCGCCTCGATCTGCTCGTTTTCGATGAAGATTGTGTCGGTCCGCAGCCAGTTGCCGCTGCGAACCGTGCGGTCCACCAATTCCGAATTTCCCACCTTGCTGAAATCGGGCTGCGTGTTAGTCAGCAGTGGGGTTTTCTTCCACTGGGCGTTCTGCCAGTCGTACATTTTCACGAACGTGTTTTCCGCTGTGGTGTAATCCGGATACGGATTTCTCTCCAGCGGCCAGGTGTGCCCCTCTCCCCAGAATCCGTACATGCATGTGTCCACATACTCCACGTCTGCGTTCCCGTCGTATTCCGCGGCTAGCAGCCCCACCAAATCCTGAAACGCCGACTGGAAATAGGGATCGTCGCATCGCGGCTCTTCACGCTCCCGTTTCAGCCACGACCCCAACTTCACCATCGGCACTTTCTCTCGGATGAACTCGGGAAGCGCATAACCGGGAATGTCCGGGTTGCTGATCATAATGCGGAAGGCGATGCGCTTTTGGTATTGGCGGGCCAGTGCGAACGACGTCTTCCAGAGCTCACTGGTGTCGAGGCGTCCAGATTTTGTCTGCACATCCTTCCAATTCACGCGTACGTACAGTTTCGTTCCCAGCGAGAACTTCGCCAGCGCTTCCAGTGCTGCTTCCGGGCTCTGGCCGGCGGATTTCTGCAGGCCAACCTCGTCGCACAGGTACGTCACCATCCCCATTCCATAGTTCGTCACAATTTCTGTCGAAGGCGTCAGCGCCATGACCACGTTCCAGCTTGGGTACCAATCCGCCGGAAAGGGGCCTTGGTTCAGCCGATTCTGCACCGCTGGACCGGAGCCAAAATCGTATTTGTCGAAATTGTGTGGCGGAATATATGCGGCCGCACCACCCAGCAATCCTGCCTTCATGAAGTCGCGACGCCGCATTTTGGTTGTCCGCCTATTAGAATTGGAATCGCAAGCCAAACTGCGTGTGACGCGGAGTGCTTCCCGGCGCGGTGGAGGTGACCTGTCCAAATGTCGCGCTGCCAACTCCCAGATCCGGGAACGCAAATCGTTCTGTATTCGTAAAGTTGAAAAACTCGCCGCGGAATTGCAGCAGCATGCTCTCGCGAATCTTGAATTCCTTCAAGAACGATAGGTCCATGTTGTGAATGCGGTCGCCCCGCAGAACCGAGAAATAGCGCGGCGCATTCCCGGGAACCTGATCTCCCGGGTCGGCAAAGCAGGCAGCATTGAACACGGAAGGATTGCCAACCCCATTCAATCCGTTTGCCGCCGCCTGGTGATAGCTGAGCCCGGAAGTCAAGACCGGGCACACGACGTCGGGCCGCTGATTCCCGTCCATCAGTCGTGGCTGCGCCATGCCAATTGGCAGCGGCTGGCCCGATTGCAAGGTGCTGATCGTCGAGATTTGCCACCCGCCAACTATCCCGTCAAGGACGCGGTTCATGTCGCTGCCGACCCACCGCCCCCTTCCCACTGGTAATTGGAAAATTGCTGCGAGCACGAACCGTTGCGGCGCATCATTCGCGCTAATCGCCCACTCCTTGTTCAAACGGTCCAGTTGCTGCGGATTTCCCAGGTTCAGGTTGCCCACGAACGCGTTGAATCCGACCGAAGAATCATCGGTAGCCTTGGAAAATGTGTAGTTGCCTTCCAAGCTGAAATAGTGGCTCATGCGCTTCTGGAAGCGCACCTGCAACGAGTTGTACCAGGAGTCGGCGCCGAAGTTCGGCAGTCCCTGGAACGTTCCGTTGAATTGCGGATACGGCCGCAGCAAATTGATTAACGGTACTGTCGCCTGGCTGTACGCCGATGCCGGTTGGTTGAACATTCCACCCGGCTGTTGAAAGAACGGCAGAAATGGATTCGGCACCGGGTTTTGCAGGTAGGTGCTCACGCAGCTGTCCGCATCGCAATTGGGATCGAGCGCATGTTGCTGGGCGGAGATCTGCGCCAACAAGTCTGAAGAAATAAAATTGCGATTCCTGGTACTGGAATATCCGCCCCACGGCAGATGTGTGCTGCGGTTGGCGGAATAATCCACCCCGATGGTCACTTCTCCGGCAAACAGATGCTGAACGCCCAGGTTCCATTGATAGATATCGGCGTTGCGAGCCTCTTCGGTTCCAAGGTTGTTGTTGTTGTCGTAGCCCCACATTGCCAGCTTGCCGTACGCCGTTCCCTGCGGTTGCGACAGCCCGTTCGGAAACGGGTTGGAAAGCGTGGCGTATTGCGTTTGATAATTGTCCAGAGTAAACAGCACCGGGTCGCTTGTACTGAAGGCCGTCCCTGGATACTGGTAGTTGGTTGCCGGGCTCAGCCCATAATAAATGCCGGCACCGCCTCGTATTACCGTCGTGGGGGTCAACGAAAACGCAAATCCCACGCGCGGCGCAACGTTGTTGCGGTCGGTCGGAACGCTTCGTCCTAACCCGCCTTGATTCACGAATAGCGTTGTACCTTTCAACTCCGTCGGCGTCGGCGTCAGATTTACTCCTTGCGGCAGCACCACGGAAATGCCGGTGTCGCCCGTGAAGTCACTGTACTGTTGGTGATTGAACCGTTCGGTGTAGGGCGAGCTCCACTCGTAGCGCAGCCCCAGATTGACCGTGAGTCTCGAGCTGACCTTCCAGTCGTCTTGCACATAAAACGCCGTCTCCATCGATTTGTCAGCTACCGTCGGCAGAATATTGATGTAGCTCGAACCTCCCGCCGCGCCATATCCCAGCAGCAGGCTCGCAAACGAATTGCCCTCCGTCGGACTCGTGCCGCCGACCACCGATGCGGTCATGGATTCGGGGAACGCGAAATAGCCCGTGGGGTAATTCGGCTGCCAGAAATTGTTGAAAAATAATCTTTGTTCAAAGCCGAACTTGAAGGTATGGCGGCCCCTGACAAGTGAAATGGAAGAAGAGTAGCTGTACAACGTGTGCGCAAAACTCGTGTCGGTGCAGCACTGCGTGTACATCGAGAGCCAGCCGTTGGTCGGATCCAGCGCAATGGTTGGCATGCGGTCCAGTCCGTTTGCGCCTTCCAGGATGGAGGGGAATCCCACCGTCCCCAGCGTCAAGTCTTGTCCACTTGCGGTCTTGAATGAGGTATTTACCGGCGCCACCACGCGATCCACCGCAAAACGGTTGGTCCACAGCGTGGTCGGGGTCAGCGACCAGTTGTATTCCAAACCGATGTTCTTGACGTCGGTCGAAGATATGAACCCGTCATTGAAATTCGCACTCCCCAGGACAAACGGCACGTTGTACTCCGAGTGCAGTTGGCTGTATCGCGCCGCAAACATCTGGTTTTGGCTGAAATTGTGATCGATCTTCACGTCGAACTGGTAGGCTGGCGCATTCGTCAGCACCGACGTCCGGAAATTGTTCAGACCATATTGATCGGCTGGCACGTTCGGTTCCGGATAGAGTTTCATCAGCGCCTGCCCAATCGGATTGATCAGCGACGGGTCGATCACATTGTTGGGGAACGGTGTCCGTGTTTGCGTACATCCGGAAGCCGGAGGAGGATTTGGCACGCACGTCACTTGGAAGGGATTGAAGATGGCCTGCTGCACGGGATTGCCGGTATTGGGGTCCGCGGTCATCGTATTGGTGAAGATGCCATTCCGTTCGTCATCCGTCGGCACTGTGCCATTCATATTTACGGGATCGTGTTCCCGGGTCAGCTCCAGATCGACGAAGAAGAATGTCTTTTGTTTCTTGATCGGGCCGCCCAGCGAGAAGCCATACTGGTCGCGGAGGTGGTCTGGCTTGGGGATATTCTGCGCGTTGTTGAACCAATCGTTCGCGTCCAACGCTGATCTTTGCCCATACCACCAGCCGCTGCCGTGAAAATTGTTGGTGCCAGACTTCAGCACCATATTGACGACTGTGCCGCCGTTGTTCCCGTATTCAGCGGAGAAGCTGTTGTTCTCCACCTTGAATTCCTGCACGATTTCCACCGACGGCTGGTAGTACACGTTCGTCGTCCCGCCTTCGCCCTGTTCCGGAGCGCTGGTCAACGCTCCATCCAGCCGCACTTCCGCCGTGGCATTCCTCTGGCCGTTCGAAACAAAGTTCGTCCCCGATGGATACGAATCCTGCGTGCCCGACCCCGTCGTCTCCGTCACTCCCCCTGCCAGGAACACCAACCCAAACATGCTGCGGTTGATCAGCGGAATGTCTTTCACATACTCATTCGTCACATTCGTGCCAAGCGCTGCGCTTCCGGTGTCCAGTAACGGAGCCTGCTCTGTCACCGTAACGGTCTCGGCCACTCCCCTGGGCGACAGCGTGAAATCCAGCGTGGCTTGCTGGCTTACGGCCAGAATCACTCCTTTGCGTTCCTGAGTGTTCATGTTTGGTGCATCTACACGAATCGTGTACGTCGAGGGGCGAATCCCCGTGAACACGTACGTTCCGCGTCCGTCCGTTTCGTGGGTCGACGGGACATTCGTTCCCTCATCGACCAACGTTACCTTCGCTCCGGGTATCACGCCCCCGGATGAGTCCGTCACCACGCCGGTCAACTGCGCCGTATAGGTCGACTGCGCCGCAGCCGCCCCTCCCATCATCAGGTTTCCAAGTAGAAGAAAAAGGGCTATCCCGAAACACTTCGCAAACCTTCGCGCCAACTTCATCCCACACCCCTTGAGGTGCTCGAAGCCTGGATTCGAGCAAAAACCCCCGACTTACGACTTCTTTCGCTTTCTTTCTTTTACTTTCTTTTTGTATCCCTTGTCAAGGCCTATAGCACCTCCCCATCGCAAACGCCACCTGTCAAAAGACCGTGTTGCCCAACCCCTTCCACTCGTAGTAGTGTCCCCGCATGGCCAAGAAGCCGAACGCACGCAAGAAGGGAGTTCGTACAGCCATGTCTGCCGATCCTGAGGAAAAGAACGCCGCCAATGGCGAACTGCGCGAGGGCGCAAACGTCGATAAAATCAGGGACATTCTCTTTGGTTCCAATATGCGGGAGTACGAGAAGCGCTTCGCTCGGCTTGAGGAGCGCCTCACCAAGTCCTCCGACGCCCTGCGGGAAGATCTAAAGAAACGCTTCGATTCTCTCGAGTCCTATGTTCGCGAAGAGATGGAATCCCTCAGCCAGCGCCTAAAAACGGAAAAGTCCGAGCGCGGCGAAGCCCTGAAGGAACTTACTCGCGAATCGCGCGACAACTCGAAAGCGCTCGAAAAGAAGCTCTCGCAGCTCGAAGACCAGATCGCCAGCGTCCAGGGCGACCTGCGCTCTCGCATCCTTGAACAGTCCAAGACACTCGGCAATCAAATCCAGAAATCCAAGGAGGAGTTGGAAGCTTCCCTGGAGAGCGAAGCCGAAACTCTTCGCAACGACAAGACCGATCGCGCCATGCTCGCCGATCTCTTCAACGAACTCGCCCTGCGTCTGAAGGACGAACTGGAGTTGCCGGAAAAGTAGGCTGGCGCTTCCCTGCGGCCTTGTCCCGGCCCATCGGAATTTTTTCGCCGATTGACGATGGCTGACGCTTCCACAAAACGTGTTCCCGAGGACCAGCCCGACGACTCTTCCGCTAACGGTACGGGCTCACTTGAGGAACTGCGCCACCTTATTCTCGCTCCCGAACAGCAAGCCCTGGAGCGCCTGCATCACCGCGTCGCCAATCCCGAGGCGCGTACAGAGGACGTCAGCTCTGTTGTCGCTGAAGCCATCCAGTTGCGCCGCAAGCAGGGAGGCAGTGACGCGCTTAGCGAAGCGCTAGCCCCCACCATCGAAACCGCCGTGCGCGAATCTGTTCGCAAGGATCCCGCCACGCTCGCCGATGCTCTCTTTCCCGTCATGGGCCCCGCCATCCGCCGCTCGATCCTCGAAACGCTTCGGTCCTTCCTCGATTCCTTCAACCAGATCATGGACCAGAGCCTCTCCGTGCAAGGTCTCAAATGGCGTCTGGAGGCACTTCGCACCGGACGCACCTTCACCGAAGTGGTTCTGCTGCACAGCCTCGTTTTTCGCGTTGAACAAGTTTTTCTCATTCACAAGAAAACCGGCCTGTCGCTCGGGCATGCCGTTGCTCCCAGCGTTGCCATGCAAGATCCCAGCCTCGTCTCTGGAATGCTCTCGGCCATTCAGGATTTCGTGCGCGATTCCTTCAACTCCGCTCCGGGTGAGGGCATTGAGCGCCTGAATGTCGGGGACCTCGATGTTTGGGTTGAGGCCGGCCCCTACGCCATTCTTGCCTGCGTGATTCGCGGCATCGCGCCTCGCGCTCTTCGCGACACCATGGCCGAAGTCCTGGAAAATATTCATCGCGAGTATTCCGCGCAGCTCGACCGCTTCACCGGTGACACCGCTCCTGTCTCTGCGGTCAACAAGGAACTCTCTGGCTGCCTCGAATACAAATACAAAGAGGGCCCGAAACGCAAAAGTCACAGCTACGTCTGGGCCGCGGCCGGCCTGCTACTTCTTCTTGTTGGTGGTTTTTTCGGCTGGCGCTGGTGGCAATATCACCGCTGGAACAATCTCGTCGACACCCTCCGTGAGCAACCCGGCCTGGTCATCACTTCTTTCGGTCGCGAACACGGACGCTTCTCCATTCGCGGCCTCCGCGACCCTCTCGCCCCGGACCCGCGCCAGTTCGTAGAAAACGCCGGCCTCGATCCCGTCAAGGCCGAATTCCACTGGGGCGCCTACTACGCTCTCGACGACGCCATCCTCCAGCAGCGCGCCAACCAACTGCTGGCTCCTCCGCAAGGTGTCACCCTAAATGTGCAAGACGGCATCTTGCAACTTGCCGGCCAGCCTTCCGCTGCCTGGCTTAAGGATCTCCGCGCGCGCGCCCTGCTTGTTCCTGGCCTCCGCTCCGTGAACTTCGGGCGCTTCAGTCCGGAACAGAGGGCGTTCGACCAAACGAAAAGCGAGGTTCAGAGCGTTATTATCAAATTCCCTGTGGCCACGGCCGCTCTCTCTTCCGCCGAGCGCTCGGATCTGCGCAGCCTGGTTCCCAAACTAACCTCGCTGCAAAATTCTTCCTCCGCTCTTAATCAGAACCTGCACCTGGAGGTTGTTGGCCATAGCGATGCCACCGGCGCCGAAGGTACCAATCAATCTCTTAGCCAGCGCCGCGCCGAACGCGTTGCGTGGGAACTCATTCAACTTGGCATCCCGGATTCCGCCTTGCATGCCAAGGGCGTTGCCTCTGCCGAGCCCGTGCGCAGCGAAGACACCGAGGAGAATCGCCAGTTCAATCGCAGTGTCACGTTTGTTGTCAACGCCTCTCCTGCCCCTCAACCATGATTCAAAAGAAAATCTGCATGCTCGGTTCCTTCGCCGTCGGCAAAACCAGTCTCGTTCGCCGCTTCGTCGAAAGCATCTATTCGGAGACCTACCTCACCACTGTCGGCGTCAAGATCGACAAGAAGGTCGTTCGCCATAACGATTCCGACATAAGCCTGCTTCTTTGGGACCTCTACGGCGAAGATGAATTCCAGAAAATGCGTTGGACCTACATGCGCGGGGCTCACGGCTATCTTCTCGTTGCCGACGGAACTCGCCGCAACACTTTGGAAAAAGCCTTCCAGCTCGGGCAACGTGTCCGTGAAGAAGTCGGCGAAATCCCCTTCATCTTCGTCATCAATAAAGCCGATCTTATCCAGGATTGGGAACTCGACCCCGCCATGGAATCCCAACTCACGGCGCGAAACTGGACCATCCTTCGCTCCAGCGCGAAGACCGGCGAAAACGTTGACGAGGCTTTCTCGCAACTTACCAGGAAGATGCTTCCCTAACCATGTCCTCTCCTGTCCAGCCATTTCTTCGCCAACTCGGCTACGCCCTCCTCGAGTATCTCGGCGATGGCCGGTTCGCTCCGCTGATTGATCCCCCTGCGTGGTTTTCGCAACTCTGGGGCGTGGACGCCCCTGTTCAGCAGCCTCTGTCTCTTGCGGAAAAGTCGCCCTTCCTGGAGAATTTTCTTCCCGAGGCCGTGGACTTCTGGAGCGCCTCGCGACCCGGCTCTCTTGACTCAGGAGCATGGATCGAAAAGCCCGCCTCCGGTGCGGAAATTCCCCTGCAAGCCACAGCGTTGCTTTTGCTGGGTCGCCCGATCCTCGCCATCTACTCAGGGTCGCAGTATCAGGAACGCGTCCAGATTCTGCAGACCGCTCGTAGTTCCGCGCTCGAACACGAAAAGCTGCTGCGCGAAATTCAGAAAAAGGAGATCCTCCTCCATTGCATCATTCATGATCTTTCCCAGCCTCTCAGCGTGATGAGTGTTGCCCTCGACTGCGTTGCCGGTGAACCCATCTCCCCTCGCACCGCCGAATTTCTCGAACTCGGCCGGCGAGCCAGCGACCAACAGCAATCCATGATTCGCGAAGTCCTTCAGGCATTTTCGGCTGACCTCCGTGCCACCCTCGACGCCGAAACATCCGCCAACAATTCGCCGGACCTCTTTCGCGTCGCGCGCCAGGTCGCCGAGTCGCAATCGCCGCCATTCGCCGCCAAGAACGTCCGCCTCAAACTCGCCCTGCCCGCCGCGCTCGCGCAGTGCCAAGTCATGGGCGAAGAGTCACGCCTGCAACGCATCTTCGCGAATCTTCTTGAAAATGCGTTGCGCTACTCGCCTGCGGGATCCTGCGTCACCCTCGGTGCAGGGCTCGATGCGGGTTTCTGCAAAGCTTATGTGGATGACGAGGGCCCCGGCCTGCCGCGCGACACCACCTGCGCGCAAATCTTCGGCCTTTTGTCGAAAGGGAAGGAGAGCACCGGCAAAGCAGGCCTGGGCTTGTATTTCTGCCGTATTACCGTCGAGCGCTGGGGTGGTACCATCGGTTGTGCCTCCTTGCCGGAGAAGGGTTCGCGCTTCTGGTTCCGTCTTCCGCTGGCTGCTGCGCTAGATCTCCCCTCACACGGCGGGCGTACCGGGCAACGGAACGTTTCCGCGTCTTCCAGGAACCCAGCCACGCCCCTGAGGAAATCAATGCGCGTTCTCCTTGCTGACGATCACGAAGACATTCGCAAACTGACCACCTACCAGTTGGAGCGCAGCGGTCATCACGTTACTGCCGTCTCGAATGGCAAGGATGCTCTGGACACGGCCCGGCGCGATTCCTTCGATGTAATCCTCCTCGACGAGGAAATGCCCGGGCTCACCGGGGTTCAGGTTGTTGATGCCATGCGCAAGAATCCTGTCTCGCAAACTCGCGGCCCCATCCTCATCGCTCTTACCGGCAATAGCTCGCCCCAGGATCGTGATCGCCTGCTCGTGGCCGGCTTTGATTCCGTGCTCGGCAAACCCTTTCGCCTGGAAACCTTGACCGCTTTGCTCAGCGATCCTTCGAGCATTCCGCCGGACGCTTCGTCCATCTCGCGCCCACAGCCAGGAAGTTTGGACGATCTCCTGAAGCGCATCGGCGGCGACAAAGAGCTCCTGCGTCAGATGATTGCCACATTCCGGCGCGACACGCCGAAACGTCTCGCCGCCATTCGCGCTGCCCTCAAAAAGAACGACGGCGTCCGTCTCGCTTCTTGCGCTCACGCGCTCAAGGGTTCCGTCAGCCTCTTCGGACCCTCTCTCGCTCACCAACACGCGGAAGCATTGCAAAATCTCGGTCCCGTTTCGGATTTGCGTCAGGCCTCCCGCCTCTACCCTCTCTTGCAAGAAGAGATTGCGAAGCTGCTCGAAAAACTGAGAGGATACGCGAAAGAGACAAGGGGCAAGCCTGTGTCGGCTACTGCCCGGGCCAAGTCGAAACCTGTTGCTGCAAGTAAGTCGCGTCGCTCACCGGATCGCAAGGGTCACAAATCCGGCGCACGCCGCAAAACTTAGAAGCGGTTTGGTCAGCTCTCATCCCAGCGCCTCGGAGCCTATTGATGTCTCACATTCTCGTTACCGACGACGATGCTACCACTCGACAGATGATCCGTGGTGTTTTGAAAAAATACGGCCACACCGTTACCACCGCTTCTGACGGCGTCTCTGCTCTTCGTGCCATGCAAAAAAAACAGTTTGATCTTGTGCTCCTCGACATCTGGATGCCCAAAATGACCGGGCTCGGCCTCCTCGGCCGCCTCCACGAAGAAAAACACATCCCCAAAATCATCGTCATGACCTCTGACCAGACTTCCGACACCTTGCTGACAGCCATGCGCGGCCATGTCTATCAATTCCTCAAGAAACCTCTCGACGCGGAAATGCTTCGCATCACCGTGGACAACGCGCTCTCCTCCACCCCCTCCGCTCCTCCCATCGAAGTTCTTTCCGCGCAGCCCCATTGGGTTGAACTTCTTGTCCCCTGCGAGCAGTCTGTTGTCTACCGCGTGCAAAGCTTTCTTTCCCACCTGGAGTCCGGCTTGCCTGCTGACGTCGTTGAGAAGGTCGGCTATGCTTTTCGTGAACTGCTCAACAACGCCATCGAATGGGGCGGTCGTCTCGATCCCAATCTCAAGGTTCGCATCTCCTACATCCGCACGAAGAAAATGCTCATGTATCGCCTCGACGATCCTGGTCCAGGTTTCGATCTGCACAATTTGAAGCACGCTGCCTTGAACAACCCGGAAGAGGATCCCATGGCCCACATGAAAGCCCGCGAAGAGAAAGGTCTTCGCCCCGGCGGCCTAGGCTTGCTTCTCACCCAACAAATGGTCGACGAACTCGTCTACAACGAAGCCCGCAACGAGGTCGTCCTCATCAAATATCTCTGACCGCCTCCTACTCTTGTAACTCGGAAGGGCCCGACTTCAGTCGTGCCATACGTGCTTGCCAGTCGCCCGGCTTTAGCCGCTGAGGGCTTCTTTTGCCAGTTCGCACACGGACTGCCCTGACATCGAAGGTCCGGCTTAAACGGGGTTTTAACCCCCTGAGGACTCCACTTCTAGTACACTTACGCGAATCTGTCCGGTCTCACCTCTTTATAAGGAGCACGTCTCATGGCAACTGGCAGCCTCACTGGCGCCGAATTCAAGAAACAATTGCGCGCCGGAACTCCCAAACTCGGCATATTCCTCAACGCGCATTCACCCACCGTCGCGGAGCAGTTGTCTCACAGTGGCTACGATTGGCTGCTCGTCGATTCCCAGCATGGTCCCATGGGCTACGAAAAACTTTCCGCCATGCTCAGCGGCATCTCGAATGGCGGCGCCAAGTCGCTCGTGCGCGTCGGCAGTTACAGCGACCGCCCCGGCATCCAGCAGTCGCTCGACCTCGGCGCCGACGGCATTCTCGTGCCCTACATCAACAGTGCCGACGAAGCTCGCGCCGCCGTCACTTGCGCGCGTTATCCCACCGCCGGTACCCGTTCCGTCTACTTCCCGCAGCGCAGCATGAATCGAGAGGGTCTCCTCGGCTATGCCGGCGGCGCCAATAACAACGTCATCGTTGCTCTGCAGGTTGAAACCGCGGACTGCATCAAGAACATCGAAGACATCGCCGCTGTTCCCGGTGTCGATATCCTCTTCCTCGGCCAGAACGATCTCTGCATGTCCATGGGCCTGTATGAAAAGTATGAGTTCCCGCACATGTACACGTCGCCCGAACTCGGCGCCGCCACGGAAAAGCTGATTGCCGCCGCGCGCAAGAATGATGTGATCCTCGGCCTCTTCCTCTTCGGAACCGCCCGCGTCGGCGAATTCCTCGACAAGGGTTTCTCCTTCGTCAGCATTGGCAACGATCTTCACCACGTCCTCACGCAAACTGCTGCGTACGTAAAAGACGTCGAGGACATCGCCAAAGCAAAAGGGAAGACCTGGGCTCGCCGCCCCAGCGCACTATTCTGAGCGCGATTTTCGGCGGCCCAATTTCGCTGCTTGTTCCGCACCACCATGCATTGTCGTCCTGAGGGCCGCGCAGTTTGCGGCCCGAAGTATCCTCAGCCTCAAATCTATGCGACCCTCGATGATCGGGCTCTCCTTTCACCGCCTTGAGGAATGCAATTGAATGCAATTCTCCGCTGTTCCGCTAAACCCTGCGTGTGATGTGGACTCCCACCGACAGACGTAACCTCCACCATTACGTGCCAGTTCGCACTCTGATTCCGCCCACGGCTAGGTGTCAGTGCAAGAGCGCATTCTGGAATCAGCCTGAATGGAACGTGAGCCAAATCTCCTGTTCGACCCCGCGCAAGGCCGCCGCAATCCCTTGGTGCTGGCCATTCTCTCGCTCATCGTCGGTGCTATCTCGGGCTTGGTTGGGGCTGCCTTCCGACTGGGCCTGCAGCGAGCCGACGTTTTGCGCAATTCCATTGCTCAGTGGGCTCATGGATACGGCGCCGCTGGATTCTTTGTCGTTTTGTTTGGCACCGCGCTTGCCGCCGGGGTCGCCGCTTGGATGGTTGCTCGCTTTTCGCCCGAATCCAGTGGCAGCGGAATTCCTCATGTCGAAAACCAGCTCAAAAAGAAGTGGTCGGGAGATCCTGCGCGCATTGCCCCGGTCAAGTTTGTCGGCGGTATCCTGGCCATCGGCAGCGGCTTGGCGTTGGGCCGGGAAGGTCCCACCGTTCATCTCGGCGCCAGCGTCGGTCAACTGATCGCCAGAATTTTCCGCTGCAACGAAAATGAATGCCGGGCGCTCTTAGCGGCCGGTGCTGGCGCGGGCTTGGCCACGGCCTTCAATGCGCCGATCGCCGGCGCCGTTTTCGTCCTTGAAGAATTGGTCGGCGTTTTCGACATGGACGTCACCGTCGCTACCATCGGCGCTTCCGCCGGTGCCATTTCCTTCGCCCGCATCTTCCTGGGACAAGCACCCGATCTTCATATCGCGCTGCTTGATTTTCCCGGCTTCGGCTCCGTCCCTGCCTACGTTCTTCTCGGCATCCTCCTCGGTTTTCTGGGTGTTCTTTACAATCGCGCAATCCTCTCGGCCTTGGCCTTCAGCGCCAAGCTCACAATGATTCGTGTCGAGTGGCGTGCCGCGCTGGTTGGAGCCGGGATCGGTGCGCTCACCTGGTTTTTACCCGGGCTGGTCGGTGGCGGAGACAGCATCACTCAGCAGATTCTCTCCGGCAACGCCGTCTTCGCCACGCTTGCCGCTGCGTTCCTTCTTCGTTTTGTGATTGGCCCCGTCTCCTATGCCGCCCGCACACCCGGCGGACTCTTTGCACCCTTGCTTACCGTTGGATCCCAGGCCGGCCTCCTGTTCGGAATTCTCTGGTGTCGTTGGTTCAATGCTCCGGGCCTGCAACCGACGGAATTCGCGCTGGTGGGGATGGCTGCCTTCTTCGCCGCGATCGTGCGCGCCCCAATTACTGGTATCATCCTTATCGTCGAACTCACTGGCAGTTCCAACTACTTTCTCGCAATGTTGGGAGCGACATTTGCTTCCGCGACCGTCGCAACCCTCCTCAAAGATCCGCCCATCTACGATTCCTTGCGCGGACTTTCCGATTGAACTCAATCCCGAAGCGTGCGGCTTTGAACGAAGTCCAACACGTGCGCAGCCTCCGTTCCGTGTGCTAGCCTGCAAAGGGCTCACAGAGGTTCTTGCTCGCCATGAAAAACTGGGGAAATCGTCCGTGGACCATCGATTTTCGCGCTACGAAACGCGAACTCCCTCGCTCCGTCGATTTTGCCATTGTTGGTGGCGGATTCACCGGCTTGGCCGCGGCCGCATGGCTGAAACATCTCGTCCCACGGAAATCCGTAGTTCTGTTTGAAGCGGAATCCTTTGGCGCAGGTTCCAGTGGCCATACCGGCGGAGTTGCACTCGCCGAAACCGCCACCGGCGATTTGCCCGGCCTCGGCGATGTGCTGGCCGGTTACAAAACCATCCTGAAAACTCTCGACCTTCAGGCCGATCTTTCCTTGCCCGGTGTCTACGAACTCGGCCGCACGGCCCCGCTGCCAGACTCCCCCATTCGCTGGGACGATTCCGGCCAATTGTGCGCCACAAAAGCCGTCCCCGGTGGCACCATCGATCCCGGCAAAGCGGTCAGTGGCCTTGCGCGCGCCGCGGAACGCTCGGGAGCCCTGCTCTTCGAACACGCCGCCGTTGACGATGCCGGTTTCCATCACTCCATCGAGCTACACACCAATCTCGGAATCGTCACCGCTGACCAGGCGCTGTTCGCCACAAATGCTTTTTCTCTTGAACTCACCCATCTCCGGGACCGCGCCCGGTCTGCTTTCACTCTCGCCCTCGCCACAGAGCCGCTCAGCCCTTCCGTTTTCTCGGAAATTGGCTTGGCCGAACGCAAGCCCTTCTACACCGTCGATCTCCCTTATCTCTGGGGCCGGCCGCTCGGTGATCGCGTTATCTTTGGCAGCGGCTTGGTTTTTCCTGGCGATTGGCGAAAACTCGCGGATATCGACGTTACTCAAGGCCAGCCCGAAGAGCTCCTCGCACTTCTCCAAAAGCGGATTCACAGCTTCCATCCCGCATTGCGCAACGTCAACTTCACTCATTGCTGGGGCGGGCCTATCTGCATCGCCGAAGAATGGAAGCCCGTTTTCGAATTCCATCCGCTGAGCCGCAACGCCATCGTGCTCGGCGCCTATTCCGGTCACGGTGTCGCTCAATCCGTTTATCTGGGAGCTTGGGCTGCGGAAGCGCTTCTTGGCAAACGGGAATTGCCTTCCTGGAAATAGTCGATCGGCTGACTCGAACTGCAATCAGCCGGCGCGAAATGCGCACCTGTCATTCTGAGAGCATCCGACGGGGATGCCCGAAGGATCTCAAGCTCAACCGTTTCACCCACGTTTTCGTGCTGCAACCGTCAATGCCCCAGTCCGGGAATCGTCTTCAGCAGCGCCGATACCCCATTCCAGATAATCTGCACGCCGATGCACACCAGCAGAAACGACGACAGCCTCATGATCACGCTCATCGCCGTGGAACCGAGTGCCCGCGCCAACACGTCGGCGAATGCGTAGCAAAGATAGACGCTAGCCGAAATCACCAACGAGCCGATTATCGCGCCGATGATCGAGAGCAGAATCAGGTGATCGGTGTGCGGCTCGTTTGCGCCCAGCGTAATTGCCACCGAAATCGATCCCGGCCCCACGGTCAACGGCAATGTCAGCGGATAAAACGCTTTCTCGAACAGGTGCTGCCGGTCCACGGTCCGGTTGACGCCTTCCTTGGTTTCGTCTTCATTCGATTTCTGCTTCAGCATCGCCCAGCCCGTCGACGCCAGCACCAGCCCTCCGCCCACCTGCACTACCGGGATGGAGATTCCGAAAAACGAAAGAATATGCGTGCCGGTCAGGTATGACGCGATCAACAGGAAGAAGCCGTTGATCGCAATCCGCGTGGAGAGCAGCTTTCGATCCTCGTCGGAATAGTCGCGGGTCATCGAGAGAAAAAATGGTGCGCTTCCCAGCGGATTCACGATCGGGAACAGCGCCGAAATAATCAGTAACGTGCTTTTAAGCAATGGATACATAACAGTTCTCAGGTTTGCCTTTGGAGTGGGCGATCTTTAGATCGGCTCTTGGGGCTGTCTTTGTAGCGGCGGCCTTCTGAGGCGGGCGCCTCTCCGTGTCCTCCGTGGTGAAAACTCTTTACTTCCGCAGTTCACGAACTGCGATGAGCGGGCATTATATCGAAACCCACGCCATCTCGCTAAAAATGGCGCACATGTCGTTCTCAGCACATCCGACGAGGATGCCCGAAGAATCTCAATCTCAAGCCACTAATCCAGCCGTCTTTTCACTTCATCCCTGTAACCACCTTCGCGGTCGTGATTGCCTGCCCGACATGCCGTTGCGTGTGGTCCGCCACGTGCACCAGCAATCCGCCCAGTGTCGTCGGCAATTGATTCTTCCCGACCACTCGTTCTTCTCCCAGGTCAGCCGACGCCAGCGCCCGCACGCGGTCAATGCTGCGCGCAAATGCACTGTCGAGTTCCGCAAACAGCCCGTCGCTGCCAACCTCCGCATCCATTTCGCTTTTAAGCGCCGCAACCTGCGCCTCTCCCAATGGCCTTCCTTCGGCATACGTCAACAGCCGGTCCATACTCCGCGCGATGTGGCGCAAATGAAACGCAACCGGAGGCAGTCGGCCCGGGCGTGCTATCAGTTGCTCCTCCGTCAGCGGCCGGCACCACTTCGCCAAATCCTCCTGCGCCAATTGCAGCGCGTGCAAAACTCCCCGCTGTACCGCCGGCACTCCTCGCAGCGTCCCGCGCAGCCAGGGCTCCGGCATCAAGGGTTTTACTTCGCTCACGTCGCACCTCCCATCGCCAGAAACATTCTCCGATGAATTCTCCGATGAATTGACACTTTCGTGCGCAACACATAGGATGGGAAAAAAACTTTGCAGACGCAAACGCCGCTCCACGGAAAGGGACTCCTCCCGCATGCGAAAAGCAATCGGAAATGGCCGCATCCTCCTTGAGGTGTTGCTGCTGCTGGTTGTGTCGGTTGCGTGGGCGGTTCCCACAGCCGTTGCCCCTGCGGATGCTCAGCGCTACCTAGATGACATCAAAACTTTGACTCAGCCGAGTATGGAGGGCCGCGGCGATGGCACCAAGGGTCTGGTCCGCGCGGAACATGTCCTGCAAGCCCGATACCAGAGTCTGGGCCTCGAACCTGCCGGCGACCACGGCTATCTGCAGGCCTTCACCGTAACCACCGGCGCCAAGCTCCAGGGCAAGAATCAGCTTGTCATCGTGCAGGGCGAGTCCAGGTCGGAACTCAAGTTAAATCAGCAGTACGTCCCGTTTACCTTTTCCTCTTCCGGCATTGCTTCCGCTTCGTTGGTTTTTGCTGGATATGGCGCAACCGCCGAGGAGTTCTCCTACGACGACTACGCCGGCCTCGATGTGAAGGACAAAATTGTCGTCGTTCTTCGCTTTGAACCCAGCGGCTTCGCGGCCAAGAGTGGCAATCAGGGCCTGACGCCGCATGCGCAGCTCGTCACCAAGGCCATCAACGCTCGCAATCATGGCGCCAAAGGCCTCATTCTCCTCAATGGTAAACTTGGTGATGGCGAAGAAGATCTGCTCACCCGCTTCGGCCGCGTGAACGGCCCGGAGAATGCCGGAATACTTTTTGCCCAGGTGAAGAACGCCGTCGCCGAAGACTGGTTCCAGTCTGCCGGCAAATCGCTCAAAGAGGTTCAGGAGCAGGTCAACGTTTCCACCAAGCCAGCGTCCTTCACGTTTCCCGATGCCATGCGTGCCACCCTGGCTGTGGGTATCCAGACCACTCACGCCAACGTCAACAATGTCTTGGCCTATCTTCCCGGTAAAACTGACGAGTATGTGATTCTCGGCGCGCACTACGATCATCTCGGCCGCGGAACCTTCGATTCCCTGGCTCCCTCGCAAATCGGGCAGATCCATCCGGGCGCGGACGACAACGCCTCCGGCACCGCGGGCCTGCTCGAGCTCGCGCGCATGCTCGCTCCACTGAAGGGTCAACTGCAGCGCGGCATTCTCTTCGCGTCTTTTGCTGGAGAAGAGATCGGCCTGCTCGGCTCGGCCGAATGGGTCAAGCAGCCCACCAAGCCCCTCGATAGGGCCGTGGCCATGCTCAACATGGACATGATCGGGCGCATCAAAGACGGAAAGGTCTATATCGGCGGCGTGGGTACCGGCTCGTCTTTTCAAAAGATCCTCGATCAAGCCAAGGCTGACTCCCAACTCAAATTTGAATTTTCGCAAGGCGGCTATGCCTCCAGCGACCACACTTCTTTTGTCGGCAAGCGTATACCGGTGCTCTTTTTCTTCTCCGGTTTGCATTCCGATTACCACAAACCTTCCGATACCTGGGAAAAGATCAATCCCACCGACGCCGCGCGGCTCCTGAATGTGGTGGCCAGCGCCACCGTCGAGTTGGCTTCGTTACCAGAGAAGCCCGCCTTCGTCGCTGTGGTAGAGAATAATCCTCACAGCGGCGTGAGTGCGGGTGGCGGAGGATATGGGCCGTACTTCGGCTCGATCCCGGACTTTGGCCAGACGGAAAACGGCGTCAAGTTTTCTGACGTCAAGCCCGGTTCACCGGCCGCAAAAGCCGGACTTAAGGCCGGGGATGTGCTCATTCAATTTGGCGACAAGCCCATCAAAAACCTTTACGATTTCACTGATGCCTTGCGCCGCAGCAAAGTCGGCGACGTCGTGCCCGTCACCGTTCTCCGTGACGGCAAACAACTGAAAGTTGACGTCAAACTAGAGCAGCGTAAGTAGTGCTTTGGTTTCTTGGTACTTTTTGTATTAGCCGATGTTGTCATTCCGAGCGAAGCGAGGAATCTGCTCTTCGTGGGCGTCATCCAAGCAGCTAGCGGGCTCCAATAATCGGTCCGCAGGTCGATGCATTGGGAGAAGACGTGAGAAAAAAGGTTTTGGGACTAATCGCTACAGTCTCGGCGGCTGCCGTCGGCCTCATCAGCTCCTCGCGCGCCTCCGTTCCTTCGCAACAACCCGCCGCTCAAGAGATTCTCCTTCCTCAGGAACAAAAGCACCTCAAAAACGCCCGCCAACTCACCTTCGGTGGCCAAAACGCCGAAGCTTACTTTTCCGCCGATGATAAGCAGCTGATCTTCCAGCACCAGGATGAAGGCGTTCTTTGCGATCAGATCTACACCATGCCGGTCGATACCCCTGACGGCAAAGTCGCAACTCCCACACGCGTCAGCACTGGCAAAGGCCGCACTACCTGCAGCTATTTTTTCCCGTCGGGCGACAAAATTCTCTTTTCCTCCACGCATGCCGCCAGCCCCGCGTGCCCTCCCAAGCCCGACTATTCTCGCGGCTACGTCTGGCCGATCTACAATGTCTATCACATTTACACCGCCAAGCCCGACGGCTCCGACCTGCGGCAACTGACCCATTCCGCGGGCTACAACGCAGAAGCCACCATCACGCGCGACGGCAAGCACATCGTTTTCACCTCCACCCGCAATGGCGACTTGGACGTTTACACCATGGACGCCGACGGCAGCAATGTGAAGCAACTCACCAACGAACTCGGCTATGATGGCGGCCCGTTTTGGTCTTACGACGGCAAGAAAATCGTCTACCGCGCCGAGCATCCGCAAACGCCCGAGCAGATCAAGGACTACAAGGACCTCTTCGCGCAGGGCCTGATCCGTCCCGGCAACCTCGAAATCTGGGTGATGAACGCCGATGGCTCCAACAAGCACCAGGTCACTCGCAACGGCGCGGCGAATTTCGCCCCGTATTTCTTGCCCGATGGCAAGCGCATCATCTTCGCCTCCAATCAGGCTGATCCCAAAAACGGCCGCGATTTCGACCTCTACGTCATAAACGAAGACGGCACGGGCCAGGAACGCATCACCTTCCACCCCGATTTCGATGGCTTCCCCATGTTCACCTCCGACGGCAAGCGCCTCGTTTGGGCTTCCAATCGCAACGGCAAAGTTCCTCATGAAACCAATATTTTTATTGCCGATTGGTCCGACTGATCGATCTCCACAACCAAAGGAGTAGCCTGCCTTGCCCAAGAAAAGAAAACGCGCCGTCAAGGAAAAGCCCGGTCACCGCCCCGGGGAAGCCGTTCACGTGCTCATCCCCAATGCCCGCCTGAAACAGCGCATCAAGCAGATGGCCCGCGAAATCCGCCGCGATCTTCCTGACGATCCGCTTCACCTCATCGGTGTCCTCAAAGGCTCGGTATTTTTTCTTTCCGACCTCGCTCAGCAACTCGGCGGCGAAGTTTCTTTCGATTTCATCGCCGTCTCCAGCTATGGCAAAGGGACGGATTCCACCGGCGAAGTAAAATTGATCAAGGACCTCGACGTCAGCATCGAAGGCCGAACCGTGCTCATCGTCGAGGACATTCTCGATACCGGCCTCACCTTGAAGTATTTGCTTTTGCTCTTTGAGGAACGCCACCCCAAGCATCTTCGCATCGCGGTTCTCCTCGACAAAATCGAGCGCCGCATTGCCGATTTGAAAGCCGATTACGTTGGTTTCGTGATCCCCAACGAATTTGTTGTGGGCTATGGCCTGGACTATGACGAGCGTTACCGGAACCTTCCGGATGTCTCCGTTCTTCGTCTTGGCCCGCGCGGCAAGACCAAGATCGAGTAGCGCAGGCCTTTCCAGCGCTGGCTAAGGAGTAGATTTCCTTCTTGTGAAAATCGCCGCCGGGGTGCCTGCTATAATAGATAAAGTTCATGGACGCCACAGACCCTAAAACCCAATCGAATTCCGCCCCTCTTTCGCCGGAGATGTCCGCTGAGGTGCTCGCCACTTTCACGGAGATCGGCGAAGAGGTGAACGCCTCTCTTGACCTCGATGAGGTCCTGGCCCACGCCGCCGCCCTGATCAAGCGCCACATCGACTACGAGCTTTTTGGCGTGCTTATGGTGGACTGCGACGGCAATTGCCTCAGGCATCGGTTTGCCGTTGGTTATCCGCCTGGCTTAGCCGAGAACCTTAGAGTTCCTATCGGGCAGGGCATTACCGGCACCGCTGCCGCTACCGGGCACTCGGTTCGTGTCGGCGACGTCACTCAGGATGCCCGCTACATCAACGCCATTGACACTGTCCGCTCGGAACTGGCTGTCCCGCTCATGTTCCGCGGCACTTGCATTGGTGTCCTCGATATCCAGAGCCGCCAGCCTGACTACTTCACCAAAGACCAGCAGAACATTCTCACGCTTCTGGCCAGTCGCCTTGCCATCGCCATTGAGAATGCGCGCCTTTTCCAAAAAGAGCGCGCCCAGAGCGAAACCCTCATGGTCCTCACGGAAGTCAGCCGCGAGATTAGCTCCATCCTCGATGTTGAAGAACTCCTTCGCCGCGCCGCCGAACTCGTCAAGCGCGTCATCGACTATCAGATTGTCAGCATCATGCTCTACGACGAAGAGCAAAAAGTTTTTCGCCACCGGCTCGACGTCAAGCACGGCCAGCGGGTCCAAGGAAAGCTGCGGGTCGCCGCCAGCGAAGGCATCGTTGGCGCTGCCGCAACCCTGCGTGAACCGGTGCTCGTTCCCGACGTCACCGCCGACGAACGCTACCTCCTCGTGAATCCCGAGACCCGCTCGGAGCTCGCGATTCCCATGTTGCACAAGGGCAAAGTCATCGGCGTCCTCGATCTGGAAAGTCCTCAGCTCAACTACTTTACCGAGGAACACGTTCAGACCCTTTCCATCCTCGCCGCGAATCTCGCCGTCTCTCTGGAAAACGCACGCCTCTACGAGCAGGTTGCCAAAGACGAAGCCCGCCTCGAGCGCGACCTCCAGGCCGCCAAGCGCATCCAGGGCGCGCTGCTTCGTCCCGTGCCCACCAGCGATTACGGCCTTGACGTTGCCGCTCGTTACCTCTCGGCACGCGAAGTTTGCGGCGACCTCTACGAATTCCTGCGCTACGGCCCTCAACAATTGGGCATCGCACTCGGCGACGTCAGCGGCAAGGGCACTGCCGCCGCTCTCTATGGAGCCGTTGCCATCGGCATCATGCGTAGCCTTGCTCCTCAAAAACTTCAGCCCGCTGAAATGCTTCGCCAAATGAATCAGGTCATCGGCGAACGCCGCATCGAAGGCCGCTTTATGACTGCCTGCTTTGCCACTTGGCAAAAGGGCCGCCAGAAACTCCGCGTGGCCAATGCCGGTCAGTCACAGCCTCTTCTCTACAAGGGTGGGAAGTGCGATCGCATCGAGCTCGCCGGCTTTCCCCTCGGTATTTTCGAAGAAGTTCAATACGACGAATGGGGCGTCACACTGGACGTTGGCGACATCCTCGTCTTCCACTCCGACGGCATCGCCGAAACCGCCAACAGCGAAGGCCAATTCTTTGGCACCACTCGCATTCGTCGCCTTATCGAGCAGCACCACGAGCTCACTTCCGCCGAACTCGCCGATGTCATCCTCCGCGAGGTCGACTGGTTTGCTTCGAGCGCTCCACTTTCCGATGATCGCACTCTGGTTATTTTGAAGGTCAAATGAGCGACCCCGGGCAGGCTCGTCGCAATCTCAAATACGTCGACCCAGCAACATTTACCCCGCACTTTGGCTGGAAGAACACCCGCGCGGGCCGCCACGTTTTTTGCGAAGGCCTTGCGCTTGAGGAAATCGCCAATCGTTTCGGCACTCCTGCGTATGTTTACAGCCGCCGCGCCATCGTCGAGGCCTTTGACGAGTTGGAGCATGGTCTCTCGGCCGTTGCACATCGCCTATGCTTCGCCGTTAAGGCCAACGGCAATCTTTCCATCTTGCAGTTGCTTGCGCAGCGCGGCTGTGGCTTCGACATCGTCTCTGCCGGTGAACTCGATCATCTTGGCCGCATTCGCGTTCCTGGCAATCGCATTGTCTTCTCCGGCGTTGGCAAAACTCGCGAAGAAATCCGCGCCGCCCTTCGCTACAAACCCTCCGCCAAAAGCGAGCCGGGAATTCTGCAGTTCAATGTTGAGTCTGCGCCCGAACTCGAGATCCTCCTCGAAGAAGCCTCGCGATCTCGTTCGGTCCCCGGCGTTTCCTTGCGCATTAATCCCGACGTGAAAGCTGGCGGTCACCCGCACATTTCCACGGGCCTGCATCAGCACAAATTCGGCCTGAGCTGGCCCGAGGCGCGCGCCCTCTATCTCGCCCAGCGCTTCAGGAAACACATCCGCTGGCAGGGAATCAGCGCCCACATCGGCTCGCAAATTGTCGACTTGGCCCCGTTCCAGCAAGCATTGCGGCTTCTCGCCGATTATCTTCTCGATCTGAACAAGCAGGGTATCACCCTGAAATACCTCGATTTCGGTGGCGGCCTGGGGGTTCGCTACACCAACGAGCGGCCCATCTCGCGCACTGCCTACGCGCGCATGATTTCTCGCATCATCAAACCGCTCGGCGTTGGCCTGCTTCTTGAGCCCGGCCGTGCGATCATCGCTCCCGCGGGAGTTCTGCTCTCACGCGTGATTTATACGAAGCGGAATTCGCACAAATCGTTCGTCATCGTCGACGCCGCGATGAACGACCTCGCTCGCCCAATTCTCTATGACGCCCCGCATCCCATCACCAGCGTTAGCCAGAACAAACGCGTTCCTGCAACGGCGCGCACACGCGTCGATGTCGTCGGCCCGGTCTGCGAAACCGGCGATTGTTTCCTGCAAGATTGGCCGTTGGGAGAAGTTTCCTCCGGCGATCTGGTGGCAATTTGGGCTGCTGGCGCCTATGGCATGGTGCAAGCTTCAAATTACAACGGCCGCTGCCGTCCCGCGGAAGTCCTGGTGGCCGGCAATCGCGCCACCCTAGTCCGCCGCCGCGAAACCCAAGACGACCTACTCCGGACCGACCTCCTGGCCTGACCTTCCGGCGGCTCACTCCTGTGCGCACTCCTGTAGCTCACCCCTTTCAGGGGTGAGGCCTTTCCGATCCGCGCCAGTAGCTCGTGCCTGCCAGGGTCGAGTCTCAACAGGCGAGCCATTTCCGTTCCGTACCTGTAGCTGGGCTTCTCATTTCAGCGGTGAGCCATTTCCCTCATGTGTTTTGGTGTTCCCGTCATGGGCAAAGACATTATCATCCCGAGTCCCGGCGCAGTTTGCCGGGGCCCAGGACCAACCAGTCTTCAGACTAGCCGCGGGCAGAAGATTTTGCGTGGAGATCTGCGGACCTCGACCCTCACGCCTCGCCCCACTTCAACTTGCTCCGCAATATCTCAAAATACGTCTTATTCGGCGGCTGAATCAGTTTCAATCTTTCCTCAGCCCGTGTAATCCGCACGCGGTCTCCCACCTGCATTGGCACGCCCGTCTGCCCATCGAGCGTCAGAAACGCCGACTCCGAGCTTTCCGCCACCCTCAATTCAATCATCGACGTATCGTGGATCACCACTGGCCGATCGCTCAGCGTGTGCGGGCAGATGGGCGTAATCAAGATCGATTCCACCATGGGATGCACAATCGGCCCGCCCGCCGACATCGAATACGCCGTCGATCCTGTCGGTGTAGCCACAATCAACCCGTCCGCCCGGTAGCGGCACACAAATCCGTTGTCGACATACAGTTCCAGTTCAATCATGCGTGCCAGCGTGCCCTTGTGTACCACGCAGTCGTTCAGCACGCGCTGCTTGGTCAGAATCTCCCCGCGATTCACTCGCTCCACCAGCAGCAGCACGCGCTCATTGATCGTCGATTCCCCGGCGAGCGTCGCTTCCAGCGCCGGGTACAACTCGTCCACCGTGAAGCTCGTCAAAAATCCCAGGCTTCCCATGTTCACCGGCAAAATCGGCACACCGCGCAACGCTGCTTCGCGTGCCGCCGCCAGCAGCGTTCCATCTCCGCCCAATACCAGCAGCAAATCAGCCTGTTCCGCCACCTGGTGCCGCGTCTTGCCCAGCCCGTCGTCCCTCAGTGAGCCCGCCGTCTCCGGGTCCAGCACGGTCCTCACGCCGTGCTCCTCGAGCCAGCTCAGCAGCGGAGGCACAACCTCCGCCAGATTCGACCGCCGGGGCCGCGAGATAATTCCGATCGTTTTAAAGGTTGGTGTGGGCCGCATGGATTACCGCGATTCTACCCCAGCCACTTTTCTGGCGTGAAGGAAATACTCCTGGTTGCCTTCCGCCCCTGCCAGGCGGCTCGGTTTAATGCCAAGGCATTCCAGAGCCAGCGATCCCGCGGCGTTCTTCACGCTGTCGATCGCCCTCTCATGCAGCGAACTATCCTTCACGATTCCGCCCTTGCCGATGTCCTTGCGCTTCAACTCAAACTGCGGCTTGATCAGAATCAACAGGTCCGCGCCCGCCTTCGCGCATTCCACGGCTCCCGGCAGAACTTTGTTCACAGAAATGAACGACACGTCCGCCACCACCAACTCCACCTGCTCCGGCAAATCTTTCCGCGAAAGCTCTCGCGCATTCTTTTGCACGCGTTTCACTCGCTCGTCTCCCCGGAGCTTCCACGCCAGCTGATCCGTATTTACATCCACCGCGTACACGCGCTGCGCCCCATGCTGCAGCAGGCAATCCGTGAAGCCTCCGGTCGACGCCCCCACATCCAGGCAGATCTTGCCCTCCGCCCGCACTCCAAGATCCTCCAGCGCGCCTTCCAGTTTGAACCCGCCCCGGCTGGCATACTTTTGCAACCGGCTGTGCACCTCGATGCGCGAGCCTTCGGCGATCGCCAAGCCCGCCTTTTCAACGCGCTTGCCATCCACCTGTACTTCTCCCGCGAGGATCATGGCCTGGCCTTTTTGGCGCGATTCGGCAAGCCCGCGCTCAACCAGCAGAACGTCGAGCCGTTTGCGTTCTCTCTTCGCATTCATGGCGTAGCTTACGTGCGGCGCAATACCAGAAATTCCGCTATCGAGCGCAGCCGTTCTGCTCGCTCTCCATAAGGCTGCAATTCGTCAATGGCCTTCGTCGCCAATCCTTTCGCGATCTCATGCGACTTCTCCAGCCCATACACCGCCGGATACGTCGCCTTCTGCTGTGCTGTATCCTTGCCCGCCGTCTTCCCCAGCGCAGCAGAAGATTCTTCCACATCCAAAATATCGTCCGTCACCTGAAACGCCCAGCCAATCGTCTCGCCGAACCGCCTCAGCCGCTTCACATCTTCGTCCGCAGCTCCCGCCGATAGCGCGCCGGCCGTGATCGACGCTCGTATTAGCGCCGCTGTCTTCGAGCGGTGAATGTATTCCAGTACCTCCGGTCCCACTTTCTTGCCTTCACTTTCAATGTCCGCCACTTGCCCGCCGACCATTCCATTTATGGTGCCCGCCGCCGTCGCAATCTCTGTCAGCATTGTCACGCGGCGCTCCGCCGCCACCGGTGACGCCCCAATCGTCTCAAACGCCAGCGTCAACAATCCATCGCCGGCCAGGATGGCGATTGCCTCACCAAATTTCCTGTGCGACGTGGGCTTTCCGCGACGCAAATCGTCGTTATCCAGCGCCGGCAAGTCGTCATGTATCAGTGAATAGGTGTGGATGAACTCAATCGCGCACGCCGGATACAACGCCGCTTCCACATCCTTACCAAATATCCGCGAAGTCTCCAGGCAAAGAATCGGCCGTATACGCTTGCCGCCCGCAAACACCGAGTATCGCATCGCGGCATGTATAGAGCTAGGCGGCACGCTTTCCGCCGGCATCAGCCGTTCAAGGTGCGCATCAACAGCCAGTCGGTCTTCTTCAAAAAATTCCGGGAGTTTCATCGTTCAGCGGGTTTTCCTGTCGGCGGAATTGGCGGGCTTCACGTATTGCTCTCTCCTTCGGGCTCAAACACTTCGGCGGCCAGCTTGCCATCGGCTTTCTTCAACAATATCTCCACTCGTCCTTCCGCTTCTTCCAGTTGCTTCTGGCATACCCGCGAAAGGTTCACGCCCTCTTCAAACAATTTCATGGCCTCGTCCAGGGAAAGCTGCGGGCTCTCCAGTTTCCGTACCACTTCCTCCAGCCGCGATAACGACCTCTCAAAATCCGGCTTTTTCGTTGCCTCTGGTTTTTTCGGAGCAGGTGAATCCACGCCGGTTCCTCAGTCTCCGCCTATTTCTGGCAGTGTAAGCAGCAATATGTTGACCTACCGCCCTGTTCTATCTTCTGGATCGCTCGTCGGCAGCGCTTGCAGTCCAGTCCTTCGCGTTGATATGCGCGCAGGATTCTTTCCAGTCCCTGAAACCACCACGTTTCATCTCGAAAGTCAGGTGCAGGTTCTAAGCAGCATTCTAAAGCACGCCGGAGAACCGACACAATCGCTTTGTGCAGTCTTTCAACTTGCTTGCTGTTTAATGAATTCGCACGCCGACGAGGGTCCACCCGTGCCCGCCACAGCGCCTCGCACGAATAGATGTTCCCAATCCCGGCAATCTTCGTCTGATCCAGCAGAAACTCTTTCACCGGACGCCTCGACCGCGAAAGCCGCGCCCGCAACTCCTTCGCCGTAAATTCTCGCGACCGGCCGTCGACCCCCAGCGCTGTCAGCGGCGCGCAAGCCCCCGCCGATTCCCACGCGTGTACTCGTCCAAAGTGCCTGCCATCCGCGAATCCCAGCACTCCTTTGCTCAACTCCAGCGCCACGTCGACGTGAACCCCATCGTCGCCTGTATTTGCGCGCTTCAGCAGTTCCTTCGCGTTCGAAAACCACAGCAGTTGCCCGTCGAGCCGGAAGTGCATCTCAATTAGCCCTCGGTCCAGCATCAGCAACAGATATTTTCCCCGCCGCTGCACCTCTACGATTCGCCGACGCTCCGCCATTTTTGCAAAATGTTGCGCGGATTGTGGGCGTGTGGCAATGGCATGCAAAACGTGAACGCACTGGATGCGCTGCCCTCGCACCAGCGGCCGCAACGTTTGTACAACGGCTTCAACTTCCGGAAGTTCCGGCATGTGTTTGGATTAGATTTCTCGCAAAATCGAAATTTGCTCGGTACTCAATCCCAGCCTCGCGCCGCGACCCATTGTCATCCTGCGCGTAGTTTGCGCCCGGAAGGACCTCAATCGCAACAAGGGCGCGATTCCACGAGTCTAGCGGGTGGCTTCTGCAGGCTGCAGAGTCAGCGTATGTTTCTTAGTCTTTGCCTCGCCTGCATCGCTGAACGGCCCGTAGATCGGCTTGCCATCCAGCCAGTAGGAGAACTGGTCCCGGTAATGTTCGCTTCCAGGTTGCCCCGATTCGCCGGCTGGAATCAGAATGATCGATTCATCCCAATTCGCGGTGTTCGCCACGAAGCGCATCGCCGGACCATGGTCCCGCGACGCCGCCCGCGGGCTATAGTCTGTCCCCGCCTGCGCCTGGTCCGTGATGCTCAGCAATTTCTTCAACACGCCTTCGCGTCCCAGCGGGTGCAACATGTCCAGATAATTGAATCTCTTCCAATCCCAGTCTTCCGGGTCGGCATCCTTGGTTCTTTCTTCCAACCGGTGCACTGCCTGGTCCGCCGCTGCCGTCAACAATTCGTCGTAATTCTTATATTGCGAAGGCAGCCACTTTGCCGGACGCTCCTGCAGCGTGCGCTGCAGAAAATTCAGCTTTCGCCAGTCATACTTGTCGGCGTTATTCCCCAATTGCGCCTCGAGAATCAAATTCAGCGTTCGGTACATCGCTGCGTTCAGGAACGCCACCACCGTGGAATTCGGTTCCGCAATCCCGTTCCAATCCTTGGCCTGCTCAATTAACTTTTGCGCCCGCGGATCTTTCGCTGGTGCCACTTTTGCCGCCGCCACCAGTTGCTCCGCAATAAACGCGTGCGGAATGCTGTACGCGTCCGCCTGTACTTTCAGCATGTCCTCGGGTCGCAAATCGTGTTTGTCGCTCAACAAGTCGTAGATCCGTGCCGTCCGGTACGGCTCTTCCCAGTTGTCCGTTAGGTACGGCTTGTAATCCGGCCCTACCACGCGCGCGTTCGCCGTTACGATAAATCCGCTCTCGGGGTTAAAACTCTTCGGCAATTGCTCGAACGGGATGTACCCGGTCCACTCGTACTCGTCCGTGTCTCCCGGCACCGGCACATCGCCTCGCCCTTTCTTGCGAATCGGCACCCGCGCCGCCATGATGTAGCCGATATTTCCGTCCACGTCCGCATACACCGTGTTCTGCGCCGGACCCCACGCCGTCTTCATAATTCCCAGAAACTCACTCCAGTTTTGCGCTTTGCCCAGCCAGAAATACGAACTGGACAATCCTCCCGGCTCCAACGCCGTCCATCTCATCGCGTAGGATTTGTCTCCGTCCTGCTGCACCACCGGGCCGTGCCTCGTCACCACCAGCCTCATGTGCTGGTCCGGGCCGCCTTTCACCTTGATGACCTCATCAAAAACGTCCGCCTTCTTCCATTGGCCATTCACTCGGTACTCATCGGGATTCGCCGGATTGAACGTCTCGATATACAGGTCCTGCACATCCGCGCCGTTGTTTGTAAATCCCCATGCCAGCTTGTCGTTGTGCCCGATCACCACCAGCGGCGCTCCCGGCAGCGTGAACCCCTTCACGTTCCATTCCGGCGCCGTTAAATGCACCTCGTACCAGATTGGCGGTATCGATAATTCCAGGTGCGTATCGTTTGCCAACAGCGGTTTTCCCGTCGCCGTGTGCGCCCCGCTCACCACCCAATTGTTGCTCCCCAGTGAATGCCGGATATCCCGCTGCGATTCTCGCACCCAGTCTTTCACCTGCATTGCCAGCAGGGAAGTAAGGTCTGGCGCGGCCACTTCGTCCGGCGCCGCCGGGCTCGCCCCCTGAGCCTTGATTACGTCGTCGTAATCCATCTCATCATCGTCGTCATCCGAATTCGCTTGCGATTCATCGCGCGCGTTCTTGTCCACGCTTGGGTCGCCCACCACATAGTGGTCCAGCGATGACACTTGGCTAAAAAGGTCTTTCGCGATCTCCGGGCTCACCTTCGCCAGAATGATCGCCCGATTCATCTCCGATTTCCGCGAATCCGCCAGTGTCCGGTACATGTACCCGGCAATCACCAGCGTGTCCGTGGGGTGCCACGGCGTTGGATGGTATCTCAGCAGCGTAAATTCCATCGGCAGCGTCGATCCATGCTGCTCGATGAACTGGTTCACTCCCCGGGCGTACGCATCCAGGATTTTTCGTCCCTCGGGGTCCATCTGTTCATAATCGCGTTGCGCCGCTCGCGCAAAATTCAATACCCGAAAGTCCTTGTCCGCCCCGACCGTTACCGGCCCAAGAATCTCTGACAGTTGCCCCTTGGCCACACGCCGCAGCAGGTCCATCTGCCACAGACGGTCCTGCGCCATTACGTACCCTTCGGCTTCCGCCATGTCTTCCACGGAACCCGCTCGTATGTGCGGCACTCCCCATTTGTCCCGTTCCACCGTCACATTGCTCTGCAACCCGCGCACAGACACCCTGCCGTCCAGTTGCGGCAATGGCCGGTACACTAACCACCAGATTGTTGTGGCAAGTACGACGACAGTGAGGGCGAAGATCCACAGCAGTAGTCGCAGGGCTGTACGCACTAGCTCACCTCTTTGCCTGTCAAAGAAGTGTAGTGGACCACGCACACCCACGCAACCTGGCCCATGGCACGGGTTTACTTCAGTTCTTCCACACGTCCGTGCTGCACACCAGTTCAATCATCTCGTCGTAGGTCTGCATCGCGTCGTCCACGAACGGCTTGGCCGTCTCCATCGCCGCTTTCAGATTGCTTTGATACAGGTCGGCATTTTCCGGCTTCTCCGCCACCATCTTCCGCAGCGCCGCGACCTCCGCCATCAGTGCGGAGATCATCGCGTGCAGCCCCTTCATCTGCCCGATCGCTACCGCCAGTGTGGCCTGCAGATACTCGTTGTCCTGTGCCAAGGGAGGCGTTATCAGCGTTTCCATGAAGTCTTCCTTTCCATCCTGTCCGATCAACAGTTGCACGCCGGATGTCGGGAAACTGGGGTCGTAATGTGACGTGCGGGCGCAGTATTACGTCCGTCGTCCCGGGCGTCTGTGACAGCGGTCACGCCTGTCCCCACCGCGTTTCTCTTCTGCACCCTCCCTTCTCGCCTCCCTGCACCCCTCACCTCTCAGCTGTTACAATGCGTCTGGGGGCTCGCGCCAGGCATGATTCTGTTGCGGTTAATCGGTGTGCTCTTGCTCGTGGTGCTGAACGGCTTCTTCGCGGCCGCGGAGTTTTCTCTGGTGGCTGTGCGCATGTCCCGGGTACGCCAGCTCGTGGTCAAAGGCAGTCCCCGGGCGAAGATCGTCGAACTCCTGCTGGGCGATCTTCACCGCGTCGTTTCCGGCGTACAGGTCGGTATCACCCTCACCAGCCTGGCCCTTGGCGCACTCGGCGAATTGACCCTCGCCCAATTGGTCCAGCAGATCATGCCTGCCCACGGCAGCGTTCGTGCGCTCCTGCTGATCCACGCGATCGCCCTCACAATCGCTTTTCTTTTTCTCAGCGCCGTCCACGTTGTCCTAGGTGAACTGGTTCCCAAAACCATCAGCCTGGCCCGTGCCGAACGCGTCGCGCTGATGATTGCTCGCCCGTTTTTGTGGTTTCTGACCACTTTTCGCTGGGCCATCGATTTCCTCGACGACATCTCCGGCGCCATTGTGAGGGCTCTCGGTCTCGCCGTCCCCACCGGGCACGGGGTCGCCCATTCCACCGAGGAGCTCCAGATCCAGATCCAACAAGCGCGCGAACGGGGCTTGCTTGCTCCCGGGGAAGAGAAGTTCATCCTCAGCGCCATCGAACTGGGCCACCTGCAAGTTCGCGAGATCATGGTTTCGCGCCCAGATATGCACCTTCTCCCTATCGAAGCCTCTCTGGATGAAGTAATGAAAACCTTCGCCACCACGCAGCGCTCTCGCATCCCCGTCTACCGTGGCAACGAAGACCATATCCTCGGCTTTGTACACATCAAGGACATGATCTGGGTCCTGCTCGATACCGAGCGTCGCCTCGAAGAAAAGCTTCCTCCGCCTGCGCCGTTTGATCTTCGCCGCGTCCTTCGCGAAATCCTCATGGTCCCCGAAACCAAGCCCGCGGGCGAACTGCTCCAGGAACTGCGCAACCGCCACATCGGCATTGCCATTGTGGTCGACGAGTTCGGCAGCGTCCTTGGCCTCGTCACCATGGAAGATCTGCTCGAGCAGCTCGTCGGCGAAATCCACGATGAATTCGACGTCATCGAGCGCCCTCTTACCCTCGCCGATGGCGCGGTCATCTTCGACGCCGCACTGAATGTCCGCGACCTCGATTCTCAGTACAACATTTCTCTCCCGGAAGATCCCGCTTACGCCACCGTCGGCGGATTCGTCCTCGACCAGCTGGGCTTCATTCCGCGGGGAGGCGAAAGCTTCGAATTCGGTGGCTATCGTTTCACTGTCGTTGAAATGGACGGCCGCCGTGTCGCTCGCGTCAAGATTCAGCGTCTGCACTCCGCCGAAAGCAATCCTCCCACCGATGTTGCGGAGACCTATTCGCCTCTCGTTTCCGCCAAATACCGGTCCGCTGGAAAGGAGCGCTGAGTTCGCCACAAAATGGCGCGCCATCTCCTCCACCGCTTCCTGCTTACGGTTCCCGCCCTCTGGCTGGTGCTCACTCTCGTTTTTCTTTTGATCCATATTGTTCCGGGTGACCCGGTCGAGCAGATGCTTGGCGAAGGCGCCGCCCCCGGCCAGGTCGCCGAACTTCGCCACTCTCTCGGCCTCGATCGTCCCTTGCCGGTGCAGTACGGCCGCTATCTCTGGGAAGTGGCCCACGGGGATCTCGGCCAGTCCTTCAAATTCCAGGCGCCCGTTCGCCGCGTCATCTCCGAACGCTACCCCGCCACGATGCAGCTGGCCTTCCTGGCTTTGCTTGTCTGCGCCGTCATCGCCATTCCCGCCGGGGTCATCTCGGCGCATCGCCGCGGCCACGTCGCCGATCGCGCCGTCAGCGTCTTCACCCTGTTTGGACTCGCCGTCCCCAATTTCGCTCTCGGGCCCCTGCTCATTACTTTTTTCTCCATTCAACTTGGCTGGTTGCCCGTTTCTGGCCGTGGCGGTCCCCTCAACTACATTCTCCCCGCCGCCACCCTTGGCGCGGCTCTCGCCGCCATCCTTACCCGCATGGTTCGCGGTGCCATGCTGGAAGAACTTTCCAGCGACTACGTGCGCACCGCCCGCGCCAAAGGACTTTCCATCTCCGCCGTTCTCGTTCGCCACGCCCTCCGCAACGCTCTGATCCCAATCATCACCATTCTCGGCCTGCAATTCGGCACGCTTCTCGCCGGCACCATCGTCACCGAAACCATCTTTTCCTGGCCCGGCATCGGACGCCTCACCGTCCAGGCCATCTCTTCCCGCGACTATCCCTTGCTGCAGGGCTGCATCCTGGTCATCGCCCTCTCCTACGTTCTCGTGAATCTGCTCACGGATGTGCTGTATTCCTTCATCGATCCTCGCGTGCGCCTCTCATGAACAGCCAATCGCGCCTCTTCGATTTCCTCCGCTACAGCCTTCTGGCCCGCATCGGCTTTGCCATTGTCCTCGTGTTGATTCTTGCCGCACTCTTTGCGCCCTGGATCGGTCACGCCAATCCTTCCGAGCAAAACCTTGCCGCCCGCTTGCAGCCGCCAACCGCGCAGCACTGGATGGGCACGGACGAACTGGGCCGCGACATTTTCTCCCGCATCCTCTTTGGTGCGCGCATTTCTCTGCTGGTTTCCATCTGCGTCGTCTTGGGTTGCGGCGCCATTGGGCTCACCCTTGGCCTGCTCGCTGGCTACACCGGCGGTGCGTTCGATCGCGTTCTAAATCTCCTCCTGATCAACGCTTTCCTCTCTTTCCCGGGAGTGCTCCTCGCCATCGCCTTCGCCGCATTCTTCGGCCCCGGCATCGGCAAGGTGATTCTCGCTCTGATCATTACCGGCTGGGCAGGCTACGCCCGTCTCGCTCGCGCCCAAGTTTTGAAGGTGAAGGAATCCGAGTACATTTTGGCGGCGCGTTCGCTCGGCGCGTCACCGCTGCGCATCATGCTGCGTCATCTCTTGCCGAACATTCTGCAGCCTGTCCTGATCCAGGCAACCATCGGCATGGCCGGCGCCATTCTTGCCGAAGCCACTCTCAGCTTCCTCGGCCTCGGGGTTCTCGCTCCCATCCCCAGCTGGGGCGCCATGCTCAACGACGCCCGCAGCCATCTCTTCGACGCTCCTCACATGGTGATCTTTCCCGCACTCGCCGTGATGCTCGCCGTCCTCGCCTTCAACCTCCTCGGCGACGCCTGGCGAGACTGGCTCGATCCCCGCACTCGCTCCCAAATGACCGCCCTGGACCACTCCCGTTGACGCCCCCGCATTTTTGGAGTGCCCTGGCTAGCCACCGCTTTTCGCCGCGCACCGCTCGACATTTGCACTTCTCTTGCTCATGTGGGGACCGCCTTAAGAGGCGGTCCGTTCCTGGGGTTGCCTGCTCGCCAGGCCACCCTCCCAAACCTGTCATCCTGAGCCACGCGCCGTTAGCGCGCCGAGGGACTTCAACCACTACGCCCTGCAAAGTCTCGCCGAGAAAATCCCCTCGCCGCCGACCAACACCCATCCCCACGGCGGAATCCCCGCGCCAACTCCACTCATTCATGTTTGGAAAAAACTCCGGCCTACCCCTTCGTCAACAACACCGGCGCCCCTCGTCCAATCCCCAAGGTCTTCGCCGCATTCCCTTTGTTCACGCCAATCTCCAAATATCCGCTCGATCCGATAAACGCAATCGCTTCGCCCGCATTTCCATTCGCAAATGTGGGCACCAAACGCGTAATCGGATGGCTCCCCACCTGCAAACTCAACTCGCCCTTCTCCAGAGTCTCCGGCGACAAATCTTCCGCCCGGAAGTTTGTCAACAGGTTCCCAAAATTATCGACCTTCAGCACCACGCCTTTTTTAAGCCCGTCCGCTTCCTTCGGTTTGGGCATCGCGAATTTCTTGTAGTCGGAAATCTCTTCGCCCATGCTGGCTGGCTGCCAGCTCTTGGACAGCCATGCCGCCACCGGCGCAAACACGTCACGTCCATGAAACGTTTTGCTGACCGGCTGCGCGAAATAGTGCTCCGACGTCAGGTGCCGCACCACCACATTCTGTTCTTTCTCATACACGCCAGAAAGCACACCATTATCAGGCGCCAGGAAATATTGATTCTGCCCGCTCACCAGCAACGGCCTCCGCTCCGTTCCCACTCCCGGGTCCACCACCACCACGTGAATCGATCGCGCCGGCAAATAGGAGTACGAGTTCGCAATCGCCAGCGCGCCCTCCAGTAGATCGAAGGGCGCCACCTGGTGCGTGATATCCACGATCTGCGCGTCCGGATTAATCCGCAGGATCACCCCCTTCATCACTCCCACAAGGTGATCATTGATCCCGTAATCCGTCGTCAACGTAATGATTGGATTCGTCAAGTCTCTCTCCTCCCATTGTTTGGCACTAGCCATTTTGCGAGGAGTGGGGAGTCACCCGCACCTTTGACGCTATCGGACCAAGCCCCGTGAATCAAGCCTGCCCGCTCGCAACGCTTCGCAAGCGCCAATGCACTTCTCGTATGCTCCTCCCTACGGATTCGTTGCACGGCGCGAGCGGGCAGGCTTCTGCGCCTTTCGCCTTATCACGGAAATTTGACGATGTCGCGCGATAGAGGCATCGTCTCCTTCAACGGTTTCGCAACTTTTGTGTGCATCGGCAGGGGCGTCCCTTTAATCGAGAATTCGTCGATATCCTCCAGATTCGCCGAGGTGCGGCTTTCCAGCTCCATGGACGCAAACACAAACGGTAACGAGGTGGTATCCAGGGTTGAGGGCCGATCGCTGATCTGAAAGTGCAAGTGTGGACCGGTGGTGTTCCCGCTATTGCCCAGCAGCCCAAGCTTGTCTACGGCCCGCACGCGATCGCCTACTTGCACCGTCACGCTACCGGGAGCCAGGTGCGCATACATCGCGTACCGGCCCCCGCCGAGATCCAGGATCACGTGGTTACCCGCAATCTCGGGGATCGTTAAGTTCGTGGGCGCCACGCCCGGCGGCTGATTCGGCAGGTCCCGCATCGCCTCGACCACGGTACCAGCCGCCACCGCCAGCACTTCGGTGCCGTAGCACAGCCAATCTTCTGACTTTTTCCCATCAGTGCGAAACGCTTTGCCTTGCCCATCCACCTTGATCCAGTCGATCGCAAATTGCTCTGAGGGATCCAGCGTTCCATTCATCGGATTGGTGACGAATCGATGTGGCCCAATCTCCAGACAGCACCCGTTCCCGTCAACCCATCCATCGCCATTGAACGGTGGACTGAGAACGATCGCGGCCTGCATGCTGACCTTCAGCGGGGGACTCACTACCGCGGATTCTGGCAAGTGTTTGTTCTCCGGCTGAACCGCGCGAACCCGCAGCGCAACCGTGCACGGCACCTCGTTGCTGTCGGCATAGGTCACATCGAAAAACATTACTCCGGACTCGCCGCCCGCGATTTTGGAAGAGTAACTGGCTTTGTCCAAGGTCGGCGGCAATGAGGACAGCTTCACCATGCCCGTCACATCCTCATCCTTAATGGACAGCACCCGGTCTTTCCCAGTGGGCTTGTAGCTCTTCGCCGGATCCACCACCTCCGCCGATTGAATTGTCGCCGGTTGGTTCCATGCGTTTGTGAACTGCATCGCAAACGCCAAATGGATCAGCCCGTCCGATCCCTTCACCGCATACACGCCTGAGCCCACCAGATGCCACACCAGCGGCCCGATGGTTAACCGATACCGTTGTCCGTCACCGCCAGTCAGCGGCCCAAAATAGTCAGGAGCATTACCGCATCGATCTTGCGCCAAGCCGGAAGCCGACAGAATCAGTCCGGCCACAACGGAAACGTACAGGCGTGTGATTGCTTTCATCAAAGTCCTCGCCATATTCCGAAATCGAGCCAATCGCCAGCGGCATGCCCCCTTTTTGATTGCCGCAATATACCACCAAGAGCTTACTCAATCCGCTTGGCGTGTTGTTCTATCCCGCCTTGATGCAGAATCAGCTCCGTCGCCCGCCCTTTCTCGTCAGTTACAAATGTGATCTGCGCATCAACGACCTTCAGAAAATAGTCGCGATCGCTTTCCGGATAGATCTCGAACTTCGGTTGTCCGGTCGCCTGCACAAATTCCTCTCGAGTAACCGTCAGCATGAAATTCGGAGCCAGTTCGTATCTCCCCACGTACTCGTCAAACAATTTTGCATCGACCTTCACCTCCTGGTGCTCGGAAGGCAGCACTACCTTTTCGCCATAGACGACGGCCGCCAACTTTGCCGCAATCTCCTGCGGCGCCGACCCGCTTACATTGCCGAGGACGATCACCGTCAACTTTTCCTCGGGATAGTACGCCAGCATGGTATTGAAGCCTTCGATCCCGCCTCCATGTTCGATCACCTTGTGTCCGTTCATCGTGTGCACCACCAGCCCAAACGCGTAATTGTTCTTAAACGGCGTGGTCATCTTCTGCAATGAACTCGCTGAAAGCACTTTGCCCCCGAAAAGTCCCTGTTCCCATCGCTGCAGGTCCTCCGTTGTGGAATAGAGCGCACCGGCGGAAAAGGGAACTGTCATGTTGATGAAACCTGCGTGGATGAGCCCGTTCGGCCCGGCCTCGTATCCTTCCACCCGGTGCGGGATGATTGCGAAATTCGAATCGTATCCCGAATCTTTCATGGCCAGCGGTGTGAAGATATTCTCCTGAACAAATTTCTCGTAACTCTCCCCGCTGATCTTTTCGATCAGGTACCCCAGCAGGACGTAACCGGAATTGCTGTAACTCATCTTCTCGCCGGGCTGGAAATCCAGCGGCTTGTCTCGAAAGCGCGCCACCAGTTGCTGGGGCGCCGTCGAGAACGGTTCCTGTGCCGCATAATCCGGAAATCCGGTAAAACTGGGGATTCCTGAAGTGTGCGTCAGCAGATGAAAAATCGTGATTTTGTCCCACGCCACAGGTGCGTCCGCCATATATTTCTTCACCGGGTCATCCACCTTCAGCTTTCCGCGCTCTTCTAGCAGAAGAATCGAGGCAGCCGTGAATTGCTTGGTGATCGACCCCAGGCGAAACTTTCCTGAAGGAGTGCTGGGCATGTCCCACTCCAGATTGGCGAATCCGTAGCCCTTATTGAGCAACACATCGTTCCCGCGAGCCACCAATACACATCCCATGAACTTGTTCGTGGACACGTAAGCCTGAATCACCTCGGTCATGCGGCTGGGACCGGGAGACGCCTGCGCGGCTGCGCTGGCTTGATGGCTTCCACCATCTGCCGCTCGTAGAGTCCCGCGCAGTCCACGGGCTGTGATCATCAACGCGGCCGCCAGCGCACACTTGAAGATTGTTCGCATCGTTGGGCCCCCGAATAAACTGGCCATCATATACCACGCGACTTGCCCCTTGGCGCGTCGCTTGCGTTCAATGCTGCCGCATCGTACGATTTCTGTTTGGTGTCGTTAACAGATTTTGCTCTGAGCCTGTGCGCGTGTTCTGCCGGTTTTTCGGCCAGTGTGCGCGGTGGCCTGTAGCAAGGGAGAGTCGCGGCATGAAATCGGTCGTCGTGGTCGGTGCGCAGTGGGGTGATGAAGGCAAAGGGAAGGTCGTCGACTATCTTGCCGGCTCATTCGATTACATCGCGCGTGTCGCTGGCGGACACAACGCTGGCCACACCGTAATCATTGGCAAGGATCGCTACGTACTCCAGCTCATCCCTTGCGGCATTCTGCGCCCCCAGCAGCACGCCATCATCGGCTCCGGCGTCGTCATCGATCCCGCCGCTCTCGTCGGTGAAATCGAAACTCTCGCGAAAGCCGGACTCAGCGTCGAAGGTCGCCTGCACATCAGCAATCGTGCCCACCTAATTTTTCCCTACCATCGCGAACTCGACCTCGCGGCGGAAAATGCCCGCGGCGCCAACAAAATCGGCACGACTTCGCGCGGTATTGGTCCTGCCTACGAAGACAAGATGGCCCGCCGAGGCCTGCGCATGGCCGATCTTCTCGATGCCCAGCTCTTCCGCGAGAAAGCCGCGCGCGTTGTCGCCGAGAAAAATCGCATCGCGCGCGGAGCCTATGGCGCGAATATCGATTTCACTGGCGAAGTCGAAGAAACTCTGAAGCTCGCCGAAAAAATCAAACGCTTCATTTGCGATACTGCTGAACTCACCAACCGCGCCCTCGATGAAGGCAAGTCCGTCCTGTTTGAAGGTGCCCAGGGCACCATGCTCGATATCGACCACGGCACCTATCCCTACGTCACCTCGTCCAGCGCCACTTCCGGCGGCGCCAGCACCGGCATGGGTGTTCCGCCAACAAAAATCCGTCACGTTCTTGGAATTTCGAAGGCCTACACCACCCGCGTTGGTGGCGGCCCATTCCCCACGGAAATGCCCGACCTGGAAGCCAAGGAAGTTCGCGAGCGCGGCAAAGAATTCGGCGCCGTAACCGGCCGTCCGCGGCGCTGCGGTTGGCTCGATCTTGCGGAACTGCGTTACGCCAAAATGATCAACGGTATCGACTCGTTAGTCATCACCAAACTCGATGTCTTCGACACGCAGCGCGAAATCAATGTTTGCGTCGGCTACTCCTACAAAGGCTCGCCCGTGAACGAAATGCCTGCCTCTGCCGAAGAATATGAGCGCGTCACGCCGATGTACAAAACTTTGCCCGGCTGGTGCGATAACACCTATGGCGCGCAGGAGGCCTCCAAGCTTCCAAAAGCCGCCATCGACTACCTGCGCTTCGTCTCCGACTTTCTCCAGGTGGAAATCGGCATGATCTCCACGGGCCCCGAGCGCCATGCCACCATCATCCAGCCCGGCACCCTCCTGGCCCGCTGGCTCTAACCGAGTTTTGTAGTGGGTTTTGTGACCGACCTTCAGGTCGGTTCTTTCTCTTCTCCGTGAGTTACCCCGCGTTGTCAGCCCGAGCGAAGCGAGGGATCTGCTTTTGCTTACTTCCTTACCTCATGCGCTACAATACTCCACTCCATGCTCTCCTTCGAACAAGCCCGCCAACTTGTCATCACTGAAACGCAATCTCAACTGACCCCGCCTCCCTCGTCGCTTCTCCCCGTCGCCGACGCCCTCGGCCACATCCTCGCCCAGGAAATCCGTGCCGACCGCGAATATCCTCCCTTCAACCGTTGCACTCGTGATGGCTACGCCGTTCGCGCCCGCGAAGCCACAAGAAATTCAACCCTGCGCTGCATCGGCGAAATCAAAGCGGGCGATACCGTCTTCGCCCCTCTCGAGCCTGGCACCTGCATCCAGATCATGACCGGTGCCGGCGTCCCGCCTGGTGCCGACGCCGTCGTCATGATCGAGTTCACCGGTCGCTCTGGCGACACTGTCACCTTCGACCGCGACACCGAGTCTGGCCAGAACCTCGTTCCGCAAGGAAGTGAAGCGCGTGCCGGCGACCTGATTCTCCAACCCGGCCTTCGTCTCGGCTTTGCGGAACTCGCCATCGCCGCACAGGTCGGTGCCGCCAATTTGCTCTGCTACCAAAAGCCTCGCGTCGCCATCCTTTCCACCGGCGACGAAATTGTTCCCATCGCCGAAGCTCCTGGCCCCTTCCACATCCGCAATAGCAACAGCGTCTCTCTCTCGGCGCAAGTCCGTCTCGCCGGAGGCCACCCCGTCGCTCTTGGCAGCGCCCTCGATCGCGTCGATGATCTCAGCGCAAAAATTGAACTCGGCCTCCAGCACGACATCCTCCTCCTCTCGGGCGGCGTTTCCATGGGGAAGTACGACCTTGTCGAGACCGTCCTCAAATCCTTCGGCGCGGAATTCCTCTTTGACGCCGTCGCCATTCGCCCCGGCAAGCCCGCCGTCTTCGGACGCTGCCGCAACAAACTGGTCTTCGGCCTGCCCGGCAATCCCGTCTCCACCATGGTCACCTTCCAGCTTTTCGTCACCCCGGCCATTGACCTACTCAGCGGTGCCCCCCCTCGCCCTCTCCCTCTGTTGAACGCCACCCTGTCGCAGGCCCTCCATGAAAAGCCCGGCCTCACGCATTTCTTGCCAGCTCGCCTCGAATGGGCCGCTGCTTCGCCTCAGGTCCACGCCTTGCCTTGGCAAGGCTCCGGCGACATCGCCGCCCTCAGCCACGCCAACTGCTTCCTCGTGGTCCTCGCTGATCGCCACGACATCCCCGCCGGAGAGAACGTTTCCGTTCTCCCTCGCCCCGATGTACTCTAAAGGCCCTTTGGAATGCGGTGGCTAGTCTGCTTTTTCGTCGAGGACCACAGACCACGCGAACAATGTCCAAGCTCTCTCACTACACCAAACGCGGCGAAGTTCACATGGTCGACGTCTCTTCCAAATCCGTCACCTCCCGCACCGCCATCGCTCATGCCTTTGTCCGCATGTCTCCGCGCGTGGTCCGCGCCGTTCGCCGCCTCAAGAATCCCAAGGGCAATCCTCTGGAGGTCGCCCGCATCGCCGGCATCACTGCCGCCAAGCGCACCTCCGAGTGGATACCTCTTTGTCACCCCATCCCTCTCACCCACATTGATGTGGCCCCGCGCCTGTGCAAAGATGGAGTAGAAATACTTTCCAAAGTGACAGCTACCGCGCAAACTGGCGTTGAAATGGAAGCGCTTGTCGCCGCCACTTGCGCCGCCCTTACGGTTTACGATATGTG
>Ga0074045_10000281_pt1 | contig 48909 bp, 41 predicted proteins | sample BogForMeECP23OM2_FD_94442 | JGI IMG/M metagenome (GOLD analysis project Ga0074045, IMG submission 94442) | Bog forest soil microbial communities from Calvert Island, British Columbia, Canada - Bog Forest MetaG ECP23OM2 | ecosystem: Environmental > Terrestrial > Soil > Wetlands ... | reverse complement strand
TTGCGTTGTGGCTCCCGCACTGGCTGGAGGAACTCGGTTACGAAATTCGTAGCGCTCGGCCTATCGTCGATGTTGTGCAACCCGATCACTTGAGCTGGACTTGGCTGGCAACCTTCGTCGAAGTCGGCCGTGCTCGCCTCGTCGAACTAGGATATCTGTCCCCGGGACACGCCAAATCTATCTGGCAGGCATTCAGTCAATTGCAAGCCACACCGGGAGCCCGCATGATCACTCCCGGCGTTCTGGAAATTGTTGCGGCCCGGCGATAGTAACGTCGCACGCGACGCGGAACCCATAGTCCGCATACTTGAACTCCGGAGGGATGCTGGAACGGGCCGCGCAACGCGACATCTTAATGTGGTGACGCCAGGAACCTCCGCGGGAGGCGCGCCGCTCGCCGGTTTCAGGTCCGCGTGGATTACGCTCGGGCGACACCGCATAATAGCCGGGCGCATACCAGTCACTGCACCACTCGTGCACGTTGTCGCACATGTTATAGAGACGGTATGCGTTCGGTTCGGCGCGGGCCACAGGTTCGGGCCCCGTCTTCCAATAACCGGCGCAACGATCTGCATAGCCACGCAGCGACTGCGGCGGCGCGTCGCCCCACGGGAACAGCGCCCCCTCACGGCCTCCGCGAGCCGCGCGCTCCCATTCGGCCTCCGTAGGCAAACGGAACTTTCCGCCGGTGCTTGCATTCAGCCACTCGCAGTAATGGCTTGCCTCGGACCACGACACTCCGACGACGGGCTGCTCCGGATGGTTAAACGCGGGGTTGCTCCAGAACGGCGGCGGTAAAGATGCTGTGTCGCGCAGGAAATGTCCGTAGTCGATGTTGGTGACCTGGCATGCTGCGAGCAGAAATTCGTCAATCCAGACGGGATGCACCGGCCTCTCATTGTCCTGGCCAGTGTCGCAGCCCATGAAGAACCATCCCGCGGGAATGCGGACGAGCGCGGGAATGTATTCTTCGGCGCGGGCTCGTAAGAGCGGTTGCGTCTCTTCCATGGTGTCAGAGCGTCCGCAGCGAGCGGACGACGTCTTCGATTTTATTCTCCTGGAACAAGCGAATGCCGGCAACACCAGCCGCTCCAGCGTCCAGGCACGATGCGGCGTTTTCGATGGTGACGCCGCCGAGAGCGAGGACGGGGATCTTCGCCCCGCACGCTTCTCGCAAGGCGGCCAGCCCGGCGGGTTGCGCCCCGGCAATGCCCGTTTTCCCGAACACCGGAGCGAAAACGGCGAAGTCGGCTTTCTCGGACGCAGCGCGAAAAACATCGGCGGGAGCGTGGCCAGAAGTGGCCACGAGAAAGTGGTCAGTGGCCAATGGCAGGTGGGCAGAAATTTCCAAAGCCGAGCGCACTTCATGAGGCGCCACATCTTCTGCGCGAAGATGAACCCCGTCGGCTCCCGCAGCCAGAGCGACATCCGTACGATGGTTAATTAAGAGGCGCGTCAACGACGAATTCTCACGCACAGCCGCGACCGCTTCCCGTGCCAAACTTTCCAACTCTCGAGCGCTCAGATCCTTCTCGCGTAGCTGGATATAGTCGACCCCGGCGAGCGCAGCTTCGACGATTTTCTCAGGCAGAGCCCGTCGCCGCGCCCGTTCGTCGCCGCGAAACTGGCTTCGGTCGGTGATGTAATAGAGCAAACAGCGGTGCGCCATTAGCTCTCAGCCTACTACGAGACCTCGCCCGCTTCTCGTCGAGATTAGCCTGCGGCAGGGAAGCCCTGTGGGTTCACTCTTCCCCGGCGTGCAGTTGGGTGGAGCACTCCGACATGTCACCATAGCGCGCGCGAGGCAGGGTCAAGAAAATGATGAGGGTGATGAGGCCGATGATGGCGACGGTGAAGATGCTGCCTTCCGGGCCGGTCGCTCCGCCGCTGAGGATCGGCTTGCCTACCGGATGAGTGGCGAGGAGATGGTGCTGGATCATGGTTCCGCTGTCGGAGACCCCATAGAGGAAGGATTGGGACCAGTCCCATGCGGTGTGGAACCCGATCGCCCACCACAGAGAGCCGGTGCGCCAGAGACTGAGGCAGAAAACCATAGAGGCCAGGCCGGCAGAAAGCAATCCGATAGGAGATTCACCTGGATTCTTGCTGTGGCCAAGTCCGAAGAGGATGGACAAGATGACGGCGGAAGTCCAGAAGCCGAACGCTTCGCTGTGGCTCGTTTTAAAAGCCCACCGGTAAATGCCCGCGAGGCCACGCGTGAGTGTGTATTGGATGTAGCCGCGGGTGAGGTACTCCTCAAGCAGCCCGACCAGGAGAAAGCCGAGCAGCCACATTGCCCCGTAACGGAGTACATCGCCGCCAAAGAGGAGGCGGCCGTCGATCACGAGCAGTCCCGTCTTCCTCAGGGTCAGCACAAGAAGGGAAAGACAGACGACTCCCCAGCCGAGTCCGGCGAAAAAGTGCGCAACCTTACTGCTGCCGCCCAAGCCGTAGACGGAGTTGGGACGGCGCTCGATCTTCGACATGATCCAGGTGACGAGGAGGACCGCGACCAAGGGGATAGACTCGTTGAGGAGCATCAACATGATGGGCACGTTCGAGGCGATCTGCTCGATGTTTGGAGCCTGCGGGTGGATCTTGCGGCTGACGAAGTGTGCAGCGGAGAGAATAATTGCGAGCATAGCGATGAAGACGAGCAGGCTCCAGCCAGCGCGGAGGCCGTCTTTGCCGATGAAGATCTTGCTGAGAACTGACGGCGGCGTAGCTGGGATCGGTTCGGTGGGGGACATGGTTGCATCGGGATTCATTGGGTCTCCTGAGCGACGGTTTGCGGCGAAATTGGCTCCGGGCGGTGACGTTCCGAACAGAAAGCCGTCAGCCAATCAGATTTCAGATTACTACGAGAACCGGTTCAGTTCTTGTGGGACGCGGACACTCTTTATCCGCGAACCTCTGCACTACAAGGAATATGGAGTCGCCGTGGCCGCAGGCAGTCCGCCGAGTTGCGCTCATCTTGGACGGCTGAGGGCGGCCGTTCCTACGCGAGCTGGTACGGGGGCGGAGCCCGCCTCCACACGGGCCTATTGCTGCGCGGTGAACAATCTCAAATTCTCAGCCTTCCAGCGCATCGCGGCGTAAATGCGATTGCGTCCGCTCGGATGATCGAAAAAAAACCACTCCTCGATGGGGCCGGGATTCATCTTGCGGTATTCGCCGAGATGGATCGCAGCCTGGGCAAACCCGTCGGGCTGCCGGCTCGCGTTCAGTCCGTACATGTCGGCTTCGTACTCCTGAGTCCGAGTAAAGGTGTTCATGATGGGAGTGGTGACGAAACCAAGAATCAAGGCCAACAGCATGACGAGTGGAATGACAGCGGTGTCGCCCACGCCCCGAATCTGCCACTTCTCGCCCCAGCGCTGGAGCGCCCAGACAAGTCCCCAATACAAGTAGGCGAAGGCCAGCACGGTGACGATCGAGTTAAACATGATGCCCTTGTAGATGTGGTTCATGACGTAGTGCCCCATCTCGTGTCCCATGACCGCCTGGATTTCTTCCGGCGAACCGCGGCGCAAGAGATTGTCGTTGAGGGTAATGCGCATCGTATTGGCAAAGCCGCTGACGTTCGCGCTCATTCGCGTTGACCGCCGCGAAGCATCGATCTTGTACACATCTTTCGCGCGGATTCCGTTGGCCCGCGCCATGCTCAGAATGGGGTCAACGATCTTCGGATCGTCGAGGCGCGTGACCTTATTGAAGATGGGAACTATGTAGACCGGGGCGACCAGCGCGGTGAATATCGAGAACAGCATGGTCACGACCGCACCCCAGATCCACCAGGTTCGCTGAAAACGGCGAACAACACCGAACAGCAACATCGCCAGCACGCCGCCCAGCGCCACTCCCACACCTAGACCCTTCAGTTGATCTACCAACCAGGGGCCAAAGGTCTGGGTGGCGAGCCCGTATTTGTGTTCGCGGAAATAATCTTCGTAAACCGTGAGCGGGAAGGCCAGGATGGTGGTGAGCACGAGGTATTGCAACCAGTACACAAATGTGTGCACCGTCTTGAAACGAGTGACCCGCTCTGCCAGTTCCCGCATGCGCGCCGACCACCGCAAATTCAGCAAGAGCAGCGCGACGACCACTCCATAGACAAAGTCCCAAAGAACCATCCAGTATCCGCCTTCGAAATAGGCGTCGGAACGGGCCGTCTTGTCGGCGGGAATCTGCGCCAGGTAAGCGTTTGTGGCCTCCGTGGGATCGAAATGCGGCGAGGGCTGTGCTTCCGCCGGAACCTGGATCACGGATGGCATCTCGTTTGGGCCTGGCGGTTGAGCGAGCGCGGGAGTTGCGAGGAAAGTTGCGCAGAAACAAATCAGGCAACAGAGTTCTGTGGCCAATCTCATTCGTGAGAACATTCTTGTTGTCTCCTGCAAACACTGAACGGTAGCAGTCTATACGGGGATGAGCGCACAGAGTTCCATCTGTAGAGACGCGGCTTCCCCCGTCTTCCTTGGACACGTCGAGAGCCACGGAAAGCCGCGTCTCTACGGGAGATCCGGCCCCTAAGGCGCCGCGCATCGAGATGGACTCAAGGTCGCGTCTTGGCGATTTCGGGGACGGCCGCTTCGCCGGTGCGCTTGGCTTGTTGCGGTGCGAGATGGTACCTGGTCAGTCCCTCTTTCAGGAACTCGAAGCTTTCTTCTGGCGAATCTGACATCTTGAACAGATCGAGGTCCGGTGCCGAAATCACGCCGGCGTCGACCATGGCTTCGAAATTGATGACCTTCTTCCAATAATCGCTGCCATAAATGACGACGACAATTTTCTTGGCCAGCTTCTCCGTCTGGGCAAGGGTGAGGATTTCAAAGAGTTCGTCGAGCGTGCCGAAGCCGCCCGGAAAAATCACCAGCGCTTTGGCCAGATACGCGAACCAGAACTTACGCATGAAAAAGTAATGAAACTCGAAGTTGAGCGAAGGCGTAATGTACGGATTCGGATTCTGCTCGAAAGGCAGGTTGATGTTGAGCCCTATCGTTTTCCCTCCCGCTTCGTGGGCGCCAAGATTGGCAGCCTCCATGATGCCCGGGCCGCCACCGGTGGTCACAACGAAGCGGTGACGCTTGGCGGGGATCTGGGTGGACCATTCGGTCAGCAGGCCGGCCAGCCGGCGTGCGTCCTCGTAGTAGCGAGCCATGCCAACGGCAGCCTCGGCGCGTTTCATATCCCTGCCCTGCTGCTCGTCGGAGATCTGAGCGCCGTTGCTCTGGACTTCGGTCAGACGGTTGCTGGCGTTGTTGTGGCTGTGAATACGGGCGGAGCCGAAGAAGACGACTGTGTCCTGGATCTGCTCGCGGCGGAAACGCGAGAGCGGCTCGCTGTACTCGGACAACAGGCGCAGAATTCTGCCGTCGGGACTGTTGAGAAATGGTTCGTTCCTGTACGCAAGGGGCGCAGGCTTGAGTTTTGGATCGGTCATAAGTTGCGTCATTGATACATTTGAATCATGCTGGCATTGAGTCATTGAGGTATTGAATTATTGGAGCATTGGGTTGAATGATTCAATGTCTCAATCATTCAATGACTCCATGATTTTCATTCCTCTTCCCGATATTGAATGGCCTCCCAAAAACCGATCCACACATTCAGCGCTCCCAAGCCGGTCGCGACGCCGCGCGTGAAACCGCTGGCTGCCACGGCGCGAAGCGAGGGATACGGAAGCAGTAGCGGGTTGTCGGACCATTCCGGACGCCAGGGCAAGATCATGAGCATCACCCCAAGCGTCGCGCACAAAAATACGAATAAAAGCACTCCGACACGGCGGAGCCATAGACGCGCGACGGATGGCGAGTGCCCGGCAACAGAAACTGGAACTCGAACCGCGTAAAGTGACGTTTCCGCCGAGGACTTGAGTTCCTCGACACGGGCGGGCTCGCTGGGAAAAGGTAGCTTGGGATCCGAAATCATTGCACGCGTGGTTCAGAGTAGAGCAGTGAGTCAGGCTGTTAGTAAGGCCGCCGGATAGGCGTGGGATCGGTTGCATCCCCAGCGCAAATTCCGAACCCACTTCGTGCATTCTACGACTTCAGAGCCTGAATGCGCTCGGCCACGTCGCGATAATCGATATTCGTGCCGTACACGGCGGTGAAATGGCGGAGTGCCGCGGGTTTGTCCCTGGCCGTTTCGCATGCCGACCCCAGTTCATAGTTGATGGCCAGACGCGCTTGGTCATCGAGTCCGGGGATGTTAAGCGCCTTTTCATACCAGCGGATCGCGGCTTCAGGAACGCCTTTATCAAGAAAGCATTGGGCCAGCCAGGTGTAGGTCTGGACGGGTTGCGCAAAGGCATGGCCGTGATCGATGGCAGTACAGACCTTCTGCAATTCGGCGATGGCTTCGTCGAGCAGGCCCATTTCGCGGAAGGCAACGCCCAGGTTGTAATGCGTTTCCGGGTCGTCATCGCCGGCAACAACCTCTTCTTCGAGTTCCTGTTTCAACTCCCCGAACATCTCCGAAAGATCGACGCTGTCGGCGCCATGCATGGCTTGGGCTCCGGCTCCCAAGGGCCGCACGGCAGCGGGGCCATAGCTCATCGAAGGAACGCTCATCGAAGGAATGCTCTTGGCCATAGCGGGAGCGGCGGCGGTTGCGGCGCCTTCCACCGACGCGGCTATCGTGGGCATGGCCGCTGGGGCGGGCGCCGCCGGCCAGCCCGGCAATGGCTGCGCGCCGTGTGGCTGGGCTTGCGGGAAAGAATCGCCGAGCGCGGCTTCGAGATCTGCGACAAACTCGGTCAGCTCGCCGGTCGTCGCATGCACGGATTCCGGCGGAGTAGATGTGGCGTACGTCGGTTCCGTTTCCGGCGTGGGTTCCGCCGAAGCCTCATGGTGGATTTCGTCGTGAGTATCGTGCTCGTACCCGGCCATCAGATCGGGCGAGGCGGCGATCTCGGACCCGTCCTGGGACTCCATTTCAACTTCGAAATCTGCGGGTTCATCGGCACTGATCTCGTCGGCGTTGATCTCCGTGATCTCCGGCTCCGGCTCGACCGGCGGCTGACCGGAGGATGCGACGGCAACCCGCAGCGGATCGAGAATGCGGGCATCGCTAGTCAGCGATTCAAGCTTCTCAAGGCCGGCGTGGGCCTGGTCCGTCATGAAGTGCTCGAGGTAGAAACGGATTTCTTCGACCGTCTCGGCGATCTCGGGATTGCTGGAGGCATCAGTCTTGGCAGTCGGCAGTTCTGCAGGCGGTGCGTGCTCGTCGACGGAAAGCGAATGCTCCCACTCGGAGGCAAGATCGGAGGAAAGCTCGTGCGCGTCAGCGTGCGCGGGCTCGGCCAAATCATGCTGGGCCAAATCGTGCCCGACCGAATCCTGCCCGGTCGAATCATGGACGGCAAATTCCGGATGCGCGGCAGCGACAATTTCGTGAGCGCCAGCCGCGGGCGTGGCCAGAGGCCAGGGCGAGGGAGGAGCCGCAGCACCGGACCGAGCGGCGGCCGGTGGAGCAACAGACGATGGTCCAACCGGCGACGATCCAACCGACAATGCACCGGCTGGCACGTTCTGCTCATAGCGAGCGGCCAATTCCCCGTAGCGCGTGGCTTCGTCCGAATGGCCGGCATCGTGGTACACGCTTTCCAGAGTGCGGCAGCAGACGGCGGCTTCGATAAAGCGATGGAAGCGGGTATGAAGTGCGGCCAGGCGCTGGTTCAGGCGCGCGTCGCGCGGTGCCTGAGGCAGAGCTCCCAGCAGAGGAACGACTGCCTTGTCCGGCAAGTTGTACGAGAGAAACAGATCCGCATCGGTGACCGCGGAACGCAGGGCGATGGCGATGTCGTCGGGATAGGCCTGATCGATGACCGGCGCGATCGCTTCCAATTCCTCCACGATGACCGCCCCCTCTTCGGCGGTGATCCCGATGGATGGCGACGCCTCCTCCATGCGCGCCATCACTTGCCGATAGTTTTGCTGATGCAGTTGGTTCTGGGGTTCGGTGGTGGCCAGCATCTGGTACAGGTCGCGAGCGCGAGCCAGGTTTCCGTCCTTGACGGAGGCGTGCGCCAGAAGTTCGGTGACTTCGTTGACGTGCGTGCTCTCGCCGGCTTTGTTCAGCAGAAGCAAGAGCCCGTCCAGTGCGCCCGAATCGTCGCGCACGTAGGTGATCATGGTATGCAGGCTGCTCAGCAGCTTGGTCGAGTCTGTCGCCAGCAGGCGATCGGCATGCCGCGTATAAACGTCGAGCGCCTCGTGATACTGACCGAGGCGGGCGCAGCCTTCCGCCAGCAGAAACAGTCCCTCGGGATCGTTGTGTACGGTCAGCAGCTTTTCGGCAATGGGCGCAGCTTGGGTCGGGTTTCCGGCCTGCAGGTATGCCTTCAGCAGGTCGCGTAAACCTTCGGGATGAGAATCGAGGTCGGATGCCTTCTCCAGATACTCGATGGCACTCTTCGGATCTCCGCTCTCGAGAGCGGACTTTCCGCGCAGCAGCAGAACGTAACTGCTGCCCGGATCGAGCACCAGCATCCGCTTCAGAATATCTTCGGCAGCCGCGAGTGAGCCACGGGAGCGCAGCGATTCCGCCGCGGCGCTGAAAATCTCCCACGCTTCTTTCTTTTTTCCGAGCCGGACATAAACTTCGGCGAGTTTCACCCGCATGGGGACATTTTCCGGGTCCATTTCGAGGACTTTCTGGAAAAGGCGCACCGCTTGGTCAAGATCGCCAGCCTTCATGAAGTCTTCGGCCACTTGCAGGTATTGGGCGCGGGCGTCGTTGAACAGCCCCTGCTGGGTGTAGAGTTCCGCTAGTTTCAGAGAGCCATCCACGCTCGGCTGGATCTTGGTGATCTTCTTGTACATGGCGATGCCCTTGACCGTAAAACCCTGCGCGGCATAGGCATCACCTACTGTTTTGAAGCACTCAATCGCTTTGGCGGTGTCGCCGAGGCGGGCGTAGAGATCGCCGATGGTGTTGTTGACGGTAAGATCTTTGCCATCGTTCTTCAGGACCTTTTCATACTCAGCAATGGCGTTCTGCAGCTTGCCCTGCTGGACAAACTTTTCCGCGGCGCTGAGAACCTTCTGTTTGTTGAAGCCAAAACCAAACGCCATAGGGAGCGGACTCCAGCCTTTTTTCCTGTCCAACGCTCGCGATTTCCGCCAGCGTCGAACGGCTCCGAACCTCGCCGGGAGATTCCCAGACGAAACCCCGCCAATCGCGCAACCAAGATTGCGGAATAAGATCGCGGAGTAAGGTAATTGTAAGGCCGGGTACCCGCAGTCCGACGGTTACCGACGATTACCGGGGGTTACCGAAAGGGAGTGTACGTCCGGTTCCGGAAAGAATCCGCTACCCACTTCCAGAATGGGAGCAAACCACCCAACACCTGGATGCCATACCGCCCGCCATGGTGTATCCTGCTGGCCCCGGTATTCTCAATTTCTTCAAAGCCATGCTGCAAATTACGAAGATTGACGTTGAAGGCTGGAAGCGGGCTTATCGCGCGGTGAATGAAATAAAAGAAAGAGGGAGTGAAACATGAGCACGGTGCGGGTTCTGGTCGGCACACGCAAGGGCGCGTTCGTGCTGACGTCGGACGGCAAGCGCGAACAGTGGGAAGTCAGCGGCCCTCACTTTGCGGGCTGGGAGATTTATCACCTCAAGGGATCGCCCGCGGACCCGAATCGGCTGTATGCGTCGCAGTCCAGCGGATGGTTCGGGCAGCTAATCCAGCGCTCGAACGACGGCGGCAAGACCTGGGAGCCGGTGGGGAACAAGTTCGTGTACGACGGTGTCCCCGGCACGCACCAGTGGTATGACGGCACACCGCATCCCTGGGAATTCAAACGAGTGTGGCATCTCGAACCATCGCTCACCGATCCGGATACGGTTTACGCCGGAATCGAAGACGCGGCTCTGTTCCGCTCAACCGACGGCGGACACAACTGGCAAGAACTCTCCGGACTGCGCGGCCACGGCTCCGGGCCAAAATGGCAGCCGGGCGCTGGAGGAATGTGTCTGCACACCATCATTCTCGATCCGAGCGACCCCAACCGGATCTTCATCGCCATTTCGGCGGCGGGCGCTTTCCGTACCAACAATGCCGGCAAGACGTGGCAGCCGATCAATCGCGGACTGTACTCACAAACCATCCCCGACCCGCGGGCCGAGGTCGGCCACTGCGTTCATCATGTGGCCATGCATCCGTCGCGTCCGGCAGTGCTCTTCATGCAGAAGCATTGGGACGTTATGCGCAGCGACAACGCCGGCGATTCGTGGCAAGAAGTCAGCGGCAACCTGCCGACGGACTTCGGCTTCGTGATCGACGTGCACGCCCACGAGCCGGAGACCATCTACGTCGTCCCCATCAAGAGCGACTCGGAGCATTTTGTCCCGGATGGGAAGCTGCGCGTCTTCCGCAGCCGCACCGGCGGAAACGAGTGGGAGCCGCTGACCAAAGGCCTGCCGCAAAGCAACTGCTACGTCAACGTGCTGCGCGATGCGATGGCCGTCGATTCGCTCGACAAGTGCGGAGTGTATTTCGGCACCAGCGGCGGGCAGGTGTATGCATCGGCCGACGCGGGAGACAGATGGGCGCCGATTGTCCGCGATCTTCCAGCAGTGCTTTCGGTCGAGGTGCAGACGCTGGGGTGATCGAGCAGATATGATCCGAGTCATACTCCCGCAACATCTGCGTACGCTGGCACAGGTTCGTGGCGAGGTGGAACTCGAGGTCGAGGGCCCGGCCACACAGCGCTCGGTGCTCGACGCGCTCGAGGACCGCTATCCGATGCTACGCGGCACCATCCGCGACCAAATCACACTGCAGCGGCGGGCTTTCTTGCGCTTCTTCGCCTGCGAGCAGGATTTGTCGCATGAATCGCCGGATGTTCCACTCCCCAACGCAGTTGCGTCCGGGGCGGAGCCGTTCATCGTGATAGGGGCCATTGCCGGCGGCTAGCGCGAATCCAGAGTCATGACCACAGCAACTGCCGAACTGCGCTCCAAGTTCTACTTCCCCCGCTTCTCAATCGGCACAAACTCCCGCGTCTCGTGTCCAATCCACACCTGCCGCGGTCGTGCGATCTTCTGTTCGGGATCGTTCAGCATTTCCTGCCATTGCGTCAGCCAGCCGATGGTGCGCGGAATTGCGAACAGCACGGTAAACATCTCGGGCTTGAAGCCCATCGCCTGGTAGATGATGCCGGAGTAGAAATCCACGTTCGGGTAGAGCTTGCGCCGCACGAAATAATCATCCTCCAGCGCAATGCGCTCCAGTTCCAGAGCGATCTCAAGTTTGGTGTTGCGTCCGGTAACTTCAAATACGCTGTCGGCGGTCCGCTTGATGATCTTGGCCCGCGGATCGTAGTTCTTGTAAACGCGGTGCCCAAAGCCCATCAGCTTGCCTTTACCTTCCTTGATCTTCTTGATGTAGGCGGGCACGTTGTCCTTGGAACCAATCTCATCGAGCATGTGCAGCACTTCTTCGTTTGCCCCGCCGTGCAGCGGGCCGGAGAGAGCCGCAGCCGCCGAAGCCGTGGCCAGATAGGGGTCGGCCTGGGAACTGCCCACAGCTCGCATGGCGTTCGTGCTGCAGTTCTGCTCATGGTCCGCATGCAAAACAAACAGAACGTCGAGCGCCCGCGCAATCACCGGATTGGCGGCGTACTTGGGTTCCACCATCTTCCACAGCATGTTCATAAAATTTTCGGTATAGGTGAGGTCGTTGTCCGGATAGATGTACGGGAACTCAAGCATGTGACGGTACGACATGGCCGCAATGGAAGGCATCTTGCCGATGAGGCGCTTGATCTGCAGCAGCCGGTTCTCGGGGTCGTGAACGTTCTTCGATTCCGGATAAACCGTGGACAGCGCCGCCACCGTGCTCACCAGCATAGCCATGGGGTGCGCATTGTAGCGGAAGCCTTCCATGAACTTCTTAGTGGTTTCATGGAGCATGGTGTGGTGCGTGATCTCAAACACCCAATTCTTCAATTCACTCGCGGTGGGCAGTTCGCCGAACAGAATCAGGTAGGCAACTTCGAGATAGGTGCAGTGCTCAGCCAAAACCTCGATGGGATAGCCGCGATAGCGCAGGATTCCCCGATCGCCATCAATGTAGGTGATCGCGCTCCGGCAGGAAGCGGTATTCGTGAAGGCGGGATCATAGGTCATCAGGCCGAAATCTTCGGGCCCGGTCTTGATCTTGCGCAGATCCAGGGCGCGGATGGTGCCGTTTTCTACGGGAAGAGTGTAGCTCTGCCCGGTACGGTTGTCGGTGATGGTCAAGGTATCTTGCGGCATCGAGTCTCCTAAGAACAAAATCTGTGAGAAAACAGTAATCTACCTGCACACTCGGTAGCAAACCAAGTAATGCTACCAGCAGCGAGCCGTGATTGCCGCGTTGTAGCGTTTTCCGACTATTGGCAACTGCGGTAGCCAGCATGTAGGGTATGAAAACGCCGGCACCGCAGGCAATTCCGCGTGGAGGGCAAATCGAAACCGTGACCTGGATCCGGACCATACCGTTCCTGGAAGCTGACGAAGAACTGAAGCAGGCGATGGAAGGGCAGAAGACGCTTTATCCGCAGGAGTACGCCGTTCCCATCCATCCCGCGGCGGGCGGCAGCTCCCAGGGCGTAACTTCGCAGATCGTAGCCTCACACTCCCTGATTCCGCAGGCGCTTCATCATGCGTTCTCGACCTTCGGCGTGCTGATGTCCCCCGACCTGCCGCTCGAGCGGCGTCATCACGAGATGATCGCCACCATGGTTTCGGTGACCAACCGGTGCGTGTATTGAATCGAGTCCCACGCAGAGTTTCTGCGTCGCGTCACTTTGGACAAGGAATTGGTCGAGGCACTCGAACGCGATTACACCACCGCGCCCATCACGCCGCAAGAGCGCGTGATGATCGACTACGTGGTGAAACTCACCCAAGATGCGACCAGGATCCGGAAAGACGATCACGAAAAATTACGGGCCGCAGGATTCGAGGATCAAGCCATCCTGCAGATTACGCTCATCGCTTCCTGGTTCAACTACATCAACCGCGTGGCCGACGCGCTGGGTGTGGGCCGGGAAGGGTAGGCCGGGAACTCACTCGTTGGCCACCCGTCGATGCGATTTCACGGCCAGGCAACGGGCGAAGATCGCCGACACCTGCGGAATCTCCTCTTCATTCAATCGAATCGCACTGCCCAGTTTCTTCAATGCCGCATTCAACGGCGCGGGCTGCGCCCCGGTCAGTTCGACGATCTGCTGCCACTCCCGCGCAACTGGAATGCGCTCGTCGGTTTCGGCGTCCTCGCAGAACTGATCGGCCGCCTCCGGAGGAGTTCCATACTCGTCGGCGACATCTTCATGGAAGTAGCCTCGCAGGAAGGTATGCAGCGCGGGAAAATTGGCGGCAGTGATTTCGGGTTTCGGATTCATGAGCGGCACTCCGGATACGAAGTCAAAACGTAGTAGTCGTTGGGCCCGGCATATTTCAGTACGACCAACGCGTGCTCACACACACGCGATTGATGTTCGCCGCGATTCATGGTGCGGCCGATCGGAACGTCGGTGTCATAGTCCAGCACCAGGTTGGGATGTCTTCCCGGTTGGTTGAGCCAGTTCTGGATTTGGCTCTGCGATTGTACGATGGCGGCGCCCACCGCGTGTTCCGCGGTCGAGAGGTCGGTGTAGGTCGATGCGCCCGTAATGTCGCGTTCCCGTTCCAGGCGGTCGCGCAGCTGCTGTTCGGTCTGCCCGACATGCTTGCGCAGGATGTGTCCGCCGGCTTTCTCATCCTGCCTGAGGTCGCGCACCGGACCATTCGTCTCGCGGGTCTCCGCCCGAAGGGCCATAGAACCGGCAGCGGAAGAAGACTCCGAGCTCGCACTGTTCGTGGAAGGAGGCGACTGGCACGAGATCAGGACGCACATCCCCAGCGCGAAAACGGCGGGAACCGTGACCCGAAATCTGGAGGCACGAACTGGAAAAAATGTTGTCATTGAGCCAAAGACTACCGCCCGAGTGCGGTTAGTCCTGTAAAGTTCTGGGAATTGTGCTACTAAACAGGGTGTGCGGGCAAGTGTTTTGGATTCTCTGGACGATTTCGAGCGCTGGGGTGGCGACTGCGCCTATGTGTTTCCGCGAGGTTACCGTCACGAGCGTTGGAGCTACCAGCGCGTCGCCGAAGTGGCCTATCAGTTTGCCCGCGATCTCCAGGCACGCAATATCGTCAAGGGAGATGCGGTGCTGTTGTGGAGTCCGAACTGTGCCGAGTGGGTGGCGGCATTCCTCGGATGCGCGCTTTGCGGGGTCATTGCCGTTCCCGTCGACGATGCCGCCAGCCCCGATTTTGCTCGCCGGATCAGCGCGCAGGTACGAACGAAGTTGGTGTTGTGTCCGCGCGAACGCGCCGCTTTTTTCGAAAAGGTCGAAGGTTTTGTCGCACAAGTCGTAACAGAGAAGATCGTAACTATCGATCCCGCCGATCTGGCGGATGCGGTCGCCGAGCATCCTTCGCAGCGTTTTCGTCCAGCCCCGATTCAGCCTTCCGACACGCTCGAAATCGTTTTCACCTCCGGCACCACGGCCGAGCCCAAGGGTGTCGTGCTTACCCATGCCAATGTGGTCGGCAATCTCGCTCCGATTGAAACCGAGATGAAAAAGTACTTGAAGTACGAGCGGCTGGTGCATCCGATTCGTTTTCTGAACCTGCTGCCGTTGAGCCACGTCTTTGGCCAATTCCTGGGAATTTTTCTTCCGCCGCTGCTCGGCGGCCCCGTCGTGTTCGAAAACACATTCAACCCGACTGAAGTGATGGCGACGATCCGCCGGGAACGAGTCTCGGTGCTGGTGGCCGTCCCGCGCATGATCGATTCGCTGAAGCAGAAGGTCGAAGGCGATCTCGATAACGCCGGCGAGCGCGAAGACTTTGCCGCGCGCTACGCTGCTGCCAAGAGCCAGCACTTCCTGCGGCGCTGGTGGACGTTTCGCGATGTGCGCCGCCGATTTGGATGGAAGTTCTGGGCCATAATCAGCGGCGGCGCCGCCCTCGACCGCGAGACCGAGGAATTCTGGCATCGCCTCGGGTACGCCGTGATCCAGGGCTACGGATTGACCGAAACGACTTCGTTGATCAGCTTGAACCATCCCTTCCATACCAGCCGGGGTTCCATCGGCAAGGTTCTTCCGGGGCGCGAAATCAAGCTGGCGGATGACGGTGAGATTCTGGTGCGGGGCAGCGGCGTCGCCAGCGGCTATTGGAACGGGCGCGAACTGCAACCGGTCGCTCGTGAAGACGATGAAGGCTGGTATCGCACCGGTGACCTGGGCGCGGTCGACGAGCAGGGCAATCTCTTTTTCAAGGGCCGCAAGAAAGAAGTGATCGTCACGCCCGCGGGCATGAACATTTATCCGGAAGACCTGGAGGCCGCGTTGCGGCAGCAGAAAGAAGTGCGCGATTGCGTGGTCGTCGGGCTCGAGCACGGCGGAAATGCCGAGCCCTGTGCCGTGCTGATTCTGCGCGATCGTAACGCGAACGAATCGGCCGTCGTCGCGCCGAATAATATCTTGCAGCGCGCCAATGAAACGCTGGCCGACTATCAACGCATGCGCACCTGGTTTGTCTGGCCCGAAGAAGATTTCCCCCGCAGTGCCACACAAAAGCCTCGCCGCAACGTGATTCGCGATGCGGTCGAAGCCGCCCTCCGCGGACAGGCAGTCGGGGGCGCCGCCAGCCCGCTGTCCGAATTGCTGTCACGAATCACCGGTCGCGCCGCGCCGAGTCTGATGCCGGACGCCACCCTGGAAAGCGGCCTGGGACTAAGTTCGCTGGAACGCGTCGAACTGCTCGGCGCCCTCGAAGACCGCTATCAGATCGACCTGAGCGAAACCAATTTCGAAACCAGGTTCACGAATGCCGCCACCGTTGGCGATCTCGAAAAACTGCTGCAGGGGGAACGGAGTGTTCCCCGCAAGCTTCACGATGTCGAGTTGCAAGGTCGCGAGTTTCACTCTCCGGCCTTTCATTACCCGCGCTGGAGCCTCCGCTGGCCAACTACGTGGCTTCGGCTGGCGGCGCATTATCTCCTGGCGCGCCCGGCCGTGTTTCTTCTGGGACGGCCCCGCATCATTGGACGTGAGAACCTGCGTGGCATTCGCGGTCCCCTGTTGGTCGTCTCAAATCACGTTGCCGATGTCGATATCGGCTTTATCCAGGCGGCGCTCCCCGCGCGGATCCGCCATAAACTTGCGACCGTAACCCGCGGCGAGACGCTCGAAAGGTTGCGCTCGCCGGGTTCGGATCGCAGGTGGTTCACCCGGATTTACGACCGCCTGCAGTGGACACTCGGCGTGGCGTTGCTGAACCTGTTCCCGCTGCCGCGCCAGTCCGGCTTCCGCAAAAGCTTTGCTTACGCTGGAGAGGCCGTCGATCGCGGCTACAGCGTGCTTGTCTTTCCGGAGGGACAGCACACCGAAGACGGCAGGCTCCGGCCGTTCCGCAGCGGAGTTGGGCTGCTGGCTAACAATTTACGCATTCCCGTCCTGCCGATGCGAATCGATGGCTTATTTGAAATCAAGAAGGCTGGGAAGAAGTTTGCTGCGCCCGGAGAAATTCAAGTGCGCATCGGCAAGCCCATCCAGTTTGCGCCAGAAACCGACCCCGAGGAAATCGCGAACTCCCTGCAAAAAACGGTTGAGAACCTCTAGCACCGTGGGACCGGCGTCTCGTTCGTCCTGCCGGGTTGGGACGCCCGACTGTCCACTCCCACTGTCCACTAAGAAGAGGTAACCAAACTTTGCGCTCCGGCCCGTGTTAGAACTGAGGTGAACGTCCGTCAGCTATGAACGCAATAATGATCCGTTGCCTGCTCGCAATCTTTGTGGCTAGCCCTGTCCTGGCCCAGCAACCGCCATCCGCGCCGACTTCACCCAAGTCCGCTGCTACTTCCACTCGCGGCGCTTCCTCGAAACGCACACTCACGCCCGCTTACAAGCTAAACGAAGAGCAGCGCGCCCTCCACGCCTTGAACCGCCTGACTTTCGGCCCCCGTCCCGGCGATTTGCAGAAGGTTATGGACACCGACGTTAACGATTGGATAGAACAGCAACTGCATCCCGAAGAAATCGCCGACAGCGTGCTCGACGGAAAGCTCGGCCCGTTACGCACCTTGCGCATGTCGACACGCGACTTGGTGCAAACTTTCCCCAATAAGAATCTGGTCAAGACTGCGGCCGAGGGAAAGATTCCTTTGCCTACCGATCCCTTGATACGGTCGATTTACGAGGTGCAGATCAGCATCCTCGCCGAGCGGCAGAAGCAGGATCAGGCAGCGCGCGACGGCAAGACTCTCGATGCCGACATTAAGGCAAAGATGGACAAACAGAATCAGGACGCGGTCGCCGCGCAGTCCGATGGCATCCTGGCGCTGCAGAAGGAAAAAAGGATGGAGGCGATCCTCGCGCTGCCGCCCGACCAGCGCCGCCTATTCGTCACGAACATTCGCGGAGCGCAACGCGAGCGCCTCTTGGCGGAACTGCCGCCCGACCAGCGCGAAGCTTTCCTCGCTATGACCGGGCAGGTCAACGTTGTCGTGAGCGAACTGCAACAGGCTAAGCTCTTGCGCGCTCTTTACAGCGAGCGCCAGTTGCAGGAGGTGATGACCGACTTCTGGTTCAATCATTTTAATGTTTACCTCAATAAGGAGGCCGACCAGTACCTGGTCACGGCCTACGAGCGCGATGTCATCCGTACGCATGCTCTGGGTAAGTTCAAAGATCTGCTGCTCGCGACCGCGCAAAGCCCCGCCATGCTCTTCTATCTGGATAACTGGCTGAGTGTGGGACCGAAATCGCCCGTAGCCGTCGCCGCGCTCGTCGCGAACAAGGGCAAGCCCGGCAAGGCGATTCCCGGACTCAACGAAAACTATGGACGCGAACTGATGGAACTGCATACGCTCAGCGTCAATGGCGGCTACACCCAGCACGACGTGACCGAACTGGCGCGCGTCCTCACCGGCTGGACCATCCAACCCCTCGAACAGGGCGCGACGTTTCAGTTTGACCCGAAGAAACACGATCCCGGAGACAAAGTCGTCCTCGGCCAGACCATTCCCGAAAATGGGGTCAACGAAGGTCTGCAGGTTCTTGACATGCTGGCGCATCATCCGAACACGGCAAAGTTCATTGCCAGGAAACTCGCCATGCGCTTCGTCGCCGACAATCCTCCGCCCGCGCTCGTCGATCGTTTAGCGCAAAAATTTCTCTCGACCGACGGCGACATGCGCGAAGTTCTCCGTACACTGTTCAAGTCGCCGGAATTCTGGTCCGCGAAGGCTTATCGCGCGAAGGTCAAGACGCCTTTCGAATTCGTCATCTCTTCGCTGCGCGCCACCGGCACCGACCTCAACAATCCCGGACCCCTGCTCGGCATTCTGAACAAGATGGGAATGCCGCTCTACCTGATGCAGCCACCGACCGGGTATTCCATGGCCGAATCGACCTGGATGAACTCGGAGGCACTGATCGACCGCATGAACTACGCGCTCGCGCTCAGTAACGGACAAGTCGGCGGAACGAATTTTGACGCCGGCCGCCTGCTCGCCCTGGGCACCCTCACCAGCCGTGGCTTCCCGCGCCCACATTCGTCGGATTCAGATAACGAGCGCGGACAAGAAACCGCCTTGCTCCTGCTGGAAAACGCGCTGCTGAATGGGGAGATTTCCGCTACCACGCAGAAGGCAATCCGCCGGCAGCTGGACGACCCGCAGGTGGCGGCGCACGCGCTCGACGATCCCAAGCGCACGCTCAACACTATGACCGCGCTCGTCATCGGCTCGCCGGAGTTTCAACACCGCTAGATTCAGGCTGTGGAGGGACGGGGGCCCTCGCCCGTCCAAGGCGAGCCTAGCTCGGTCCTCGAGCCTCAGCACGACCGCATCCGGCCGCGCGGAACGTGTGCTGGAAAGAGAAGCCCAGAAAAAAACAAAAGGCCGGGCAATTGTGCCCGGCGCTTCGTATTGAGAAACTGTCAATCGCTGAGTTGAGCTAGATCAGTTTCCCATTAACCTCGTTCTGGTCTTTTATGTATTAAGCGTTGCGCAAAACCCTCACTTGACAGCATGAAACTTCAATATCAGCGCAAACCCTTACATCACCAGCGCGAGCCCTTCCAGCTCACGCTCAAGTACGGGCAGCGAACAGCCCGCCATTTCCACCCGCCCCGCAGCGTCGATCGCAGCGGTCTGCGAAACGCCATAGCCCCGCCCCGCTAAGAAAACCTGCAGCAGCTCCGCTGCCTCGCGGGAATCCACCATGCCGCCCTGGATCAGGTCGTTTCGCAAGGCGCATAGCTCGGTCACCGTAAATCTTTCTTTCATGGCCATTCTCACCGTCCGACCTCCGAGGCGTTGCTCACTTAGATTCATCGGCAACCGGATTCGTTACATGCAATCGTGATGCCGTAACTTCGGTACCCCGTGGGATACGGCCCTACGGGGCCTCAAGTTCTTAGAACCCAAGATTTTGCAAAAGGTTGCGAGGGAGCTTATTCCCGAAGGCGAGCGGGAAAATGACAAGGGTGTGCGTGGTCAGAATGACAATAAATGTCGTTTCGAGACGAAAGACAACCCAACTTTGTCGGATGTTATAGTCTGGCGGTTGGCTCCGGCTTCGTGCCGGGTCTCTTCAGGCCGCGTCGATCGTGGCGGCGTCCACCAGCATGATCGGGATGTCATCCTGAATGGGGTACACGCGGCGACATTCGCCACATTTCAGGTTTTTGTCACCCGCATTCAGGGTCACCGGCTTCTTGCAAACCGGGCAGACCAGTATGTCGAGAAGATCCTGAGAAATCATACAGCCTTGATTGTAGCGCACCTCGTAGCTCACCTCCCGATGATCCCGTGCCGACCCGATGCGATAGAATCGCCTTTCAATATAGTGGGTTCCGCAGCGAGGCGCGATGGCAGCCAGGATTCTTGACGGTACCAGACTAGCCGGTGAAATCCGCGCGGAAGTAGCCGCCCATGTGAGAGCGCTGGCCGCATCGGGCGTGCGCCCCGGCCTCGCCGTGGTGCTCGTGGGGCACAACCCCGCATCCGAGGTCTATGTTCGCGGCAAGGTGAAGAGTTCAGAAGAGGTCGGCCTCTACAGCGAACAACACAAGCCTGCCGAGAGCGCGACGACCGAAGACCTGCTCGCGCTCATCGCCGACCTGAACCGTCGCGACGAAATCGACGGCATCCTGGTGCAGTTGCCGCTTTCGGCGCACATCGATGCCAAGAAGGTTCTGCTGGCGGTCGATCCCGCCAAAGACGTGGACGGCTTCCATCCCATGAACGTGGGCTACCTTTCCACGCAGCGTCCCGGCCTGGTGCCGTGCACGCCGGCCGGCGTCATGGAGATTCTGCGGCGCAGCCAGATACCAATCGCCGGGCGGGAGGCCGTAGTCGTCGGACGCAGCGACATTGTCGGCAAACCAGTAGCCATGCTGCTGCTCAATCAGAACGCCACCGTCACCGTCTGTCACTCGAAGACGCGCGATCTCCCCGCGGTTTGCCGCCGCGCTGACATTCTGGTGGCAGCGATCGGCCGCCCCGGCATGGTCACCCGCGATTACGTGAAGCCCGGAGCCATAGTGATCGACGTCGGTATCAACAAGATCACCGACCGAAAAGAATTTGATCGCTTTTTCGCCGGAAACAAAAAGCGCGAAGAAACGTTCCTGGCAAAGGGTTCAACCCTGGTAGGCGACGTGCATCCCGAGGTAGCCGAAATTGCCGGCGCCATTACGCCGGTTCCCGGAGGCGTCGGCCCGCTGACCATCGCCATGCTGATGGCCAACACCGTAAAGGCCGCAATGCTAAGGCGTGGGATTTCCTTGTCAGAGACGGGGCTTGCCCCGTCTCCGCTTGCACCATATTCGCCTGTCCGGTCGTAAGGAGACGCGGCCAGCCACGTCTCGACGAAAATTCGATTGGGCATCTATTAAATGTGAGCACATCTTGCTAAAACTCGGCCTCACCGGCGGCATCGCGAGCGGTAAGTCCGTCGTCGGCGAGATGTTTGTCCAACGCGGAGCGCACCTGATCCAGTCCGATGCCGTCGCACACCAACTCATGCAACCAGGCCAAGCGGTCTATGAAGAGGTCATCCGCCGCTTCGGCCGGGAAATCCTCAATCCCGACGGAAGCATCAACCGTTCCCGGCTAGCCGAAGTCGCTTTTGGAAACCCTGGCGGCGCCCCTCCACGCGTCCAGGAACTCAATGAAATTGTTCATCCCGCCGTGATCGCGCACGAAAACCAGTGGATGGAAGAAATCGGCCACCGAGATCCGAACGCCATCGCCATCGTTGAAGCTGCCCTCATTCTCGAAGCGAACGCCGCCGGCCGTTTTGACCGTTTGATCGTCGTAACCTGCCAGCCCGAACAGCGCGTTCGGCGTTTCGCCCGACGCCTTGGCATTTCGGAAGACGCCGCCCGTGCCGAAGTAACGCGCCGTATGGCGGCACAGATCCCCGACGAAGAAAAAATCAAAGCTGCCGATTTCGTAATCGACAACTCCGGATCGCTCGATGCCACCGAGCAGCGGGTGCAGCTTGTGTTCGCGGAGTTGCGCCCGCGTCTCTGATAATTTGGAGTTGCCTCCCGCCGCTTGATCATTGCTTATTGCTTAGTTGGCTCTCCGGCTCGGCATGACAAGCCATTGCAACAGCGAACTGACTACGCTCAGCAGGATGGCGCCGAGGAAAGCGGCGACGAAGTTTCGCACCTGGAATCCGCGCACAAACGATGCCGCCAGCTCTAGCATGAGCGCGTTGATCACGAACCAGAACAGGCCGAGCGTGAGGAGCGTCAGCGGGAACGTGATGATCTTAAGCAACAATCCCAGGGTTGCGTTGATCAGGCCTATGACCAGGGCCGCGATCAGGGCGGCCGTCGGGCCGCTTACGCTAATGCCCGGCACTACATGGGCAACGACCCACACGGCCACAGCGCTTAGAATCCAATGCAGCAGAAGACGCACAATAAACCTCCTTTAGAGCAATGATTGGAAACTATACAACGTGAAGCCGCCTCAGAAAACATCGGCAACGAAAACCAATGCGGCGCGCCTGCTTGATCAGATGGGGATCCGCTATGAACTGCGGGAGTACGACGTGGATCCCGAGGACCTCGCCGCAGAAACGGTTGCGGCCAAGATCGGATTGCCGCCGGAGCAGGTTTTCAAGACGCTGGTGGCGCGGGTTGAAGGAAAAAGTGACCGCAACGGAATTGTCATGGCGGTAATCCCCGGCGATCAGGAACTCAACCTGAAGGCACTGGCGACCGCGGCGGGAGAGAGAAAGATTCAACTTGTCCCGGTAAAGGAACTGCAAGCGCTCACCGGCTACATTCGCGGCGGTGTGACCGCACTGGCGGCTAAGCGGGATTTTCCGGTGTATGTGGACGAGACCGTCGAGCTGTTCGATGTCGTATCCATTTCGGCGGGCGTTCGCGGATTACAGATTCTGATCGCGCCCGCCGACTACTTGCGGGCGACCCATGGAATAATTGCGGCGCTCGCGGAACCGAAAAGAGACATCCGGTGAAAGAAGCCGTCAATCGTGCGATTGCCCCCGTGATCCCCGTGTCCCCTATAATGAACAACTCTCGGCGGATGCCCGCGACGCCAGGTTCCCATCCCATCGCCGCCAGTATTAGACTGATTAAGCTTTCAAATACCGATCCTAACTAAGACGACCCGAGGTAAGCCATGCCCACCGCCACGCGCATCAACCCGCTTTCCTTCCTCACCGACCAGCTCGACGAACTCAAGGCCAAGGGCACGCACTTCAAGCTGCGCGTGCTGGATGACGAGCAGGCCCCGGTCTGCACTTTCGACGGCAAGCGGGTCATCAATCTCGCCTCGAATAATTACCTAGGATTCACTACGCATCCCAAGCTGCGCGAAGCGGCGCTCGAAGCCACGCGCAAGTACGGCGTCGGATCGGGTGCCGTGCGCACCATTGCGGGCACCATGAAAATTCACATGGAACTGGAGGAGAAGATCGCGCGCTTCAAGAACGTCGAGGCCTGCGTCGTCTTCCAGTCGGGATTTACGGCGAACGCGGGAACGGTTTCCTCCTTTCTTGGTAAAGACGACTACATCATTTCTGACGAACTCAATCATGCTTCGATTATCGATGGCTGCCGCCTTTCACGGGCGAAGATCCTCGTCTTCCGCCACAAAGACGTCGCCCACGCCGAAGAGCAACTCGCCGGCGTAAAGAACCAGCCGGGCAAGAAGCTGCTGATCTCCGACGGCGTGTTCTCGATGGATGGCGACATCGGCCTGCTGCCCGGCCTCTGCGACGCCGCCGAAAAATACGGTGCGATCATGATGGTCGACGATGCGCATGCTTCCGGCGTGCTAGGCCGCAACGGAAGAGGCACGATCGATCATTTTGGAATGCACGGGCGCGTCGACATTCAGGTTGGCACGTTGTCGAAGGCGATCGGCGCTCTTGGCGGCTACGTCTGCGGCACCCGCGATTTGATCGATTTTCTTTATCACCGCGCGCGTCCGTTTTTGTTTTCGACATCGCATCCGCCGTCGGTAGCGGCCACCTGCATTGCCGCTTTCGATGTTCTCGAAACCGAGCCGCAGTGGATGGAGCAGCTCTGGACGAACACGCGCTTCTGGAAAAAAGAACTCGGACAGCTCGGCTTCAACATCGGAGGCCAGACCACTCCCGCAAGCGAAACGCCGATCACGCCCATTATCATTGGCGACGGACGACTGACCATGGATTTTTCCCGCGAACTGTTCAAAGAAGGAGTGCTTGGAACCGGCATCGCATTTCCCACTGTCCCCGAAGGCAAAGCGCGCGTGCGCACCATCATGACCGCCACGCACACGAAAGAAGAACTGCAACAGGCGCTCGAAGTGTTGCAGCGAGTGGGGAAGAAGATGGGAATAATCGGATGATGCCGAGAGTCGCATCGCGCCCGCCGGCTGCCCTACATATGTCGACTGCGGGAAAGCATATTTCCGTGTCGGGAGTTAGCTATGAACACCGGTTTCATTGGCATTGGCAGCATGGGAGGCATGCTGGTTCGGGCGCTGTTGCGCTCCCGAGCGCTCGCGGTCGAGAACGTTTGGGCGGCGAATCGCTCCGAGGGCAAGCTGACAGCGCTGGCTGCCGCGTTTCCGGGCATCCACGTTGCCAGCGCCCGCGGGCTTGCCGCCAATTGCGATCTGATTTTTCTCTGCCTCAACCCCGGGGACGCGGCCAGTGTGCTCGCCCAGATGGGCCCGGAGCTCCATCCCGAACAATTGCTGGTCACGACTGCCAGCCAGATTCCACTCCAAGCCCTCGAGGATCGTGCACCCTGCCGCGCAGCCAAGTTCATCCCCTCCATCACTCAGGAGATCGGTGCGGGCGTCGCGTTGCTGATGTACGGCTCTCGCGCCACTGCGGATGACCACTGGCTGCTGGAGGATCTGCTCGGGCGCATCAGTCATCCCATCGTGATCGGAGAGTCATGGTCGCGGCCGGCCATCGGCCTGGCTTCCGGCGGTCCGGCGTTTGTGGCTTACGTGTTGGAATCGATGGCAGAGGAAGCCGCACGCAGCAATCCTGACTTTCCACCCGAACTGGCTTTCAGCCTGGTACAGGAAACGGCGGCCGCCACATTGCGGCTTATGGCAGAAGGCAATATGAACCCAGAGGAAGTAATCCGGCGGGTCGCGCTCCCTGGCGGCATGACCGCGCGCGGAATCGATGTCTTGTCACGCTACGTGCCGCAGGCATGGCAAGCAATTTTCAGGGAAAGCGCCGAAAGAGAGAAAAGCGCTCGGGAAACGCTCGCGCTCTGACGAAGCCGCTGCCTCGCCCTCTTGCCAGCGCCGCTATTTATGTTGGCTGACGGACGCAGGCTTTCGGGCCACCACAAGCAAATGCGCGCTGATGCCAACCATCGAGGACTCGGACCCGAACATGCGAGCGACGCGCAGCAGATCGGCGCGACGGCGCGGATCTTCAAGTCGCGCGGCTATATCCGGGAGGATCCAGCCCGGGCCTTCAATTCCGTACAACCCGTCGATCAAAAGGCCAGCAGCCAGCACTTCCGCGCTGAGATCTTCCGGTCTGTGAAAGTACGCCGTGGTGAAGTAGTCAAGCCGCCCGGTGAGGTTCCGGTGCTGTCCGTCGCGCAGGTCCTGCTCGACGATCGTGGCAAATTGCTGGTCTTGAAAGAGATCGCGCGCCAGGCCGTCCAAAGCTGAAGCCCAGCGCGAGATGGCGGCCGCAAACAGGCGACCGCCCGGTTTTAGAACCCGCGACGCTTCGGCGAGCGCGCGGGCACGATCTTGTGCGGCAGTCAGGTGGTACAGCGGACCAAGAAGGAGAACGATGTCGGCGAACGCATCGGGAAAATTCGTCGCCCGCGCGTCGCCAACTCGACACGAAGCAAGTGGTCGAGGATGGGTGGCGCTCCGCCGCTGCGCCTCGGCAACAAGCCGCGGCACAGCGTCAAGCAAGTGGACTGTATAGCCCGCTTCTGACAACCAGAAGGCGTAGGCGCCGGCCGCACCACCAATGTCTAGAACGGTAGCTGGCGCGGCGGGCGCGTGACGCTCGATCAGTTCGCGCGTGCGAAGGGCCTCAAGCAGGAAGGCGCCCTCTTCGAGTCGGTCCTCCTCGGGCGCTTGGTGATAGTACTCTGCAATCGTCGAATCGAAATCAGGAATTGGTTCGTCCATGCCGTCACCTTCGGGCTGCCTGCGAGGGTCCCGCCGGCACGTCATCCACGATAGCCTGCACTAACTCATCAATTGCGTCAGTAACTCGCTTAGGCGGAAGATTGAAGTTATTCGAAAGGATGGAGAAGACGACCACTTGTCCGGAATCGGTCGTCGCGTATCCGGAGAGCGTCTTAACTCCTCCCAGCGAGCCAGTTTTGGCCAGAACGCGGCCATGCAGGCGGGGAGATGCAAGGCGTTCGGTGAGTGAGCCATCCACGCCGGCGATCGGGAACGTCGCCTTGTAATCCGCGCCCCACGGCTGCCTCGAGCAATAACTCAGTAACTCGACAATGGCGTGAGGAGTTACTAAGTTCTGGCGCGAGAGGCCGGAACCGTCGTAGAAAACATACTCCTCGTTGGAGATTCCAGCCTGAGTCAAAAAACCGCGGAGAACTTCGAGCCCGCCTTCAATAGTTCCGGCGTTGCCGCGCTCACGCCCCAGCAGGCGCAGCAGAATTTCAGCATGCAGGTTCTGGCTGACTTTGTTGATTACGCGAACATCCTGCAGCAGCGGCTTGGATTCGTAACTGGCAAGAGTAATGGGCTGATCGGCTTTCAGCGGACGCGGCTGGCCGTCGCTGCCGCCATGTGACGGCGCGAGAGCGGTCACGCTGAAAGTCGAAAGGGTGGCGAGTTCGGTGTGGCGTGTGCGCTGACGCCCGTAGATTACGATGCCGCGCTTTTCCAGTAGCTGGCGGAAAAGTCCAGCGGCAAACTCAGCCGGATCCTCGATGGCGAGCGCTTCATTGGCGCCGGCGTCATCGAGTGGCATGTTGCCCCAGAGCGTGAGCACGGTCGAGCCGGGCTCGCGGTTGATGAAGAACTTACGTCCCGTGCCTGCGGGCGTGGTAATGATGCGATTGTCAAGCCGGTAATACTCGGCGAAGGGCTTGACACTGACGAAGGCTTTTTCGCCGGGACGGTCGGCCGGCAGAATGTTAACGAAGACTACATTGTCGTTAATGGTGAGGGCGGAAACGGGAGCGCCATCCGCCCAGACGAGATCATCCTGGCTCCAACCTTCACCATAGCGCTCAAAGGCAAAGTAGGAGTCGTCCGCCACGATGTCGCCGTCGATGAACTTCACGCCCTTTTGCACGAGCGCGTCGGCAAGAGCTTCAAGAGCTTGAATAGGATCGTCGTTGCGCTGGGTCTTGAGATCGTAGGGAAGTTCGCGCCCGGAGAGATTGGGGTCGCCGTGGCCGACAAGCACCAGATCTCCGTTAAGCCGGCCGTAGCGGTCCAGAGTGCCAGTGGTTTCAACCGTGGTATGGAATTTGTAATCGGGACCGATTAGCGCCAGGGCTGCGGCGGTGGTGAAGAGCTTAGTGTTCGAAGCGGGCGTGAAAAGCTTGTCTGCGTTTTGCGAGTACAGCGTCTTGCCCGTCGTTTTGTCGGACGCTGTTTCGGACGTTGTTTTGGATGACAGAGAAACGACTTCGATTCCCCAGAAGCCGCGGGCAAGATCGGGCGCGCTGAGCACCGCGGCAATGCGATCTTGCAATGGCCGATCCTGCAATGCCCGATCCTGCAAAGGTTGGCCGGGTGCGGCCAGTAGCGGCGCGACCAGCAGAATGACGATGGGGAGCAGACGCGCAACTGATCGCCGGCGAGGCATTCAGTGGATTGTAACATCCGGGAAAAATGGACTCGTTCTAGAATAGCGGGAGCGTGCGCGCAATTTTTCAATGGAACGTAGGCTCTCGCGTCCTTGAGTTAGGACGACGCACTTTAATTATGGGCATCGTGAATGTAACTCCCGACTCGTTTTCCGACGGAGGAGTTTACATCGACGCCGAGAAGGCGGTGCTCCGCGCCGAGCAATTACTGGGCGAAGGCGCAACCATCATTGACGTGGGTGGGGAATCGACGCGACCCGGAGCATCGGAATCGGTATCCGAAGAGGAGGAGCGGAGGCGGGTGTTGCCCGTGATCCGGGATTTGAAGCGGCGACGGCCTGGCGCGGTGGTAAGCGTCGATACCTACAAAGCAAACGTGGCGCGAGCGGCGGTGGAACTCGGAGCGGAGGTTGTGAACGATGTGAGCGGGTTCCGGTGGGATCCGAAGATGGCGAAAACCCTGGCTGAACTCAAAGTGGGAGCAGTGCTGATGCATACGCGCGGGCGGCCGGAGGAGTGGCGATCATTGCCGCCGATTGGCGATCCGGTCCTGACGGTGAAGCGGGACTTGCGACAGTGGGCCGAGACGGCGACCCTGGCGGGCATCAAGCGCGATCACCTAGTGCTGGATCCGGGGTTTGGGTTCGGGAAACGTTTCGAGGAGAATTATCCGCTGCTGGCGCACTTCGGCGAACTGCAGCAGATGGGATTCCCGCTGCTGGCCGGAGTATCACGGAAGTCATTCATTGGGCGAATGCTCGCGCGCATTGGCCAAACTGATGAGAAGAATGAAGACGCGCCGGTGGCGGAGCGGATTTACGGAACACTGGCGGCAGAAGCGGCTTTGATCTTGAAAGGGGCGCACATCATCCGGACCCACGATGTGCGATTCGCGGTCGAGGCAGCACGAGTCGCAGATGCGATCGTGGCGAGTGGAGGCTAGATAAGGAAACGCTTGGACAGCCGAGGGTGGCTGTCCCTACGCGCGGGCGGCATCGGCAAGGGGGACTGCGACTTTGAGCACGGGGAGACGGATTTCAAACGCAGCGCCGCCTTCAGGCCGGTTGTAGCAGGTGATTTGTCCCTTGTGATCCTGGATTACGCCGTAGGTGGCGCTGAGTCCAAGGCCGGTGCCTTTGCCAACCGGCTTGGTGGTGTAGAAAGGATCGAAGACGCGCTCGGGATCTCGCAGGCCGGGGCCAGAGTCGGCGAACTGGACGGCCACTTCGTTGCCTTCGCGCCAGAGGGAAACCTGCAATCGCCCGCCGCCGACTTCTTGTAATGCGTCTACGGCGTTCTCGACGATCTGAAGAAACGCCTGCAATAGCTGATTGGGATTGCCGAGCACGCGAGGCAGGGGATCAGCGCTTTCCACCGTCAGACTGATATTCTTATTTTCGAGCTTGAATCCTTCCATTTGAACCGCGCGCTGCAAAAGAGGCTTCAGTTCGAGAGGGCTCTTTTCTCCTGGAGTCTGCTGGGCGAAGCTGAGCAGATCGCTGACCAGTTCGCGGGTGCGCCGGGCTTGCTGGCCGATTTTCTGCGCGTTGGAGAGTTGCTCGCGGCTCAGGTTGCTGCTGGCAGCCATCCGTTCGGAGCTGCTCAGGATGTCTGAGAGGGGATACTCCAGTTCACCGGCGGCGAGCGCGACCAGTTCTCCGAGCGAGGCTAGCTTGGCTTGTTGAATTACTCTTCCCTGCAGTCGCTGGAGGTTGTCAAAACTGTTCCGCGAATGGCTGAGCAAATTCAGAAGTCTCTGGTCCATCAGGTGTTGTTTGAGGAACACGACGAAAGCCAGGACGCCGACGCCGCCCATGGCCATCGCGAAACGGATCTGGCGCAGATGTAATGGCTCGCTGCTCATGAACAGTGCCCAATATCCCATGACAGGGAGAGAGAGCAGCGCCAATTTCGCAAGCAAAGGAGCGAGCGGGCGACTAGCTCGCGCGCTCGAAGGCATCCCCTGAGTTTCGCGAAGGCAGTGCCGCCCCGTGATGGTCACCCACAGGAAGCCAAGCGCCGCGGCGAGGATTGGGACGTCGTAGATTCCGCCCGTCTTGTAGGCGCCGCGCACCACGGCAGCATTCATCACTTCCCCAGCGAATGTGTAGAGAACGGTAGCCAGGAAAATGTTGCGATAGAGTTTGCGCCACGATCCGGAGCTGCTGAAGAACGCCGATGCCGACACCGCAATCAGGATCACTTCGTCAACCCGGTACAGGAGATCCCGGCGCAGGCTGTACGCCGCGAGGTTGGGGACGATGTATTCCTCGGGAAAAACAAAGAATGCGTAGACCACAACCCACCACACCAGCAGGACGAGAACATTCAGTGCGCTCGGCAACATCCCTTCGCGCTCATCGGCCTGATGCGGGCGGATCGCCACCGCCGCCATGATGGGGACAATATGCAGGAACAACACCATAGACCCTGGGGAGAATTCGGGCAGCGGCTTGCGAAGCACCACTTCAAACCACGTCCAACATCCCTGGTTGTAACACCACATGGCCATGCCCGCCGTCATTAGGCCCCAGAAAAGGCGCGTGTGGCCACGACTGTCGAAGGCGTTTCTGGCGGATACGATGAAGCCTGCCGCCATCACCACCAGGGGGACCAGGTTTCCCATGGCGGCGCGAAAAAAGGGACTGGGAAACACGCCCGGCGCCAAAGCAAAGGCCAGCAGTAGACCAACTCCGCAGAGGAGCGCCGAGATGTGGCTCCGAGACACCACGTTGCATCATATGACGTTCGCCACGAGATGTTTAGATGACGCGCAGGTTACCGGAGATTACTTCGGTAACATTCGACGACGACTTCATAGGATGGAGGAACGGGCGTCTCGCCCGTTCCGGCAGGTTTGGCGGCCGGGAGGGGACGCTCTCTCCACCAGGACTCCCACGGTTGTGAGACCAGGAACTTATTAACCGCTAGTTCTTCTTCGGCTTTCCCTTCGAGTCGTCGTTCGGTGGCGCGTCTCCCAGAAAGTGCTGCACTTTGGCGACGACGGTGAACTGTTTGCCGCCGCGCGCGACAGTTAGCTTGCGTTCCTGGCCGGGAGAACCTTCGAGCAGAGACCAGGTTTGTCCCAGGGTGAAGTCGGCAACGGGGGTGTCATCGACGGCCACCAGATGATCGCCGACGTGAACGCCGATTTGACTAGTTGAGACCGACGGCTCGCCCTCTAAATCGGCGACACCAACGATGGTGAAACCGGAGTCGTCCTCTGGGCGAAGGATGAGGCCGACAACGTCAAAATCGGGGAACCTGACGGTGCGGCCGATGTCGAAATAGGCAGTCGAGTGGGTATAGTCGAGGCCGACGCGATAGTTCGACAGCGCCTCCGAGCTGAGCACTCCCGCGGTGGCGAATCCGGGACGCTCTTCGAACCGGCTCATCCGATCCTTGGGGATATGCTGAGGAACATCAGCCACAGCTACATCCGTTAGAAAGAGCGGACCGTATTGCACGCGGTCCACGCGCATCAGCTTCCACTTTGGTTCATCGCTCAGTTCTCCCGTGTTAAAGGGGCCGACGGCTCCCGTCATGTGCGGCCAGTCGGGGTGTGCGCTTGCGAGCTTGTCGAATAATTCTTCTGAAAGAAAATTGATGGAAGAGCCCAGGTCGAGGCCGAGATCGTAGTTCTTATTTTCAATTTTGCTCGGAATCTGGATGAGGCCGCTGTTTGCATTGACCCGCATCTTGCTCTTCGTGCCGCTGAATTTCAGGCGGCCGGGCCTGCCGATGACGAACTCGCGGTCGGGGAAATTGAAGAGCACATCGTAATTGCGCAGAACGGACGACGGGATATTGATCTCGGCGCTCATGCCCGGAGCGATCGCCGGCGTGCCGGCTAGAATTTTTATTTCTCTGATCCGTTCTGGGATCTGTTCTCCGACTTTCGACAAAGGAATTTTCATTCCGCCGATCAGAATTTCGAGCGCAACATCCGGCGATTTCGGCGCGCCTGAGCAAATTTGACCGTCGCAACTGACACTGAGTCCCATCAAAATAGCGACGCGCTGGCTGATGCAGAGATCGGGATTGCCATTATCAACCCAGCCCCGGACACGCTCGGTCGATCCCTCGGGAAGCGGGAGGTCTACGTCGATCACGACGCGGCCCTGGTCGAGCGTGATAGGAACGGTGACGGATTCGGGCTGGGACTGGGGTGCAACCTTGGATTCGCTCTTTGCAAGGACCGTTGTGGCAAGAATAAATGTGCCTCGCGTAGAAATGAGAATGAGGACGAGAATAGCGACCGTGAATCGCATAGCGAGATTGTAGCGGGTCGAAGGAATTCTGTTTTCGTGAGGCCTAGATCGGGTTCAGCAGAAGTACCCACGATGTCATAAGATCACAGCAATCGGTGATCAAGCCGGCCGCAGTTGCCATGGCGACTGCTAGAATTGCTTGTTATGGCATTCCCCGCTAATCGTCTGCGTCGTTTGCGACGCACTGAAACCCTGCGCACCCTGGTCCGCGAGACCCGGCTGACACCTGAATCTCTGGTGTATCCACTCTTTATCTGCCCGGGAACGGGAATCCGGAAAGAAGTACGCTCGATGCCCGGCGTCTTCAACCTTTCCGTCGACGAGGCGGTGCACGAAGTGCGTGAAGCGTGTGCCCTGGGAGTGCTGTCGATCATTTTGTTCGGACTGCCCGAAAAAAAGGATGAGGTCGCCACCGGCGCCTGGGCCGAGGACGGTATCGTGCAGAGAGCCGCGCGTGCCATCAAGAGTGCGGTGCGAGACGTGGTGGTGATGGGCGATGTTTGCCTGTGCGAGTACATGTCACATGGGCATTGCGGGATAGTCAAAGAGCGCACAAAAGACAACGCGAAAGCCGAACGGCAATCGCTGGGGGCGGCCGCGGCGGCGCCACCGGCTATCGCCGAGTACGAGATCTTGAATGACGCCAGTCTGGAGTTGTTGGCACGGACCTCAGTTTCACTTGCCCGGTCGGGTGTGGACATCATCGCGCCGTCCGACATGATGGATGGACGGGTCGGGGCGATTCGCACGGCGCTCGACGGAGCGGGCTTCGAAAATACGCCGATTCTCTCCTACGCGGCGAAGTTCTCCTCGGGCTTCTATGGCCCCTTCCGCGAGGCGGCCGATTCCGCGCCGCAGTTCGGCGACCGCCGTTCCTACCAGATGGACCCGGCAAACATTCGCGAGGCGATGCGGGAGATCGAGTTGGACATCGAAGAAGGCGCGGACATAATCATGGTGAAGCCGGCCATGCCGTATCTGGACGTGATTGCCGCCGCCCGCCACCGTTTCGACCTGCCCTTGGCGGCCTATCAGGTATCGGGCGAATACGCCATGATCGAAGCCGCCGCCCGGAACCAGTGGATCGACCGGGAGCGGGTGATGATGGAATCGCTGCTCTCGATCCGCCGCGCCGGGGCGAGCATGATCCTGACTTACTATGCCAAGGAAGCCGCGAGACTGCTGGCCTAGCCCTTGCGGAAGAACGCGCGTTTCGGATCCCGGCATTCGCTTTAGCGATGCCGCAAGTCCTCCAAAATCAGTCCTTTCAGGGGCTGCGCAATTCATTCGGCAGCGCACTCACAGCCAAACCTGCCAACCCGCCAATCTTTTCGCGATAAAACTGGCAGGACTGTTGTAAAATCCGCCCATCCTGGGAGTGGATGCCTTGGCGCGCTGCGCAAAGTTCTCGTCGACAGAATTAGTAAGGGCGTGTGCTGGCTCGAAAGACCAGAGGGCGTGGGCCGAGTTTATTCGGCGATTTCAGTTCGTGATCGCCTCCGCCGTACTGAGGACCGCCCGCCTGTGGGGCGAACCGTCCCGTCTGCAACTTGACGACCTGATCCAGGATACCTACCTGAAGCTCTGCGAGAATGATAGCCGATTGTTGCGATCGTTCCAGCCTCGGCAAGAAGATTCCATTTACGGATTCTTGAAGGTGATTGCCGCCAATGTGGTCCACGATCATTTCAAAGCGGCGCTGGCCGCGAAGCGGGGCGCAGGCCAAACCGAAGCGCTCTTGGAATTGGTCCAAAATGACTCGAAAACCGCCGTCACTGACAGCTTTGATGCGGTGAGCCAGCGACAGCAACTCGAAAAGATCGACAAGGTCCTCAGGCTGGTTACGGCGGGGAAGGACCAGGAAAAAAAGCGCGCGATTTTTTGGCTGCGTCACCGGCAAGGGCTTACCGCCAGCGAGATTGCATCCATCCCATCGATTGGATTGACCACCGCAGGCGTGGAGAGCGTCCTTATGCGCCTGGCGATGATGATCCGTGGTCATCTCATAGACTCAAGCCCTCATCGCGAAGTGAAGGTTTTGAATCGGAAAAATCGTTCTAAAAGGGTGGGGACTTAATTTTGGAAGAAAATCCCAATCCCAGTTCCAACGAGCATATTGGAACCGAGGAACTGGCAAGACTGCTGGAGGAATCTCGTTCGCCAGCGGAAACCGTGCCGGCCGCGGGCAATATGCACCGTCATCTAGCCGCCTGCTCGACCTGCCGGGAGCAATTTGAGGAACTGGCATCGCTGGATCGCCAACTGAGTCGCCAATTAAACAGCCTACGACCGCAGAGCGGCCGGGCCGATTGTCCGGCCCAGACCGTATGGAGTGAGATTGCCGGTGGCGTGACCCCACCCGACGAGACGCTTGCCTACATCGCACACGCCAGCCGCTGTGACCATTGTGGTCCGTTGCTACGCGATGCGCTAGCCAAATTAACCGATCTGAACCGTGAGATCACTGAGGAGGAGCGGTCGCACATTGCGTCCCTCGAGAGCGCGCGCGCCGAGTGGCAACAGAACCTGGCGCAGCGAATCAGCGGAACACCCCACACGAAGCCGGATCGGGAATCTACACCATGGTGGCAGAAACCATGGTGGCAGAAGTGGCTGAGCGTTCCGCGTCTGGCGCTAGCGGGAGCATCTCTTCTAGCCATGGTTGGCGTCGGCTTGTGGTTTGTAGTTCAAGAGAAGAACCAGCCAGCGGCCGCACTCCTTGCCCGCGCTTACACCGAAAGGCGCACGTTGGAGCTCCGGATCGCAGGTGCCGCCTACGCGCCGCTGCGCGTTTCGCGCGGACCGATAGTCTCCTTTACCGACCGTCCCACGACGCTCTCGAAAGCGGAAGCACTGATTGCGAGCCAATTGGAGTCCCATCCCTCCGATCCCTCATGGCTCCAGGCGAAGGCGCAAGCGGACTTGCTGGATGGCAAGTACCAGCCCGCCGTCGAAGCGTTGCGCCGCGCCCTGGAGTTAGAGCCAAATTCGCCCGCTCTCCTGATTGATCTAGCGAGCGCTTACTTCCAGCGCGCCCAGTCGGAAAACAAGACGGAAGATTTCGGCGCAGCTTATGAGACTCTGAGCCAGGCCTTAAAGCTACAACCCGACAATCCAGTCGCACTTTTCAATCGCGCCCTTGTCGCGGAACAACTGTTCCTTTATCGGCAGGCACTCGACGACTGGAACCATTACCTGGGCGTCGACCCGCGCTCGCAATGGGCCGACGAAGCCCAAACCCACGCGAAGGCCGTGCAGGATAAGTTGAACAAGCATCAAGGCAATGCGATGCCGCTGCTGTCTCCCGCGGAAGCAGCTGCCAGGCTCGCCAACCCAAGCCTCGCTTCCGAAGTCGACCCGCGCATCGAAGAATATCTGCACGAAGCCGTCCGCTCCTGGTTGCCCCAGGCTTTTCCCGAAACCGGGGCCAACGAAAAAGGAGCCAATGTGGATCCGCGCGCTGAGCAGGCGCTTTTTTTTTTAGCCGACCTGACCAACAAGCAGCACAACGACCGGTGGCTGGCTGATCTTCTCCGCGGTTCCTCGGCATCACGTTTTCCGCAAGCCGTAAGCGCGCTCGCCCGCGCCGTCAAAGCCAATGACGCCGGCGACTATGATGTGTCACGCCAGCAGGCTGGTCTCGCCGGACAGGAATTTCGTGCTTCCGGCAACACCGCGGGCATCCTGCGCGCGCAGTTCGAGCAGACTTTCGCGGCGCAGATGACGCGGCGGAGCGAGGACTGCCGGCGCCAGTCGATAACTGCAGGAGCAGAATCCCGGCGCTATTCCTATCCTTGGTTGCAGATTCAACTTGGATTGGAGGAGGCGGTCTGTTCAGCGTTGATGGGCGATCTCGGTGCCCGCGAAAGAGCCACGCGTTGGGCCCATGACCAGGCGCAACAATCCGGCTACGGCGCCCTTGATCTGCGCGCCCTGGGATTTGTTGCCAATAGCAAACGTGAGACCGGTGATCGGCCGGGCGCCTGGAGGCTCGTCTGCAGCGGCCTGGAAAGCTACTGGTCGGGGCAATTTCCCGCCGTGCGGGGCTTCAACCTGTACGCCGAAGAAGCACTCGCCGCCGAGGCTGCGGGTCAGTCATATTTGCGGTTGGCAATCTGGCGCGAAGCCGTGGCACTGATTGACTGTGACGAAGTGTTGCTACAGCGCGCCATGGCTCACAGTTTCATGGCGGATGCGGCGACGGCAGCCCGTCGGCCTAAGCTCGCCGAACAACAATATGGCGAGGCTGCCCAGCTTTTTGCGGCTGCCCCGCGTACCCAGGCCAGTCGCGACGATGCTCTAGAGACCGGGATTCGGATCGCTCGTCTGCAAGCGCACCTAGGTCGATTCGAAGATGCCATCGCGGGTCTGACGAGCATCCAAGCGCAGATTCGCGCGCTTTCGAACAACTATCTCGCGCAGAGTTTTTATTCCACCTTGGGCGAGGTGCAGCTCCGCAGCCATCATGCGGCGGAAGCCGGGCAGGCTTTCCGGGCGGCGCTGCGCTTGGCCGAGCAGAACCTGGCCTCCCTTACTTCTGAGGCGGATCGAACAAGATGGAGCAAAGACGCGGCTCCCGTATATCTCGGACTCGCCGAGGCCGAACTGGTTCAGGGCCACGAACAGGAATCGCTCGATGTGTTTGAGTGGTACCTGGGTGCGCCGCAGCGAGTTGGCAAGCCTGGACGCGCCATGTCGCAGCATACTCCTGAACTATCGCAATCGCTGCCCGATCCCACTCGGCTACCCGCTCGTCTCCCTCTTCTCTCTAACCAGACAGTACTCGCTTATGGAGTGCTACCCGAGGGCCTCGCCATTTGGATTTATGATGACCGCGGGGTGAGCGCGCGCTGGATTCCGCAACCCACCGATAGCTTGCAAGGCTTGGCGGAAAGGTTTAACGACCTGTCTTCCGATCCGAAGTCCGAACTTAGCGCCGTACGCCGGGACGCTCGCAGCCTGTACGAGTCGCTCATCGCTCCAGTGGAACAACACCTCGCGCCGGGGCGCACGCTGGTGATCGAGGCGGACGGATGGCTGGCGCGCGTGCCCTTCGAAGCGCTGCTTGATTCCAACGGTCGCTATCTGGTCGAACGTGTATCCATGGTTCATTCGCTGGGTCAGGATTCGCAGGCGGAGTTGCGCAGCAGCGCTGGCATTTCCGCAGACTTGCCCTCCCTCGTGGTCGGCAGTTCCGCTTCATCTCCAGTGGATGAACTCATTCCTTTGCCGGATGTGGCTGCGGAAGCCGACATCGTCGCCCGTGGCTTTCATTTCGCGCGTGTGCTCAAAGGCCAAGAAGTCACGCTCAGCGCAGTCCGCACTGAACTCCCCCGCGCCGCAGTTTTCCATTTTGCCGGGCATTCGCTCGCCGATTCTGGAGGGACGGGATTACTGTTGGAAAGCGGAGCTGGACCAGCAGTCATGCCCCGCCTGATGGACGCAACCGTGGTGCGGCAGCTGCGCCTGCAAAGCTTGCAGCTGGCAGTGCTATCCGCCTGCAGCACCGCGTCCGGCAGCGGCGGCTCCAGCGGATTCGACAGCGTGACGGATGCTCTCCTGCGTGCGGGTGTGCCCCACGTGGTCGCGAGCCGTTGGGCCGTGGATTCTACCGCAACCCGAGGATTCGTACAGGACTTTTATCGCAATGCGCTGTTTGGCCAGACCATTTCCGATGCCATCCGCCTGACCTCCCGGAAAATGCTGGCCAACCCGCGCACATCTCATCCCTACTACTGGTCGGCGTTTGCAGCGTACGGAAGGCCCTAATCCCCTAAACAGGAGGAACCATGACAATCCGCCGCCACTTCACCATAACCCGGGTTGGGCTCGCCAGCGCCGTTCTGGCAACGCTCTCCCTGGTTGCATGTAATCAATCCCAACCTCCGACTGCTGCCCCAGCATCGCCTGAATCAAAGGCAACCGCTACCGCAGCCCCTACCAAGGAAGTTTATGTGATATTTGAGGGTCCATGGGCCATCGCTGGCGATCCGAAAGACGCCAACAACATCCTGCTGCTGGCGCCTAAAACGAAGCACCACCGCGATCTCTACGTGACGGCCTCGAACCATTCGACCTTAGCCTCGGGAACTTACGACTTGTCCTTCCCCGGTCACGTGGGGCCGGGTGCCGGAGCTTTCGATCCCGCCATTCTTCGGGCTAAGATTGACCCCAAGGATGCGCAACATGTGCTGGATAGCAAGGCCGTTCGATATGCCATTCGTCTTCCCAGGCCGGACGCGTACTTGCCTTCGCATCGGCACCGGGCCCGCGCGGGCTCTACTTACCCTCCCGATGTGTCTACGGAAAAGGAATACGCCACCGCGGTTTCGCTGCGTTATAGCGTCAGCAGCCTAAGCGGATTCTCTTTATCCGGCACTCCAGATTCAGGAACCTTCAACCCGCTGCTGCTGCAGGTAGATACTCCTGCCATTCGTTTTGTGATTGAGCCAACCGAGGACGACGATCGCTGCAATACCCATTCGCGGCAAGCCTTCCACGATCTGGTGCAGTTGGTAGGGCTGACTTTGTATATAGATTTCGCGGATAACCCGAGCGATTGCCACGACAAGGATCCGCAGGTTCCCCACGGAGGCAAGGCGCATGCCGGCTTGGCCTCATCGGTGGAACGCATAGCCGCGCTGTTAACCGGGAATTTGGCCGACGTTCAGGCAGCGGATGGAACCGCCGGGGAGGCGCCGTCTCGTTATTTCAGCTTCATTGCCAAAAGCACTATCGCCCGAAAAATTGCGCAGCGTCTGGGAGCCTTCATTTACCTCTTCGGCACGTCAGGTGTAGATTGCAGAGGCATTGTTATCGGTGATGACTAGTACGCGGTCTCAGCTTTTTGCCGGATTTCGAGGCGGAAATAGACTATTTCCGCCTCACCCGTTCTATGCTAAAGTTCCGCACACACCTCGCGGAAAGCAAGTCGACCCCGCACACGGCAAACCTTCGCCCCCACTCGTAGCCGGGATCCATTCCTCAAAGCGGAGAACCGACCAACGACCGGAAAGGCTACAATAGCGGCGTGAACTCCCCCGCTCCGTCGAAGCCCGCGTCTGACAACAAGCATCAGGACAGCAAGCATCGGCACCGCCATTCCATCTACGCCGCCGAAGCCACCGGATTGCTTCTGATGGCGGTTCTGCTGCTCATTCTTATCATCATCCGCTACTGGCGGTATATCCCGTGGAGCGCGCGCTGAAGCTGTCGAAAGCGGCGAGGTTGCCGGAGGTGGCGAGGTTGCCGAAATTCGATCGCGAGCCGCTGGTCGTGGTTGTGCTGGGCCCCACGGCAAGCGGAAAGACCGCTCTGGCGCTGGCCATCGCGCGGCGCTTTCACGGAGAAATCGTCAACTGCGACTCGGTTGCGATGTACCGCGAATTTGAAATCGGCACGGCGAAACCGAACGCGGCGGAGCGCGCCGAAGTTCCGCATCACTTGCTCGATTGCGTCGATCCGCTCGCCGACATTAGCGCGGGAGAATATGCGCGTAAAGCGCGGCAAATTCTGCGCGAGATCGCTCTCAGCGAAAACCAGCAGCACAGACGCTTGCCCATCGTCAGCGGAGGATCCGGACTCTATCTTCGCGCTTTGCTCGAAGGACTTTTTCCTGGCCCGCAGCGCTCCGAAGAGATGCGCGACAAACTACGCGGCCGCGCCGAGAAGCATGGCCCCGAGCGCCTGCATCGTATCCTACGGCGGCTCGACGCTTCGGCCGCGAGCCGCATACACACCCATGACATTCCCAAGGTGATCCGCGCAATCGAGGTGTGCCTGTCCTCGGGGCCGCCCTTTCGCCGGACCCTTCGCCGAACTATGACCGAACTTTGGCAGCAGGGACGCGAACCGCTCCGCGGTTTTCGCATCCTGCGTCTGGGACTCAATCCAGAGCGCGAAACTCTTTATGCCCGCATCAATCAGCGAGCGGAGAAAATGTTTGACGAGGGACTGATCGCCGAGACGGAAAGGCTTCTCGCAAAATATGGCGATCAGGCGCGCCCGCTCGCGTCGTTGGGATACTCGCAGGCGGTGCAGTTTTTGCGCGGCGAATTGGATCGGGAATCGGCGCTCGGCGCGGCGCAGCAAGCGCATCGTAACTATGCCAAGCGCCAGTTCACATGGTTCCGGCGAGAACCCGATGTACATTGGCTCGCCGGGTTTGGCGACGACCGAACGATACAGGAGGAAGGCATTGCAACCGTCGAACGGCAGATTTGATACAGTGGAGAAACCGGCGTCTCGCGAGCCTGCCCTAAGCGCGGTCGAAGGGTTCCTCCGGGCGGGGACGCCCGGCTCTCCACAGGCAAATCCGTATCGCACCTGCGGGACGTTCCCGCTCGTTTTTGCCATTTGCGTGCTCCGGCATCTGCTGCTGATCGCGCTAGTGCTCGCCGTGCCCTGCTTTGCGAAAGACAAAAGTAAGGACCGCTTTCAGCAGCCCAGTCCGATCCATCTCGACAAAGCCGGCCATAAGTGGGCCGAAAAGACATTGCGCAGGATGTCTCCCGAAGACAAAGTCGGCCAACTCTTCGGGATCAGGGTGAACGCGCAATTCCTGAATGACGCCGACCCGGTCTGGCTCCAACCGCGCGACCGCGTCCGCAAATATGGCATCGGATCGCTGGTAATGAGCGTTCCGGTGGATGGCCCCGTCCTGCTCAAAAGCCAGCCCTACGTGGCGGCCGATTTGCTTAATCGGCTGCAGAAATCATCCAAGCTGCCCCTTATTGTCGCGGCCGACTTTGAGCGTGGCGTTTCCATGCGTCTGAACGGCACTACTGTCTTTCCTCATGCCATGGCCTTTGGAGCTACCGGCAAAACGGAAAATGCCGAGGTCTTTGGACGAATCACGGCGCTCGAGGCGCGGGCCATCGGAGTGCAATGGAATTTCTTTCCCGATGCCGACGTGAATTCCAATCCTGCAAATCCCATTATCAACACGCGTTCTTTCGGCGGAGATCCGACGCAGGTGGGAGATTTTGTGGCCGCTTACATCCGGGGCGCTCACGAAGGCGGCATGCTGACCACGGCTAAACATTTTCCGGGACATGGCGACACCGCGACCGATTCTCATCTCGGATTCGCTCAAGTCACTGGCGACCGTACTCGGCTGGACGCGATTGAACTGCCTCCGTTTCGGCGCGCGATCGAGGCGGACGTGGATGCCGTAATGGTGGCGCACGTAACCGTTCCCGCTCTCGACCCTGAACCCAACCGGGTGGCCACAACGTCCAAGGCGATTATCGCCGGACTGCTCCAGGAAGATATGGGATTCAAGGGGATCATCGTAACCGACGCACTCGATATGGCGGGATTGACGCGACTCTACGCGAAGGATACCGGCCGGGCGGCGGTCGAATCTTTTAAAGCGGGTAATGATGTGCTGATCATGCCTCATGACCTCGACGCCAGCTATCGCTCGATGCTCCAAGCGGTGCGTAGCGGCGAAATCAGCCGTCAGCGGCTCGATCAATCGGTGCGCAAGATCCTGGAACTAAAGGCGTCTCTCGGTTTGAACAAGGCCAGGCTGGTGGACCTCAGTCAACTCTCCAGCCAGATAGCCAAACCGGAAAATCTCGAGGTCGGCCAGCGCATCGCTGATGAAGCTATCACCCTCATCCGCGACAACGGCCAAGTGATCCCGCTGCAGTCTTTTGGAGCTTCTCCTGGAACTACGCAGGCCGCGCTTCCGTATCAATCCTTGACAGAGGTGAGCAATCGTCTTGTCGCGGTAATTTTTTCCGACGATCTGCGCACCGACTCCGGACGCATGCTCGAACTCCAGATTCTAGCCCGTGTGCCTGATGCCCGCGTGATCGATGTCGATCCGCGCTCAGCCGCTGGCATGGAGCCGTCCGTGGTCGAAGCAGTCGAAGCGGCGGAGCATGTGATCGCCGCGGTGTATGTGATTCCGACTGCGGGCAAGGCCATGCGCGCCGCGGGAGGAGGTTTGAAAAATACGGTTGCCATGGACGATGCCACAGGATCCTTACTCACGGCGATCCTCGATCGCGCCGCCGATCGCACCGTCGTACTTGCTATGGGCAATCCTTATGTGGTGCAGGATTTCCCGGCTATCCAGAATTATCTGTGCGCGTTCTCCAATGCGACCGTGTCGGAAACCGCGGCCGTGAAGGCGATCTTCGGCGAGATTCCGATCCGCGGTCATCTGCCGGTGACGATTCCGGGCATTGCATCCCGAGGCGAGGGCCTGGAACGTCCCGCCCGGCCCAGTTCGGCTCAACCCAGCTCAGGAGGTTCCTCCCATGTTCAGCCATAAAATATTCAGCGGTAACGCGATCGCAAAGCTTTCCCTTGGTGTGCTGCTTGCCCTTTGCGTTCTTCCCGCTTGCAGCATCCATACGAACGACAACGGCAGCAACGGCGAGAAGCAGGTTGACATCAAGTCTCCCGTGGGTGATTTTCATGTCAGCGAAGAAGCTGATATCCGCGACGCCGGCCTGACGATCTATCCCGGGGCCAAGCCTGCTCCGAAAGAAGACGGCGACGATAAGAAGAGCGCCAATGTAAACCTTTCCATGCTGGGATTCTCGTTAAAAGTGGTGGCGGCGGAGTTCATCTCAGATGACGCTCCCGACAAAATCATCGCCTATTACAACAAAGAGCTGCCGAAGTATGGCAAGCCCATCCAGTGCCACGGCGGCTGGAACGCAGGCCACACAAACTACGACAACAAGGATGAACTGTCCAAACCCGTGTCGTGTGACAATGACACCAGCGGAGACGCTGTGGAGTTGAAGGTGGGAACCGACGGAAACCAGCACATCGTTTCGGTCAAGCCCAGCGGCCATGGTTCCCGCTTTGCGCTGGTTTATGTGCGCATTCACACGGGCAAGGACGACACCATCTAAAGGCATCGGGGAATCGGATCTTTACCCTCTAAGCTGCCAGCACCTCCGATGACCCGATGGTCAGATCACCCGACGCCTTGCTTGCTCTCCTGGTTGTTGTGCGCTAGCTTCAAAGATGTGGAGCACCCTTGCCAGCAGTGTGGGACGACGGTCGAGGACGGTCGTCCGTTTTGTCCGCAATGCCACGCTCCCCAAATCCACGTGCCGGTTGCGGTTCCGGATGCTGGAGTTGCGGCCGACCTGAATCCTGCGCCCGACGAGCCTTCTCCGGGGATTCCTCAAACCGGGCCAATCGATCGCCCCGGCACGATGCCTGGCACGATGAACCGGAAAATTGCCATTCGTGCCGCGATCAAGGCCGGCGTGCTCGGCGTTTTCATCGGGATGATCCCCTTGCTCGGCATCGTGCTGACCGGGGCACTGGCTGTGTATTTCTACCGCCGTGAAAGTAGACTCGTTCTTTCTGCCGCGCTCGGGTCGCGTCTAGGAGGAGCAGCCGGAGTTGTCGCCTTCGCCATCAATGCTCTATTGCTCACCATTCGGATTCTTGTTTTCCACGCCCAACAGGAATACATCGATTTCCTTACGCGCTTTGCCCACACGGTCGGCGCCAACGCGGCGGACCCTGACTTTCAAGCCGGCATCCACAGCTTGCTTACTCCGTCGGGGCTGGCGATTACCTTCCTTTTGGGAATGATTATTGTCCTGGCGCTCGCCTCCGCTGGCGGTGCGCTGGCCTCGCTGCTTCTACGGTCTCGTACCCGGACGTAAATCAACCACAATCGACGCGGGTTTCAGGCTCGGCCTTGCTCTCGTCTTGCGGCACGCGTATGATGCAGCGTTTATGAATTTGCGCGCACCAGGTCGTCACTTCGAGATTCACCAGAAAGCGCAGCTCATGTCGGCATCCGAGGTGGAGCGCACTTTGATCCGGCTGGCGCACGAGATTCTTGAGAAAAACAATGGCGTCGAAGACCTGGCGCTGGTCGGTATCCGGCGTCGCGGGGTTCCGCTGGCGGAACGGCTGGCGAAAATTATTCAGCGCATCGAAAAGAAACCCGTGCTGCTCGGCACCCTCGACATCACCCTCTATCGCGACGATCTGTCCACTCTCGACTCCAAACCGGTGGTACAGAAAAGCGAGATTGGAATCCCCATCGAGGGCAAGTCAGTAGTGCTGGTGGATGATGTGCTCTATACCGGCCGCACGACGCGAGCGGCCATGGACGCGCTGTTTCGCTCGGGCCGCCCTAAACGCTTGCAGTTGTGCGTATTGATTGATCGCGGTCATCGCGAGTTGCCAATTGAAGCCGCGTTCATTGGACGAACTGTCCAGACGACGGAAAATCAGATTATCGAAGTCAAACTTCGCGAGGTCGACGACGCGGAGAAAGTCCTGCTCATGGAAAAGCAGCAGGTCAATTTGTAATTGGTAATTTGTAATTTGTAATTAAAAACTTGGATCCGCATCGCGCGCTCTTAAATTACAAATTACAAATTGTAAATTACAAATCAACTATGAATCCAGCGCGCGGCTCCCTGCTCGATATCGAGCACCTGGAAGCATCCGAGATCCTGAAGCTTCTGCAATTTGCCCGGCGCATGAATCCGGATAAGCCGCGGCCACTGCTCAAGGGCAGGCGGGTGTTCCTTGTTTTCTATGAGGCATCCACCCGCACACGGAGCTCATTTGAAGTCGCGGCCAAGTCATTGGGCGCTCATACCGTCCTCATCCAGTCCGCCGGTTCGAGCATTGAGAAGGGCGAGTCGCTGCTCGACACGGGACACACGGTGCGCGCCGTGGGCGCCGACATCATCGTCACCCGCCACCCCAATGCCGGCGCTCCCTACGTGATGGCGCTGCACCTCGACGTGCCCGTGATCAATGCAGGAGATGGATTGCACGAACATCCCTCGCAGGCGCTGCTCGACGCTTACACGATTCTGCACAACAAGAAAACTTTCAAAGGCCTGCAGGTCGCGATCGTTGGTGACGTCTTCCACAGCCGGGTGGCGCGATCGGCCTGCCACCTGTTAAGCAAATTTGGCGTCAAAATCATTCTTTGCGGTCCGCCCGATCTGGTGCCCGACATTGCGACGACACTCGCGCAGGGCATACGCGTGACCCGCCACATCGAAGACGCCCTGCGTGGCACCGATGTGGTCATGCTGCTGCGCGTTCAGACCGAGCGCCTTTCCGGGCTGAAAATCGACCTTGCGGAATACGTCGCACGCTACCAGATGAACCCGGCGCGGTTGAAGATGGCGAAGAAAGATGCCATCGTGATGCATCCTGGCCCCATCATTCGGGGCCTCGAATTGACCAGCGAAGTCGCGGACGGCGCCCAAGCCCGCATACTGGAGGAAGTGCGCAACGGCGTGCCCGTGCGCATGGCGATTCTCGCCCGGGCGGTGGGAAAGATGCGATGACAAGCATGGAAAAAAATCGAAGGAGTCAGCCGACCACGAGTTTGCGGACCACGAGTCTGCTGATCAGGGGCGGCCACCTCATCGATCCGGCGGCTCGCATCGACTCGCCCATGGATGTGCTGCTCAAGGATGGGCGCGTCGCTGAGGTCGCTGCTCCCAACAAGATCAAGAGCGGCGCGGACGAGAAACTGGATGCCCGCGGACTCATCGTCGCGCCCGGCTTCATCGACCTGCACGTGCACCTGCGCGAACCCGGGCAAGGGTACAAGGAAACTATCGCGGCCGGTACGGCTGCCGCCGCTGCGGGCGGATTTACATCTGTCTGCACCATGCCTAACACCGTTCCCGTTGTCGATTCGGTGGAGTGGATCGAGTGGCTTCGTCAGCCCGAACGCGGCGCGGTCGTCAATGTGTTTGGCATCGCGGCCGCGACGCGCGCCAGCAAGGGCGCCACGCTCACCGACTTCCGTGCGCTGCAAAGCGCCGGAGCCATCGCGGTCACCGACGACGGCAAGCCCATCCTCGAAGACGCCATTATGCGCGAGGCCCTGCTTCTGGGCGGAGAACTGAATTTCCCGGTCGTGCAACATGCCGAAGACACGCGCGTGACCGAGAATTGCTCCATGCACGCGGGCGCGCGTTCGTTCCGTCTGGGTTTGCGCGGCATGACCGCAGCTGCGGAAGCCTCAATCGTCGAGCGTGATGTGCAGCTCGCGATGCACATTCCGAATGCCCGCCTGCACGTTGCACATCTTTCCACCGCGGACGCGTTGAAGAGTGTGCGGCGTGGCAAGCGCGCGAAGGCGCGCGTCACTTTTGAGGTTACGCCGCACCATTTCACGCTGACCGACGAGGACCTGCGTGACTATGACAGCAATTACAAGATGAATCCTCCGCTGCGCTCGGCTTCTGATCGCGAAGCCATACTGGCCGCGCTCGCCGACGGCACGGTGGACGCTATCGCTACCGATCACGCTCCTCACGCCGCCCACGAAAAGGAAATGGAATTCGAGCGCGCCGCGTTCGGCATTACCGGACTTGAAACCGCGCTCGCGCTCGCGATCACGCGACTGCATCGCGAGAAGCGCATCCCGCTTTCCCGCATCGTGGAACTCTTCACCGCCGGTCCGGCGCGCTGTTTCGATTTGCGCGGCCGCGCTTCGCTGATCCACGGCTCCGTCGCCGACGTTACCGTTTTCGATCCGAAGAAGAAGTGGACTTTCGACGCCTCGAAGTCACGCTCGAAATCGAGGAACACGCCCTTCGACGGATGGCAGCTAACTGGAAAAGTGGTCGCAACGATTGTCGGCGGGAGGATTGTGTACTCCGGTTAGAATGCGAGTGCTACAATTCCCGGCCATGAAGCGCGTACTGTTTCTCCTCCTGCTGATTCCATTCCTGCTCGCGCAAACAACCACCGAAGTCGAGATCACCTCTGAGCCCTCGCACCACCTTGCCCTTGAAAACGAATACATCCGCGTCTTCCAAGTCGAGGTCGCTCCGCATGCTTCGACGCTGATGCATCGTCATCGCCACGACTATGTTTACGTCACGCTCGGAGATGCTCATCTCTCCAATGAGGTCGAGGACAAGGCGCCCGTGGGCGTCAAGCTCACGGACGGCGAGACGCGGTTTACGGCGGGGAACTTTGCTCACATCGCAAAGAATCTTTCGGACCAGCCCTTTCGCAACGTGACGATTGAGCTGATGCAGGATGAAAAATTGCGGCAGACGCCATCCCATTGGCCGGAGGAAAGTGGCGAAAAACCTTTTCCGGGCGGTCGCAGCAAAATTCTTTTTGTTAAAGATGGAGTGCGCGTCTCCGAAGTCAACCTCGAACCAGGCGCGACCGTGCCCAGCCACCATCACGACGGTCCGCACCTGTTAGTCGCGATCACCGCTCTCGATCTGCGCAGCGACGTCGACGGCATGGGCCCGATGCCCGGAAAATTCAAATCCGGCGATATCAAATGGCTGCCGGGGAACTACACCCATACGCTGACGAATGTGGGAAAGAGCCCGGCGCGATTCGTCACGGTGGAGTTCTGAGCCGATCAGTAATTGGCACCCCCTCCCCCCTCCCCCATACCCCGGTCTATTGGAATCATCGACTTAGCTAGTGGCAGGTCGCCAACGTCTTGAGCACAAAGACTTTATAGGCAAAGTCTTCGAAAGTAAGGACTTAACTTATCAAAGATCGCTGAAAATGGTTTGGGGCAGTTTCGAGGCTCGTCTCAGATGACGGACGAACGTTGAAACCGCCCCAATCAGAACTCTCCTGCGCGGCGGAGTGTAAGTCAATCAATTTCGATGCCCTGACAGCTCGTGATGAAAAAGTGTTCGGGAGGCTTGACCCGTGATTACTCGGACTACGCTGCCGCCACTTTTTCTTCCGCCGCGATGGTATAGACGACAACCGCTTTCTTCCCGCCCTTCGCGGCCGTGGCGTGGATGGAGTTCAAGTTGACGCCTTTCGCGGCGAGCTTGTCCAAACACTCCGCCAGCGCGCCGGGCTTGTTAGGTAACTCGTGCTCCTCGGCGGTGGTTTCTTTGTAAGTGAGCCCGGCTGCGTCCAGCGTTTTCCTGGCTCGCCGTGCATCTTCGACAACGAGTTCCACCGTGCCGGTCGTCCCTTGCGCGCCTTGCACGGTTCCAAGGAGAGCGAGAATGTTTACCTTGGCGCTGCCCAAGGTGCGAGCGATCTCCGCCACTGTACCCGGACGATTCTCAACCGAAATTGTGAACTGCTTGATCTTGGCCATGATGGGTCCTCCTAATGGCTTGCTGGATGCGCATTATACGCCTGGAACGTGTGGGGCGGACACTCCTGTCCGCCGCCTTTGATCTTGGTGTTGCTCTTGAATTGGGTGCTCTCTGGGACACTGCACGCGGGCTCGATTGCGGACAGAGTGTCGAATTGCGACGAGAGGAATCAAAGTCAAAGGCAGCGGACAGGAGTGTCCGCTCTACACAAGCCTGCGGGCAACCTTAGATTTCAGTTGTCGGACAACAGAGGAGGCGTGTCCGCGCAACGCCAACAATTGTTGTTGCCAGGCCGGAAGGCCGTGGGTGAAGCACACGAGTTAATGGAAAAGCGGTTCACGCCGCGACCGTGCAGAGATTTGGGCCCGGCACGGTGCGGATCCACTGCGGGGATTGGCTTCGACACGGTTCTTCCTCTTTTTGATTCTTGAAAGTGTGCAATTTTGAACAGTCAAAGCATGGTGGCCAGCTTTAGGATTTTGGGTGCTTAATCAACTGCACCGTGCGTGTTTTCGGAAAGATGAGACATGCCGATGAGTTCGTTCCTCGGCCTTCTCTGCATTCAACGCTTTTCTAAGCTGCAAGCTGATTTCTTTGACCTCCTCCCAAAACAGGAAGTGGGGTTTGGAAAATTTGTCTTTTTCTCGCGGTTTCGGCTTGCGCCCGGGTGTCTGAAGTTTAGAGTCAAAGTGTGAGCCACACAATTCGTCGAAGGAGGCGCGCTAATGCCAGCAAATTCCAAGGCCTCTCGAGTTCATCTTTTCTCCGTTTTATTTCTTTTCGTCGTCGCCTATGCTCACGGCCAGGCTAGCCAGCCTGCTGCCGGTAAGAGCGCTCAATCCGCGAGCGCACCCGCGGCCAGCGCGCCTTCATCTTCATCCGACGCCTCCAAGTACGTGGGAGCGGAGACCTGCAAGACGTGTCACGAGGACATTTACAACGCCTGGGAGAAAACGCCGCATTGGAAGACCACACTAAATAAGGATCCCTCGCACCAAGGTTGCGAAGGCTGCCATGGTCCCGGGGCGGACCACGTGGCCGGCGGCGGCGACACGAGCAAGATATTCAATCCGGCGAAGCACTCGGCCAAAGAGGTTGACGCCAAGTGCCTGACCTGTCACGCGGGAGCGCACCCGAACTTTGACCGCTCGCCCCACGCCAAGGCGAACGTCGGCTGTACCAGCTGCCACAGCGTTCATCAG